>OIXH01003596.1_pt1 | contig 13533 bp, 19 predicted proteins | sample 1587741 | NCBI WGS metagenome assembly OIXH01 (sample SAMEA3888916, study PRJEB22519) | human gut metagenome | biome: human gut; feature: human-associated habitat; material: faeces | place: Denmark | collected 2011 | reverse complement strand
GGGATAATCTGCCTTAAATTCCTTTAGCTGTGGCTCTCCGTCCTCGCTCTCCTCGCCATTATAAAAGCATAGGCTTTCGGCTATAATATCGTATTTTGTAATGTCTGCGGGTGCTTCGGTGTAGTAGTGCCACTCTGCCCCGCTCCCTATTTCGCCCTCTACAATATCCTTTATCTGCAATACAGCGGGGTGTAAGGGTACTGTTTTCTTTTCTACTGGGTTTTCATCGTCTCTAAGGTTAAGCAAGCTCTCCAGAGCTTTCATTATGCCTACTTCGTCCTCTGGCTGTAGCTCCTTGCCTGTGTGCTCCTCATAGAGCTTTTTTACTGCGTCTATGCCGTTAAAGTAAAGCTCATAGCCCTTTAAGCGTCTCTCTGTGTTGTAGTGCAGTATGGTGTCCTCAAAGCTGGCTTGTTTGCCGTTGATACGGAGCTTATGCGTTTTAAGGTACTCCTCTTTTAGCTTCTCTTGCCAGCCCTCGCCCTCAAAGCTGTCAGAGCGTGTACCATCTGGGAGCTGATAGTAGCCCATTCCGTACACTTCGCAATAGCTGGACAATATCCGCTCGTTAGTTACGGCTTCTTTCTTAGTGGCTTCTATAGCTGTCCTAATGGCTTCTGGAGCGTCCTCTGGGCTGTCCATAATGTGAGAGAGCAGAGTAAAGAGAAGTCCGCTAAAGCTCTCCATAAAGCCCTTAAGCGTGGTCTCCCGCTGTTCCTTGAGCTTGTTATACTGCTCCTGTGTCATTACATAAGGAGTAAGCTCCGCTGTCTGTAGCGTCTGCTCTGCTACTGTGCAATCTTTTAAGTGCATAGCGTAGCGGTAGTAGCCATTATAAAATTGCTGGTGCTGTCCCTGTCCTCTGTTGTAAGCGTCAATAAGTCCGCTGTAGAGGTCTCTGTATACTCCATAGGCTAAGTAGTCCCTCTCTGTATTAAGGCTACTCTCCATCTTGTCAAAATCACTCTGGGAAAAGAGCGGTTTATAATCTGGCTCGCTCTGGTGGCGGATATCGTGTATAATGCTCGCTACAAGAGCTTTGCCCACTTCTACGCCTGTCCAGCCTTTTTTATTTAGTAGGCTGTCTATCTTCCTTGCCATCAGTTACGCCCCCCTACAATAGCTTCTAATGCGTCCAGCTTCGCCTTTACTTCTACAAGGTCATAAGCCTTTAAGAGATTAGCGAGTACAGCACTCTCTCTGCTGGCTTGCTCTGTGCTTATCTCTCCCGCCTGTACTCTGGCTAAGAGGTCTCCGTAAGCCTGTACAATGTCTTTTGCTTCTATGTTGCCCTTGTTAAGCTGGTAGGCTTTCCCGCTCCCTGTATACTCGCCCTTGAGAGCTTCCGTATACTTGAGCTTAAAGTCTAAGAGCTTCTCCGCTGGTATCTCGCTAAGGTCTACGGCTTCCAGAGCTTCGTTAATTCCGTTGAGCGTCTCGCCCAGTTTCTTTACTCTGGCTTCCTTTGTCATAGCGTAAGAATTGTAAAGCTCGTTGAGCTGTTCCTGTTTCAGCTCCGCTATAGCGTCCTGTAGTTCTTTCTCCCAACTGCTACAAGTGCTCTTGCTGATATGGAGAGTATCGGCTATATAGCTATAGCTTCGTCCCTCTGCTCTCAGCCTTATAAATTCTGTTTTCTGTTCCTGTGGCTTCAAAGTTAATAGCCCCCTCTCCGTAGGTGTGTATATGTGTATGTGTATATCTTCATACAGCTAACTGTTATCTTCTCTTTTATAGGTCTCTCTACTGCCTTATTTTTACTTCCGCTAATGTATATTTGCAGAAGTAAGCAGTAAATAGCCCCAGAATATTTTAGCGGTGTGTGGCTACACTTCCTGTGCTTGCTATTCCGCTAAAATTGCAAAGTGTCCGTACACTTGCTGTGCTTGCTATTCTCCGTTTTCCCTCTCAGCTACATAGTAGCGTAGCTCCGCTTTTGCGGTTTGGGGTTTGGGTCTCCCAGCAAGATTTAGCATAGCTGTACATCTTTGCACTGCTTGCCAGTTTGCAAAGTGGGTACCGTGGTGCACTGCTTGCTAAGTCCGTTTAGCCCTCTTTGCTCTGGTGCTCTTTGCGTCTGTTTGCTTCCGCTACTGTAGTGCCTGTAGAGATAAAAGCCTGTAGGCTCTCCTGTGATACTCTCCAATATTTGCCCATCTTTACGGCGGGTAGCTTGCCCTCTTTTACATAAGTGTAAAGCGTTCTGCGTGATACTTTCAAAATGTCCGCTACTTCGTCCAGCGTGTATACTTTAATTTCGTTCATTGTCTCTGCTCTCCTTTAGCTCTCTTTTACAGCGTCCTCTAATACTCTATGGATAAAGTCATTTACGCTACAGCCCTCTGCGTCTGCCTGTGCTTTGATTTTATCGTAAAGGCTGGGCTGTACAAGTAGCTGTAGGCGTTTGCTTCTCTTTTCAATATAGAGCGGGTTTACTTTATATCCCTCTGGAGCGTTCTCTGTTCTGGGAGTGGTCTCCCTCTCCGCTGTTCCCTCTGCTGGTGTGCTGATAAACTGCATAGCGGGGTTAAGGTCTGCCTTAAAGCTCTTTTTCTGTGCCATCGTTACTTTGTCTCCTCTCCTATAATCTCGTCTACAAGGGCTTTATAGTCCGCTGTAGCGTTGCTCTTTGGTGCATAGCTAAAAATGTTCTGCTTTGTAGCCTGTGCTTCCTTAATTGCCGTACATTCCCTTATCTTAGCTTTGTACAGCTTTGTGTGGAGCTGTTCGGCTGTCTGTTCCAGCATTTCCGCTACTTCTCTGCTGATAATGGAGCGGGAGCTGTAGCGGGTTAAGACAATGCCCATAATAGAGAGGTCTCTGTTACAGTATCTTTTAACTGTCTCTATGGTACTGTTGAGCTGGCTAATTCCCTGTAGGCTGTAAATATCAGCTTGAGCGGGAATGATAGCCCCTCTGCAAGCGGTCAAAGCGTTTATAGTAAGTATTCCCAGAGCTGGCGGAGTATCAATAATGCAGTAGTCATACTCTCCGCTAAGGCTCTCCAGAGCTTCCTTAAGCCTGTACTCTTTGCCCGTCTCCATTATTACAGTATCAGCTCCAGCGAGAGAGGGAGAGCTTGCTATAATGTCCCCTTGCTCTGTGTGCTGTATTTCCTCTTTAGCGGTCTCTGGTCTCTGCAATACTCCCAGAGCGTTATAGCCCTTTGTAGTAGCTCCAAGCGTATAGCTTAGGTTTCCCTGTGCGTCAAGGTCTACATATAGAACAGAGTAGCCTTTAAGAGAAAGCCCCGCTCCTATGGCTAAGGCTGTTGTACTCTTTCCTACTCCGCCTTTTTGATTTATAACTGCTATCGTCCTCATACTTTCAGCTCTGCCCCCTCTAAGTCTGGTATGTCTTTGCTCATAGCTCTTGTAGCTTCCTCTGCCTGTTGCATAATGGTAGCTGTAGCATTGTCAATGCTTAAATACTGCTGTAGAGCGTTTGTAAAGTCCTTGCACATCTTTTCTAAAAGCGTGTAGTCTGTGCTTGCCGTTTCCCCTCTAAACATAGAGCTTGCTCCCTGTGGGTCTGTGGGTGCTTCTGCTTCTATCTTTACTGGGTAAGGCTTCCCGCTCCGCTGGTATTCTGCATAGCGTTTATAGCTGTCCTCGTTATAAAAGGCTCTGCTTAGTGTTGTCTTGCTCCGCTCGCCATTGCTCCAGACTAAAATACAAGGGTACTCTGCAAGGGCTGTAAACTGCTGTTCTGCTGGCGTTCTTGTCTTAGCCTTAATAGCCTGTCTCCTCTGCTCTCTGTTCATTGCGTAGCCCCCTTAAATGTCCGTTCTGGCGTTTAGAGCGTCCTTGAGAGCTTTAGCTTCCTCTAAGGTAAGAGTAAGCCCTTTTAATAGCTTCTCTGTGCCGTTATCCCGCTTCCAGCTCCGTAGGTCATACTTAGCGGGGCTTCCGTTATAAGCTACCATATTAAGCTCTTTGCTGGTGTCTCCGCTCTGGCTCAGTACGGCTACTCTCTCGGTAATCTCATAATTAAAAGCTGTATTAGTCTGCATACTCTATGCTCCTCTCTTTACTCCGCCCAGCTTTCAAACTTGGCTTTTTCCTCTGGCGTGGCGGGTCTTGTCTCTCCGTTCTCCTTTACGCCATAGTCAATAACAATATGTAAATGCTCCGCTTGAGCTTCGGCTTCTTTCTTTGCTTCTGCTCTTGCTTCCAGCGTGTCCGCCCTCTCCGCTATCTCGCTTTTTCTCGCCCAGCTCATAGGCTTAATGTCTTTATTGCCGTTCAAGTCTCCCGCTCCTCTCGTTTGTGTGTATGTGGGTGTGTGTATGCGTATATGTGTATAAAGGGAAGTAGCCCCAGTAGGAACAGCTTTACAGCGTCCTGTCTGGGGTTATGCCCTTAAAAGATAGCATTTGCTATTGCTTCGCTACAGCTATTCTTAGCCTTGTCTAAAGCGTGGTTATAAATCATTGTAGTAGCTATGTTTGCGTGTCTTGCAAACTGCTGTACTTCCGTTATGTCCTTGCCAGCCAAAAGCGAGAGGGTTACAGCGGTGTGTCTAAGGCTGTGGGCTGTAAGTCTGGAGCTATCATAGCCAGCCTTTACAAGTCTTTCCTTTACAATTCCGCTAACTGAGCGGGTGCTAAGTCTTGCCCCCTTGCTGTTATTGCTACAGCTTGCAAATAGCGGAGCAGTCTCTGCTGTCTCTCCTCTGGCAGATAGATACACTCTAATAGCTTTCTCCACTTGCGGAGAGAGCTTAATATAGTCTGTTTTCTCCGTTCTGCCCTTGCCCTGTACATAGAGTACAGTATTCTCTCCAGCGTTTCTAAGGTCTCCTATATCGGCTCTTATCACTTCAATAGTTCTAAGTCCGCCTGTTACCATCAGCGTTAAAATAGCGTAGTCTCTAAGCCCTTGTAAGCTCTCCCTCTCTACAGCGTCCAGCACTTCCTTTACTTGTCTGCTGGTGAGGTAGTCCTTTTTGTGGTCTCTGTTGAGCTTTGCCCCTTTTAAGTGGTCTGCAATGTTAGGATAGTAGCCCTCTTGAGCTGTCCAACTAAAAAAGAGCTTTGTAGCGGTGATATAGTTCTGTATGGTGGTCGGTTTATGTCCGCTGGCTTTCAGCTCGTCCCTAAATGCTATAATGTCCTCTCTCTGGGGCTGTCTAATGCCATTAAGAGAGAAGTAGTTAAAGAGCTGTCTTAAAGCCTTTGTATATGTGTCTATGGTCTTTGGGCTTGCGTCCAGATAGTTTATAAAGCGGTCAAAAAGCTCCGCTCCTACAGTATTCTGGGCTACAATGCTACTGCCCTGTACTACTTGTAATTCGTTCATATTATAGCCCCCTCTCTATGTGTATACAGCTATGTGTATGTGTTTGTGTGTATAAAGAGCTGTGTATACTCCCTACACTATATATTATACTCATTATTTGCACTTTGTCAAGTAGCATTTTCATATATCAGCATATAAAGCTACATAATTTACGCTTTAGCAATATATGCCCCAGAGCAGAGGAAAGCCCAGCCTTTTATAGCTGAGCTTCTCCTGTGGCGGGTTATGTGCGTCTTGCTCTTTCCTCTCTTATCCCTTGTATCCTGGCAGTATCATAGACAAAAGATAGCAAGCTCATAATGTCCCATAAGCTGTCTGTGTCCGTTCCTCTGACTTCTCTGTAGGCGGTGTATAGTTCTTTTACTCTGTACATCTCCTCTGTTTTAGCGTGGGTAAAGAGGGCTATAGCTTCCTGTGGATCTATTCTTAGTGGTGGTAGGTGCTTGCCATTCATACAGCTACGCCCCCTCTCAACGGCTCTACAATGCCCTGTAACAGCCTGTAAGGAACAAGGGCTATTGCTCTGCCCCCCCCCGCAAAAAGTGCCGTATAGCCTGTTTTAGCGGTCTCTAAAAGAGTCTCCGTTGCTTGCAGATAGCCAGCTAAAAACGCCTGTCTTGCTATCCAGCATAAGCGGTCATAACGGCTTAAGCCCTGTTTCTGTTCCTGTGGTAGAGAAGTACAGCAGTTTACTAAAAGCTCCTCGCTGGTCTTGTAGTCCAGCAGTTCCCCTATAGTCTGGGCTATGTCTTCTACTGCTTGCTCTATATTCTCTACTAAAAAAGTGTCTCTCACTTCTTGAGCGGTTACTGTCCTCTTATCCATTGTTTTCTGCTCCTCTCTGTCTGCTCTTGTGCAGTATTCTATAGATTAGGTCAAGTAGCCCTATGTCCTCGCTCTCTGCCAGCAGAGCGGAAATAAGAGCTATATACTCCTGTTTTTTAGCTTCCATTATGTACTGCTCCTCTCTTTGGCTCTGGCGGTCTCTGTCCATCTCTGGAGAGCTTCCCGCATTTCCTCTTTCTTGCCTTGCTCCAAAAGCTCTTGCATTTCCTTGTAAAAAGGCTCTCCGCAAACTACAGCACATAACAGCATATTAAAAATAAGCTCTTTTCCGCTTGCGTCCTGTTCGCTGTATAGCTGGAGCATTTCTTTCTGGGTGTCTGTCATAGCTTTATACTCCTCTCTTATTTACAGGGAGAGGGAGCGGGGAGCTTGTCCCCTTGCTCCGTCCCTTATTAGCCTTTAAGCAATAGAAAATCTACGGCTTTCGCTGGTCTTGGTAAACTGTCCGTACAGCTCAGGCATTGCTTTCTTAAAGCTGGTAGTATCAAAGCGGGAGCTGGTTACTTTAGTCCAGCGGATTTTATATACATCTACTGTCATTTCCTCAGCGTTGCGAGCGGTCAGCTCTGCCTTGATAGCGTCCTCAATAGCTGTAATCTCCTGTGCGAGTTCCTCAGCCATTGCTTTAAGTTCCTTAAGCTCTCTTACTTTTGCGGTTATTTCGTTAGCACTCATTATGTGTTACTCCTTTTCTGTTAGTGTTCATCGAAAAGATTTGCAATGCTTTAGACTGCCAGCCAGCGGACATTATGGAAAATATCAAAGAGGAAAATTAAGCGTGAGCTGTGTAATTTATGCCGTAGACTACGGAGACAAAGTAAAAGTAGGCAGAACACAAAACTTGCAGAAACGCATTTGTTGACATTACTAAAAATCCCTTTTGGGCATAAAAAAGCGGGGAGCTGTTAAAGGCTTCCCGCAATTTCTTTTAATTTTTTCTAAAATATAGCGAATTTGCTATTGACATTTAATAGCGAATATGCTATAATATAAGTACAGTAAAGGAGATGAGCAAATGCCTACTATATCAATGTTCTACGGAATTATCGTAAGAATGTATAACAACGGAGAGCATAACCCGCCACACTTTCACGCAACATATCAAGGATATAACGCAGTCTTTAATATGGACGGAGAGCTGACAGACGGAGAAATGCCTAAGAAACAGCTTAAGCTAATTTCAGCTTGGGCAGAGCTTCACAAAGACGAGCTTTTAGCTAACTGGGAGCTTGCAATGAGTGAGCAACCGCTTTACAAGATTGACCCTCTGCGTTAAGCGTGGGGGTCTCTCTTATCCTATAGAAAGGAGCTTAAAACGCTATGAAAAGTCCTGTTTGGGTAGTAAAAGAAGTACAGCCAAAAGAAGATTACACACTGCTCTTAACATTTGCAGACGGAGCTAAAAAGGTTTATAACGCTCGTCCTCTTCTGGAAAAAGCTATTTATTCTCCCCTTAAAAATCTGGCTTTTTTCCTGTGTGCTAAAGCTGAGTGTGGTACAGTTGTCTGGAATGACGATGTAGACATAGCCCCAGAGCATTTATACGAATGTTCTAAGCCTGTGGGGGGTGTTCTCGGTGCCTGAAAATTGTGCTCTTATTATTGATAGCCTTATTGAGCAGAGACGCAGTAAAGGAATGACGCAGAAAGAGCTTGCTAAAGCGTCCAGTTTAACGCAATCCGTTATAGCTCGCTTAGAGAGCAAAAAAGCTACTCCCCAGCTTGATACGCTGTTAAAAGTAGCGTCCGCTCTGGGCTGTGATATTGCCGTAGTCCCCGCCAGTAAATAAAGAAAAGTCCCCGCTTTGAGCTGTTCGGCTCTTGGCGGGGCTTCTTTTATGCTGTTCTGCGTTCTCTTTTTATTAGGCTCTCAAGGTCTGCTATCTTTGCTTCGTGTGCTTTGATAGCTCGCTTTATGCGGTCTTTGCTGTCTCCGTCAAGCTCTCGCTGTTCCGCTTCTCTAAGCCTTGTAAGGCGTTCCTGTGTCTCCTGTAGCTCTATCTGGAGCGGGAGAGGGTCTAATAGTCCCTGTCCGTAAATGGCTTTTATATCCCCCTCTATCTGGCTGTAAAATACGCTGTTAGAGGTCATAAGGGAAATAGCTTTACAAGCCTTTAAGAGTAAGCTGTATACGCTCTCCCCAGCCTTAGCTCCCTTGAGTATCTCCGTTTGTAGCTGGGAGCTGGTCTTTATGTTCTGCTGGTACTCCCTACAGATAGCTAAAGAGCGGTCTATATCTTGTTTTTTAGCGTCTGCTTGCCGTTGTAGCTTGTGTATGCCCTCTAAGCCCTCTGTAAGCGTTTCTAAGGGCTTTTTAGTCTCGGTAAGGGTTTTATATTCCCCGCTCGCTGTTTGCGTCTCTGCGGGTTTTTCTGGAGCTTGTTTTTTCTCCTGTTCCCTCTTAAAGTCCGCAAAAGCAAGGCTATTTAGGCGTGTAAGGTCAAGCTCCATACTCTGCCCCCTCTCTTATGTTTCCTCAAAGTAGTTAAAGAGCGGATAGAAGTTAAAGCTCAAGCTGTCCCCTGTCCGTCCGTTGCGGTTTTTCAGTATAACAAGCTCTATCTCTCTGGGGTCTTTTCGCTTTGCTTCGTTTGCGTCAAAGTCCTTTTTCCCCGCTCCCTTGAGTTGTAAGCCTATTAAAATATCGCTGGAATACTCAATAGCTCCGCTCTCCTTAAAGGCTTCCATAGTTACGGCTTCCTTGTAGTTAGCTCTATTAAAGCTGGAAATACCGATAACAGGCGTTTTATAGTCTCTGGAGATACGCTTTAGCTCCATAACTGCCTTGTCTGTGTTCTGCTTGTCCGTTGCTCTCTCGCTGTATGGTGCTAAGATTTGCAGATAATCAATAATGACTACTGGGGTCTTGCCAGTAAAAAGAATGTGCTTTTGTACTGTCTCCCTTATCTGCTCCGCTCCTATATCCCCTACGCCCTCGCTAATATAGATATTCTGGGCATACTTGCTGTACTCCATAATAGAGCTGTTAATAAGGTCTCTCTCCGTCTGGCTGTAGTCTATATAGCGTTTGCCTGTGGTAATTCCTCTTGCTGTTTTGGCGTTCCTAATGTCCCCGCCAGTAGCTAAAACGCTCTGGAGCGTGTGCCTACTGATACTCTTAGCCATTATTTCCGCTCTTGCCATCTCAAGAGAGAATATAAGTACATCTGTTCCCGCCTGTGCTATCTGGTCGGCTATCTGCGTTATAATGGTAGTTTTGCCCAGAGAGCTAATAGCTCCTACGATATACAATCCCTCATAAAGTCCGCCATCTAAAACGCTGTCGAGCTTCTTAAAGCCTGTAGGAATATAAGGAGTGTCTACGCTGTCCGCTATGCCGTTTACAAAGCTCTGCAAGTAGTGAGCTGTAGAGTTCTTTAGATAGGCTTCTTTTTGTGCCTGTGCTTCCTCGTCCTGTAGGTGTTCCGCTTCCTCTACTGCAATAGTAAGGGCTTCTCTGTCCCTCTGGAGAGCTTCGTTAGCGTCCTTATACTGTCCGCAAGGGTTAAAGCTATAGCAAGGAATATTAAGCCCTTGCAAGCCCTCTGTAAGCTCTTTGCTGGCTCTCTGCCCCGCTTCGTCATTGTCTAAGGCAATAATAAGAGCTTGAGCGGGTGCTTGTGCTTTCAGCAGTTCTATAAGTGCTTTGCTCTTTGTGGTAGTCCCCAGAGCTACGGCTTCTCCGCCTACTTCAATAATGCTAAGAGCGTCCAGCTCCCCCTCTACAATGAAAATAGGCTTTGTAGCGGTCTGTAATGCCTTTTTATTAAAGAGCTGTATACTGCCTACTTTGCTTTTGCTATAGGCTCTCTGCTCCTCTGGTATGGTCTCTCTGGTGTCTCTGGCAAGGTAGCTGTAAGGGCTTGTAGGAATAATTAAGCGTGGGCTTGCTGGTGCTTTCGGTGCTTTTGGGTGTCTCCACTCTGCTACATAGCCCAGCTTAAAGCGGTCTACGGTCTCTTTGCTAAGCCCTCTCCGCTTCCAGTAGTCTGTCTGTTCTACGGCTTTGTGTGCCTGTAAAAAGAAGTCTGTGTAGTCCGTCTGCTGTGGCGGGTCTGCTTGTGTGTATACAGATGTGTGTATACTGTTATGTGTATATTGTTCGTTTTTGGCGTGGTTTTGGTACTCTGGGCTAAAGTCCTCTTGAGCTGTCGAGCGGTAGCTGGCTACTTGTATTCCGTACATTTCGCTAAGCCCTCTTAATTGCTCATTATGGTCTGTAGTGCCGTTGATAGCTCCGTAAAGGTCGAAAATATCCCCGCCAGCGTTACAGCTAAAGCATTTCCAGCTTGTGCCGTTCTTAATGCTAAATGCTCCTGTCCCGCTCTTGCCTGTCCCGCTTCCGCATAGTGGGCATACATATAGATTAGCCCCTTTGCTCTTTTGTGTTACGCTCTCTACATAATTGCGGAGATAGCCCTTGAGTTGTTCCCTTGCGTCCTGTCTTTCCATCTATAAAAAGTCCTCTCTTTCTTGAAAAACTTATTGCGGGGTATATTCCCCCTTTGATTTATGCGATTTTTTGCGTGGCGTTCCCTGTCCGTTGTCCAGCATATAGGCTGTAGAGATTTGTACGCCCCCTCTCCCTCTGCTGGGTGTGGGATATGTTCCCGCTGGTGTGTTTGCCCCCAAAACACGATGCTTGCTAAGAATGTGCCGTAGCTAATGCCATTAAAGAGAAAGCCCCCTTGCCCCGCTTTTCTTTTATAGGCTCTTGTGGCTCTTTGGGTGTTCTTTGGGTCTGGGTATATTATAGCATACAGCCCGTTTTAAGACGGGGCTGTGTGCGTCCTTAATAGTCTTAATAGTTTTAATAGTCTTGAGCGTTTCGGCTGTTTTGGGAAAGTGCGAAAAAGCCAGTATTTACAAGGGTTTTCGGCTCTCTCAAAAAACTTTATGCTGTAAGAACAGTATGCTTTTGCTGTAAGAATGGTATGCTTTTGCTGTAAGAACAGTATGCTTTTGCTGTAAGAATGGTATGCTTTTTTGTGTCCTGTTTGTGGTGCTTCTGTGCGTCCGCTCCCGCTCAAATTCCTTTATTTAGTGGCATTATCGAGAGGGAGAGGGCAATATGTAGGCTGTAAGAACAGTATGCTTTTAGGCGTTCCTTGCTATATCCTTGCTACTGTTATGCTCCTGTTATAGCCCTGTTAGCTGGTGCTGTTTTAGTAAGTGGGTACTCTCTTGCTATGCTTGCTCTAAAAAAATAGGCTGTTTTTTGTATGCGTTTTGTTCGTGTTTTGTTCCACTCTGGGAGCGGGTTATAGGTCTCCTATCGTGCTACTTTTCAAGAGCTGGAGTAAGAAAAGTCTGCTCGCTAAGATAAAACAAAGAGGAAGCGGAGAGTTATTAGCTCCCGCTCCCCCTCTGCCATTGTTAGGCGGGTTTATCCTCTTTTTTCTTAGAGCTTGTCCGCTTCTTTTTATCGGCTCTGGCTTTAGCTTCCTCTGCTCTGGCTTCAAGTCTGGCGGTCTGGTCTGGTGCTCCCAGTACATCAAACTTTATAAAGAGCTTTTCAAAAGTGCCGTAGTCCGTAGCTTGTAGCTGTTCCTCTGTGAGCGGTACGCCTTTAGAGTTACAGTATTCCCAGCTTATAAAAGAGCTTAGGCTGTTTAGGGCAGTCTCAAAAGGTGCTTTTATTCTGCGGTCTAAAGCTCTGTCTGTGGCTAAAACTTGCTCATAAGTGGGTATGTCTGGGCATACTTCTAACAGGCTCTTTACGCTCAGTATGTTAGCTGTTCCCTTGCGTCTGTTGTTGTCTATGCTGTTATGGAGCAGTAGCTTTTTGCCTATGTGATAGCTGTTAGGGTTACGCTCGTCAACTTTCAGCAGTTCCATAGGGTACTGCATAAGATAGGCGTTAGTAAGGTATCTCGCCATATCCATAGAGAAAGAAAAGATAATATTTCCTCTAACAAGGGCTATCTTGTCGCATACTCGCATTTTAGCAAAGTCTTTTGTCTTGCGTCCGCTCGTCTCCGTCCACTCCATAGAAATATGGTAGAGGGTCTCTAAGTCCTCTTTTACTTTGCGTCTGGTCTTGTCTTTAGAGGGCTTTGTAAGCGGTATTCCGCATAGCTCCATAAAACGCTCCAGCGGGATAGTTACAAGCGGGTTTAATTTATCGTCTTTCCCTCTGTAGTTATTCTGCTGAGTAAGGGCTATAGTGCAAGCGTCCAGTAGCTTGTGGGTGCTGGTGCGTAGTCCGCCTGTCAGCTCGTTATAGCTGTCTATAAACACTTTGAGCGTTCCCTGTTCTATGGTGGCGTTGCCTGTGATAGCGTCCACTATAGGCGGGTTTGAGCGGGTGCTAATGTTCGTTAGCTGGTTTGTGGCGGTGCCGTTAAGCATAGCGGTAAAGGGCTTAGGCTCTGCTGTGTCGGCTGGTGTGATAGAGGGAGCTACAGCTTTCTTTGCTTCTGCGTCCTCGCCGGAAAAGAGCTGTAAGTTAAGCTCTGTCTCTGGAGCGGGTAGAGTAGCCTGTATTTTCTTCTTATAGGCTTCAATCTCCTCAGCGGTGCTAACGTGCTTTGCGAATTGTCCGTAAATACTTGCCATATTACAGCCCCCTCTCGCAAAGTCTCTCTATGAGAGCGTCAAACTTCTTTAGCTTCTTTCTGGCTTCGGTGCTAAAGCCCAGCCTGTCAAGCTCTGCTGTTACAGCTTCTACAGCTTCCTCTGTAGGTTTGAGGGCTTCGTAGTCTATCGGCTGGAATACTTCTTTTATAATGTCCCTCTTTCGCTCCTTGTCTGCGTCCGTTCCGTATACATCACCATAGAGCATATAGATCTGGCTGTTAAGTGCGTCAAGCTGGCTCTCAAAACGGTCTGTAGGTATCTCTACTTCCCCCAGCTCGTCAAGGTCATATATAGCCCCCAGTATATTTACAAGGGCATTAAAAGCGTAGAGGTATTGCAGAGCGGGTAAAAAGAGGTTTTCTCTAAAGGTGTGTATATCCTCTCTTATGCTCTCGCTCTTGCCTATGCTGTCAATGCTAAAGGCGGAGCTAAAGCCTAAAATGTGCTTTATATTGTCGATATACTCCCCTCTCTCGTTGAGCTGGTAAGCGTTAGGAGCTTGAGCTATTACAATGCCGTTAAACATAAGCCTTTTACGCTTCAAGAGGTTTTCCGTTGTGTCCTCGTCTGTCTCTCCCAATGCTTCTAAAATGTCCGTTACATCGTCAGCAGTACAATAGGCGGGGTATCTGCCTACGCCCAGTTCCGCCAGCTCGCCCCAGCTTATAAAGTCCTTGCCGTACTGCGTGGGCTTAAGGTCTCTCGCCTGTGGTACAAGCTCCTTTATATAGGCTTCCAGAGCTTTGTATAGAGCGGGATAATCTGCCTTAAATTCCTTTAGCTGTGGCTCTCCGTCCTCGCTCTCCTCG
>OIXH01003593.1_pt1 | contig 13539 bp, 9 predicted proteins | sample 1587741 | NCBI WGS metagenome assembly OIXH01 (sample SAMEA3888916, study PRJEB22519) | human gut metagenome | biome: human gut; feature: human-associated habitat; material: faeces | place: Denmark | collected 2011 | reverse complement strand
TACATTACTGGATGCACAACAATATGATTACCATCAACGGACAGAAGATGGGTAAATCGCTCGGTAACTTTATCACGCTGGATGAGTTCTTCACCGGCGACCACAAAATGCTGAGCCAGGCTTATTCGGCCATGACAATCCGCTTCTTCATCCTCCAGGCGCATTACCGCAGTACGGTAGATTTCAGCAATGAAGCCCTGCAAGCCGCAGAAAAAGGATTGAGCCGTCTGATGGATGCTTACAACCACCTGCAAAAGCTGACAGCTTCGGATGCCTCGACAGTAGATGTGAAAGACCTTCGCAAGAAGTGTTATGACGCTTTAAATGACGACCTGAACTCTCCGATTGTCATCTCTCATCTGTTCGATGCCTCCCGCGCTATCAATTCCGTAAAGGATGGCAAAGCGACTATCTCGGCTGAAGACCTGAAAGAGTTGAAAGATGTATTCCACACTTTCGTATTCGATATCCTGGGAATGAAAGACGAAGCATCTGCCGGAGGTGACAATTATGAGACATTCGGTAAAGCTGTAGACCTCTTGCTGACTATCCGCCAACAGGCAAAAGCCAATAAGGATTGGGCTACTTCCGACAAGATTCGTAACGAACTGACTGCTATGGGATTCGAGATTAAGGATACCAAAGACGGAGCAGAATGGAAGCTAAGTAAATAATCAATCAATCGGTCAATGTGCCAATATGCCAATCGGAATATACTTTATTGGCACATTGGCATATTTTCAAATTAGCTATTATCGTAATGACAATAAACGAATTTCTTCAAGGCGACAAATTTGCCTTATTTGCCGGGGTAGAATTACTGGAAACGGGCAATGGTTATGCCAAAGCCCGTATGGAGATAAAACCGATGCACCTGAACGGTGGCGGTGTCTGCCAGGGAGGTGCCATCTTTACGCTGGCCGACCTGGCGTTTGCGGCAGCTACCAACAGTCATGCCCGGCTGACATTGTCCATCACTTCCAATATCAACTTCTTCAAGGCCGAAAGCAAAGGATTCCTGTATGCCGAAGCACGGGAAGTATTCAGCCATAAACGGCTTGCCAACTGCGAAGTAAATATCACGAATGAAGCCGGAGAACTGATTGCTACGTTCAGCGGCTCCGGATACAGGAAAGACATGGAACTTCCGTTTGCACCGATAGAATAAAACGAAATGTCAATCGACAAACAGGTATAAAATACATTATCTACCTGAATAGTAGACGTGAAACAATGTGCCAATATGAGGAATGCTATTTCCATTGGCATATTGGCACATTATTTTACTCGTACCGCAACGACCGGGCAGGTTTGCTAAGGATTGTTTTAGCAGTCTGCCAGCCTATGGTCAACAGGGAAATCACACACAACAAAATCACCGGAACCAGGAAGAACCAGGCTTTCCAGTCGGTGCGGAACGAATAATTGCTCAGCCAGCCGTCCATGACCCACCAGGAGAGAGGAAGAGCTATCACTATCGCAATGCCGATCAGGACAAAGAACTCACGTCCCAGTTCATAGAACAGCTGTATTTTGGAAGCACCCAAGACTTTACGTATACCCATTTCACGAACACGGGTCGAACAGGAGAACATCACCAGCACCCAAAGTCCCATGCAGGAGATGAAAATCGCCAGTATCGCAAAGAGAGCTACAATCAACCCGAACACCTCATCCTGCCGGTATTGCTGGTCGAAGAACTGGTCGAGGAAGAAATAATCATAGCTGGAATCCGGGAAATAACGGTTCCAGACCGTCTCCGCCTGCTTCACCAACTCACGAGGATTGGCATTCTCCATCACCACGGAGATATAACGCTGCTTCATCCAGCTCAGTTTGTCGTGAAGGGCGAACAGGATAGGTGTATAGCCTTTATTCAGGGACTGCTGATGATAATCTTTCACCACACCGATAATCTTCATCGGCTGGTCTACCGTCTCCACGGAAAGACGTTCGCCAATCGCGGCATCGGCCGAGGCAAAGCCCAACGTACGGACGGCCGCTTCATTCAGGACGATATTATATACATCACCACCGAAATCCTCCCCGAAACCACGGCCGGCAACAAACTTCAGGTCGTAGGCATCCAGATAATAGTAATCGCAACTGAGCATTTCCAGCAGGCGGGTTTGCTTCGTGGCATCACTCAAACGGACAATAGACAGGAAATCTGCCACCTCCGTCCCGGGAACGGCACCGGAAACCGTCACATTCTTCACGGAAGGCAATGCCTTCAACTCCCTTTTCATCGCCGTCAGCTTCGTAGACAGTTCCTCGCAATGCGCCGGAAATTTCAACACCAACGTCTGGTCCACACGGACACCCAGCGAGGCCTGACGCATAAACTGCAACTGTGCATACACGATCAGCGTCCCGCAGAGCAAAGCCATCGATGCCGTATATTGCAAAACGACCAGCACCTTACGAGTCGTCGCCGCATTCTTCGTATGCGTGAATTTCCCTTTCAGCATCCGGATTGGCTTAATGCCGGACAAAATCGTCGCCGGATAGAAACCGGACAGGAACACGCCCAGGGCGAAAATCAGCAACAGCATCCACCCCAACGAGGTCGTCACCCACACGGAAAATCCCAGGTCACGCCCGGTCAGGTTGTTAAAAGCAGGCATCAACGCCTCCATCAACCCGATAGCCAAGATAAAGGCAATCCCGTTCGTTATCAACGATTCGAACAGGAACTGCGCCACGATTTGCCGGCGGCTCGCCCCCGAAGCCCGTCGAATGCCGATCTCTTTGGCCCGTTCCATCGAGCGGGCAACCGTCATATTGATATAATTGATCCAGGCAATGCACAGGATCGCCAACGCCGTACATATCAGCACCAGCATGGAAGAGCTGTTCCCCTTTGTCTCCGGCTCATACGCCTTCTGCGGATTCAGGTGGATATCGCGCAGGTTAGTCAATTCGATTGCCCAGGTCTTATTCTTCAGCGCCTCTTCCGTCTTATATTTCTCCGCCATTGCGGGGAAGGCTTCTTCCACCTGTTTCTTCAGGGCGGGCGACTTCAGGAGGACGTATGAGTACACTTCGTGGCGATACCAGTATTCATCCATCCATTTCGGAAGAGTTTCGTAGGAGATCATCATGCTGTAACGCACATGCGAATTGACGGGCATATCTTTCATGATGCCGGTCACTTCGCACGTCTCTTCGCCGATATTGCTGCGGAAAATCAGTATCTTCCCAATCGGGTCGGCCCCTTTGAAGTATTTATTGGCGATGCGCTCGGTTATCACCACCTTGTTCGGCCCGTCGAGGCAGGTATTCTTATCCCCTTTCAGTAATTCATAATCGAAGAAGTTGAAATAATTCTTCTCGGCATACCCGATGCCAGTCTCACGGTAGAGCAGTTCGTTGTATTTCACGACCTGCTCCGGATAGTACTGGCTGCCGACGCGGGTATAATCCTCCACGCCCGCCAGGTTACGTTTCATAGCGGTGGCATAGCCGGCCGAACTGCTCGCCCAGTCATCCGTCAGTTCGCCGTTTTCGTAGAAACGTGCTTCCACGCGGAAGATGCGGTCGGCACGGCTGTGCATATCGTCGTAGCTATATTCGAAAGCCACGTAGGTCAGAATCAGCAGGGCGGCCGCCATACCGATTGCCAGGCCGATTATATTGATTGCACTGAAGCCTTTCTTTTTCGTCAGGCTGCGCAGGGCACTGTTCCAATAGTTTGAAATAATCATAGTATTCTGAATCTGTCAATAAAATATTAGTACTTCACTTTATCCTGTCTGTGATGACGGTCATCGTCAACTCTCATTGACGACAGTCGTCAACGGTAACTGACGGACACCGTCAACCTCCGTTGATGATTACCGTCAACGTTTCTCCTCCGATACAATCCGCCCGTCCAGCAAATGAATGACCCGGTGGGCAAACTTCGCGTCCCGCTGGGAGTGGGTGACGATAACGACCGTCGTTCCCTGCCGGTTCAGTTCGCTGAGCAGTTCCATTACTTCGAGGCCGTTTGTCGAATCCAGGTTACCCGTCGGCTCATCCGCCAGAATCAGGGGGCAGTCCGTTACCACCGCACGGGCAATAGCCACACGTTGCTGCTGGCCACCGGATAACTGCTGCGGGAAATGGCCGGCACGATGGGCGATATTCATACGTTCAAGCACCTCCATCACCTTCTTTTTGCGTTCGGACTTCTTGCTGTTCAGATAGACAAGGGGGAGTTCTACGTTTTCATAGACCGTCAGTTCGTCAATCAGGTTGAAGTTCTGGAATACAAAGCCGATATTCCCTTTACGGAAAGAAGTCAGTTGGCTCTCGCTCATCTTATCGATCTCCTTTCCATCGAAGAAATATTTGCCCGAAGTTGACGAATCAAGCGTTCCCAGGATATTCAGCAAGGTGGATTTGCCGCAACCCGAAGGCCCCATGATAGCCACAAATTCGCCTTTCTTTATCTCCAGGCTTACTTCATTCAATGCTTTGGTCTGTACGTCTTCCGTGGTGAAGAGCATAGACAGATTCTCTGTTTTAATCATATGTTCCTATTTATAAATTATTCACTCCTTAAAATATACATCGGTTTCAGGCGGATGATGCGCCATACCTGCCGGGGAATCGTCCCGAAAGCGATACACATCAGTAGCACGAACGCCACCACATAACTCCACCAGGGCAACGGGATATGAAACGCATAGCTTTCAAGCCAGCTATTCATCAGGAAAGCGGACACGGGAATACCTATCACGGACGCAAGTACCGTAAGGAGCAATAATTCACGCGTCAAAACTACAAAAAGATTCCTTTTACCCGCTCCCAGCACCTTACGTATTCCCACTTCCTTCACCCGCGAGAGGGTCGAGAAAAGCGTGATTACCCACAATCCCAGGCAGGCGACAAAGACGGCCAGCAAAGACGATGCGGCAAATATCCATCCGAAATTCCGGTCTTCCTTATACTGGTTCCTGTTGAAATCGTCGAGGAAGAAATAAGAGAACAACGAAGTCGGGAAGAAATCGCGATAGATTTGTTCTATCTCCGCCAGACGGGCCGGACCGGCCACACCGTCCATGCGGATGGAAATATAGGGTGTCCCGATAATCGGAACGCGGTCTTTCAGGAAGAAGATGATTGGCTTATAAGGGACGGCCAGCGACTGCTGGTAATAGTTCCTCGCCACCCCTATCACCTGGAGAGGGTCTTGCAGCACTTCCATCGTCAGTTGTTTGCCTAAAGCCGCTTCCGCAGAAGGGAAACCCAGGAGGCGGACGGCCTCTTCGTTCAGCACGACCTTATTCAGTTCATCTCCATACTCTTCCGAGAATCCCCTGCCGCAGACCATCTCCGGCGAATAGGTGGCCAGGTAATCGTAATCGACAGCGAACATCTGAATCAGTTTCACCTCGGACGGGTCGCTGCCGAACGGACGGTTGGCAAAATAATTGGCGACCTCCACCCCCGGCACGGCACCGGAAACAGTCACCTGGCGGACATACGTCTTCCGCTTCAGTTCTTTCTTGAAGCTTTCCATCCTGACGGACAGTTCATCTGTAAAAGAGGGATATTTCAATACGATGATCCGGTCTGTCCCGGGAGAAGCGGCCTCCTTCTGCATGTAGCGAACCTGGGAGATAACGACAAACGTACCTGTTATCAAGATAAAGGAGGCGACAAACTGCACGACAATCAATGTTTTCCGCATCTTATTGCCTTTCCGGCTATGTAATAACTTCCCGCGTATGATATCCGACGGACGGATGCGTGTCAGCAGATAGGAAGGATATAAGCCGGTGAAGAGCGTCCCCAGCCCGGCAATAACCGCTACGGCCAGCCAGAACTGCGATTGTACTAATATATCGGCACCAAAATCATGTCCCGCCCAGGTATAGACAAGCGGCAGCAATACCTCCAGCCAACCGAGCGCAATCAAGGTTGCCAGCAGGTTGACGATGCCGGCCTCCGTCAGTCCCTGCAACAGCATCTGCCGGCGGGAAGCACCGAAGGCTTTACGCACTCCGAACTCTTTTCCCCGTTCCAGGAAACGCGCCACCATCAGGTTCAACGCATTGACCCAGCCTGTCAGCAACAGGGCAATCGCCATCACCGAAAGGATATACACGGCGGTACGGCTGCCTTTCGTCTCCTTCTCATACGACTTCTGCGGAGTCAGGTGAATATCTTTCAATGGGATTAACTCCACCTTCCAGTCCTTATGCTTCAAAGCTGCGGTTTTGTATTTATCTGAAATAGCGGCAAAGGCGTTTTCTATATCTTCCGGTTTTTTCCCCGGTTCCAGGCGGACATACGTATAGACGCCGTGAATATACCAAATATCCTGCCGTTCCTTCGGTATCGTGGAATAAGACAGCAGGAAATCATAATGCAGATGTGAATTGGCCGGCATGTCGGCAATAATGCCTGTCACTTCGAAATGTTGTTCGGCTGTCGACGTGCGGAAGGTCAGGATTTTGCCCAACGGCTCCGCCTCGCCGAAATAACGGTGGGCGGCACTTTCCGTCAGCACGGCGGTATTGGGACGGGTCAGCTGGCCGTCTCTCTCCCCTTTCAGAATAGGGAAACGGAAGAGGTCGAAAAAGGTTGGTTCGGCAAAACAATAGCGGCTTTCGGCGAACTGCTTATCCTGATAGGTAACCACCTGTTCCCGGTCCTGGGCGGTCAGCCGGACGAACTTTTCGATGCCCGGTATCTCCCGGCTCATCACCGGACCGTGGCCGAATGCGGTCGTCGCCCAATTATCCGTCAGCGTTGCTCCCTCATACAAACGGCTTTCGACACGGTACACGCGGTCGCCGTCATGGAAAGAGTCGTAGCTCAGTTCGAAACGGACATAGAGCAGAATCAGCAGGGCGGCAGAGATACACACCGACAGGCCGAAGATATTAATGACCGAAAGTGACTTGCGGGCGCGCTGGCTTTTTATGACTTGAGAGAGATAATCCATCTTTATCCTTTCTGTTATCTGATAATCAATCGTTCGTTTTCACCGAACAGTTCATAGCCGGAGATAATCACTTTCTCTCCCGGTTTCACTCCTTCGGTCACTTCATAATACTGCGGATTCTGGCGGCCTATCTTCACCGGACGGCGACGGGCGACAGTCTCGTCCTCATCCACGACATATACATACAGGCCGCCGCTTGCCTGGTAGAAGCTGCCACGGGGAATCAGGATGGCCTGTACGGGATCACCCAGTTGCAGGTTCAGGTGATAGGTCTGCCCGGCACGGATATTCTCCGGACGTCCTCCGGTAAAATGAAGGTCGGTACGGAACTGGCCGTCGCGCACTTCAGGGTAGACTTTCGTCACTTCCATGTCGTAGGTCTTTCCTTCACGCTCGAAGCTGGCGGGGAGGCCGGGCATCACCCGCTCCACATAATGTTCGTCAATCTTGGCCTCCACCTTCAGTTCGGGGGTGATGACCTGCCCGATACGTTCCCCCTGGGCGATAGACTGCCCTATCTGTGCTTCGAGATTACCCAGCTGGCCGCTGACGGGCGCTTTCACCTTCAGGTTCTCCAACCGTTCGCGGACGAGGGAGAGGCTCCGTTTCATGTTCCGGATATTCTCATCCAGGCTCTCCAGCTGGCTGCTGCGGAAAAGGTCGTCCTGGCGGATACGCTGGTCCAACACGACAAGCTGGTCGCGGGCACTTTCATAGTCTTCCTTTGCCAGCAGGAAATCTTCGCGCGCCAGGAGTTGTTTGTTATACAGGCGTTCGTATTGCCGGTAACGGCGGTCCTTCTGTACCAGTTCTTTGTTGAGGCTGATACGGTCCTGTTGCAGGCGCAGATGTTCCTGTTCCATGCTGATGCGGGTGTTACGGAGTTCGTTCTCCTGATAAGCAAGGTCTGCCTCGCTTTGCAGGATACCGATATTCAGCAGCGGGTTACTCAGGCGGAGGATAACATCACCGGCCTTGACCTGTGCCCCTTCTTCTATCAGGCGTTCTTCCACCCGACCGCCCTCGATGGCATCGAGGTAGATGATACGGTCCGGGAGCACCTGCCCTATCACACGGATATAATCATTAAACTCACCCTGGACGATGGTGGAGATGGTCAGCCGTTCCTTGTCCACTTTCATGGAGGAAGAGGTATCGCGGAAAATAAAATAAAGCAGGCAGACCAGGAGGAAAGCGCCTCCTGCCATCGCATACAGATGTTTCTTCTTCAAACGGGATTTCCGTTCGATAGGGGTGTCCATGTTGTTATTCATATCTGTTCTTTGTTGTTATTTTACTAAAAATGAACCGGTACGGTAAAACTCGACCATCCGGTGTTTCAGGTCATATTGCAGCCGGGTACGGGCCAGTTCTGCTTTGGCCTGGATATACAGGTTACGCTTCTCCATCAGTTCGAAGACGGAAACCATCCCTTCCTCCCACTTCTCCTCGTTCTCTTTGAGGGTGGTTGCAGCCGCCTGCAATTGCAGTTTAGCCTGGTGATGTTCCTCTGCCGAAGCCTGTAAGGAAAGGCAGGCATCTTCTATCTCCTTATATAAGGATATTCGTTGCTGGTCGTTGTTATTCCTTATCTGTTGCAGGCGGAAACGCTCTTTCCTGACTGCCGTAAAGCGGGACAAACCGCTGAATATAGGGAAAGATACCCGCAGACCGATATATTTGTTCCAATTGTTTTTCATCTGCTGCCCGAACGAGGAGATGTGCCCGTCCGCATCGCGTTCCGTGTCATAGTAACTCGAATAAAGACTGAAATCCGCCCGGATGGAAGGCGAGAAAGCTCCCGACGCGATGGCAAGCGACTTTCGCGACGCCTGTTCCCGCAAATCCATCATCCGGAACTCGGGAAGCGCAGTTTCCGACTCTGCATACACTTCCGGTGCCGAATAACCGGCAAGAAGCGGCAACTCACCGTCATCCCCCTCTCTGTCACTAACGGATAAAGAGTCCGAATCGCGCATCTGCAACAACTCTTTTAGTGCAAGAAAAGAAAGACGCTCCGTCTTCTTCTTCACTGTCTCCTGATAAATATCGCTCTGCAAACGGGCTTTCACCTCCTGAAGGTCAGAGGGTGAACGAAGGCCGAGGTCCACATATTCAAGCATCTGCTCATGGTAACGCTCGCTTAGCTTACGTTGTTCGGCAGCCAGGGCACTCATCTTTCTGTCAAAGATATATACATAATAAGCATCCATCACCTCGAAAGCCACTCGGTTCTCCTCCGCTTTTCCGGCAACGCTGCTCAGTTGCCTGTTCAGCCGGGTGAACTGTGCCCGGTTGATACGTTTGAACCCGTCGAAAACAGGCAATGATATATCGACTCCCAGCGTACTTTCCACGAAGGAAGAGGTGGTATACAAATTCGTTTTCGGGTCAACCGAACGTCCCATCCGTTTCCCGAAAGCCCCGCTGGTACTGACCGAAGGCAGGAAATCTCCTATCGCAGCCGTAAAGTCTTCGCGAGCGATACGGGGATCCAACCGGCTGTTTTTCAGTGCCAGGTTCCTCTCCAGCGCATAGCGCATGCAAGAGTCGACACTCCAGGATTCCTGTGCACCTGCTCCCACTACCGAACCAAACAGCAACAGGCAGGCTAACCTCCATCCATATTTAATTGTTATTTGCATTTTCATCATGTACATGTAAAAGCAAAAGGCGTGCCACATTTCATACTGACTGATTATCATATTCCACAAAAGAAACAGCCTCGCAAAGTGTAAAATATATGGACGCCCGATTGTCAAAAATATGGACGCTGATGTGTCAATCATAAAAAAACAGGCCCTGCTTCTGTGCCGGATACGGGGCCAGCACAGTAGTGTTACCCTCACCAGCACTACTGTGCTGACTGCCTTAGCATACGAGTGCTAATCGGATTAGGACTATAGTGTTATATTATCCTGTTATTAGTGTCAAATATTTTGACGCTCATTTGCAAAGTACCCCGGAAGCCGATACCTTTACGGAAAAATTAATCGTATGCAAACCGGAACAGTTCTCATTGTAGATGATAATAAAAGTGTACTGACTTCGCTCGAATTATTATTGGAAGATGAATTCGAACGGGTAGAGACCGCCTCCAACCCGAACAGCATCTTATCCGTGCTGGATACGATGCCGGTCGACCTTGTCATTCTAGATATGAATTTCTCCGCAGGCGTAAACACCGGAAACGAAGGCCTGTTCTGGCTACGCCGTATCCAGGAAATAGCCCCCGAACTGCCGGTCATCATGCTTACCGCCTACGGAGATGTGGAACTAGCTGTCAAAGCCTTGAAAAGCGGAGCCGTTGATTTTATACTCAAACCCTGGGACAACGAAGTCCTGCTCGAAAAGATACACGCCGCCTTACAAGCCGTAGAACGGGAAAAGGTCAAACAGAAGACCGATCGTAACCGACCCGTCCGCCCTGTGGAGCCAGCCATGATCATCGGCCACTCCGCCGTTATGATGAAACTGATCAAGGTCGTGACCAAGGTTGCCAAAACGGATGCGAACATCCTTATCACCGGCGAGAACGGTACAGGTAAAGAAATGCTCGCCCGCGAAATACACCGCCTGTCGCTCCGCAGCCGCCGGGAAATGATCAACGTGGACATGGGAGCCGTCAGTGAATCCCTTTTCGAAAGCGAACTGTTCGGACATGAAAAAGGTGCCTTTACCGATGCCCGCGAAAGCCGGCCGGGTAAATTCGAGGCTGCCAGCGGAAGCACCCTGTTTCTGGATGAAATAGGCAACCTCCCGGTCGGCCTGCAAGCCAAACTGCTCGCCGCCCTGCAGAACCGCGAAGTCACCCGATTGGGAAGCAACCGTAAAATCCCGATCGACATACGTCTGATCGCCGCCACCAACCGCGACCTGCCGGAACTGGTGAAGCAATCTCTTTTCCGGGAGGATCTCTACTATCGCATCAACACCATACAAATAGAGATACCGCCTCTCAGGAACCGCCGGGAAGATATTCCCCTTTTCATCGACTACTTCCTGAAAAAGTATACGGCCCTGTACAACCAGCCTGGCCTGACTATCCATCCACAGGCAGCCGCCAAACTGGAACGTTACGACTGGCCGGGCAACATACGCGAACTGCAACATACCATCGAGAAAGCAGTGATCCTGGCCGAGAAAAATGTAATCCGTGCCGCCGACCTCTTTATCCGTCCCGGAAAATCCGTCTCGTTCTCCGATGCCCCCAACCTGGGAGAAGTGGAACGCAAGACGATCGAGGCGGCTATTACCCAGAACGACGGCAACCTGACCGCTGCCGCCGAGCAACTGGGGGTAAGCCGGCAGACCTTATATAACAAACTAAAACGGTTCAACCTGTGAAACGAATGTTCAGCACACGCATCTATCTGAAGATAGTCTTCCAGGTCGCGCTCATCCTCCTTGTTACCGGCGTGGGACTAACGGGTATTATCACCGGTAAAGCCATCATACTGGGATGCGTCACCCTACTGATCGCCTTATGGCTGGTCGGGATCCTCGTCTATTTCCTCAATACATCGAACCGCCGTATCCAACTGTTCCTCGATGCCATCGAAGACAATGAGTCGATGCTTTACTTCCCCGAAAACAGCGGACCGGAAGAACAACGCCGCCTGCATACGGCATTCAACCGCATCCACCGCCTGATGACGGAGAGCAAGCAGAAAGAGTTCGAACGCGAACTGTTACGGAAAGAATACGAGGCATACGACAAGTTGATGCACGTCCTGACCCACGAGATCATGAACTCGATCGCTCCGATCGTCTCCCTCTCAGGCACGCTCCTCTCCTATTACCGGAGCAACGACACGACGAAAAGCTGCGACGAGATCAACGACGCCACCATCCGGAAGACGGTCCGCGGACTGGATACGATCAAGAGCCAGGGACAGAGCCTTATGAACTTCACCAATTCATACCGCCAACTGGCACGGTTGCAGGCTCCCAATCCCAATCCGTTCTCCCTCTCCCGCCAGGTACGCAACATCGAACTGCTGTTCCAGTCGGACCTGCAACGTTTACAGATCGGTCTGACTGTTTACCTCTGCCAAGACGAAATAACAGTCAATGCCGATGAAGAACTGCTCTCACAGGTCTTGATCAACTTGTTGAAAAATGCGATGGAAGCATTGGAAGGACAGGATAACGGTGAAATCTCACTCACGGTAAAACAACCCGGCACCACGACCCTGATCGAAGTAACGGATAACGGGCCGGGCATCCCCCACGATATGCTGGAAGATATTTTCATTCCTTTCTTCACAACCAAGAACAAGGGTACGGGTATCGGCCTGAGCCTTTCACGCCAGATCGTACGGATGCATGGCGGCGAACTCCTGGTCAGTTCACAGCCTTACTCCGAAACACGTTTCACTCTCTCACTGCCTAACGCCGGGGAATTTCCACCCGCGAAGTAAGCGGGTAACGCAATCCTTTGGATGATTTGTAATAGACCTCGGCCGCTCCTATCTTCAGCTTAGCACGAATCTTGACCGGGATATGGTTCTCATCGTCCCCGATCCATATTTCGGCAGCCGCCTTGCTTTGGGTGAAAGCGTCGTCAAAAATATCGATATAGAAATGTCGGGTACGGTATTTCAGTGTCTCGTTGCGTTCCACGATCTGCTGCCCGGTATAGCGGAAACTGATGTTGATCCGGTCCCGTCCGATCACCACATGAAACGGAAATTCATCGCCCTGTTTCATGTTATCCCAGTCCAGCGAGCGGAGATACATGGTGGCACCCAGCATATCGAACATATATTGTTCGGAAACGATCATCGTGTCGATCTTCGTCCGTGAAGGCGTATAGCGATGGGAATGGGCCGAAGTCTTCCCTGTACTATAAGAGAACTTCAGGTCGTCGATCAGATAGTAGTCATTCTCATTCACCCGTTTCTCGCTACGGAGTAACAGCATCTCAGGCGTGAAATAGCAGTCGATCGTATCGCGCATGGAGAATATCTTCTCAAACATGCCGGAAGTTCGGAATAACAGGTTATAATGATAAGCCGGATTATCCTCATAGCGGGTATCTTTAATGGATAAGGTTGCCTGTCCGGCGCGCGGCATCAGAATACCCCATTTGAAGTACAATTCATATTGCACCTCCTCACCGGCATTGAACCGCTCTTTCACCGGAATAGTCTGCGCACCGGCCACTCCGGAAAGGAGCAACAACAGGACCGGCAGACATAAACCGGTTCCTTTAGAACGGCATGCCCATGCTGCCGCCCATACCGCTATTGCGCGAAGAAGACTTCTGTTGTCCTTCATCTTTGTAATTTCTTTTCTTCTTGGTTGCCTCTTTCGGCTTATTCTTTGTAATCTCGATAGGTTTCTGTTTTGCCCATGGGGTTGCCTTGACATTCCAAGTCTCTTCTACCTGCCAGTTCTGCAATACGTTGTACTGAACTGGCGAATAAAAGACTTCTTCCGGCTGGCGTTTATCGGCATAATTGCCGGTATCCCATTTGCCGTTTCCGTTCAGGTCTTCGATCACTTTGATGCGTACCGTTCCCGGATCGATGTACCGGAAAGTATATTTGCCGGTGGTGAGGTGTGCCCGCTCCTGCGTCACTTTGCCCGTATTG
>OIXH01003591.1_pt1 | contig 13543 bp, 9 predicted proteins | sample 1587741 | NCBI WGS metagenome assembly OIXH01 (sample SAMEA3888916, study PRJEB22519) | human gut metagenome | biome: human gut; feature: human-associated habitat; material: faeces | place: Denmark | collected 2011 | reverse complement strand
CTGATGATCACAGTGCTGGCGTTCATTATGATTCTTACCGTCTACGGGCGCTTTTTTAAGATTTATATGTATGCCGCACTATCCCCGGTGGCACTGGCATCCTTTGCCGGAGAGGGGACTTCCCATTTCGGCAAGGCGTTCCTTCGGAGCTATGTAGGCGTGTGCATGGAAGGGGCGGTGATCGTTCTGGCCTGCATCATCTTTTCAGCCTTTTCCTCCAGCGGTACGCCGGTGGTGGATAGCAGCGCGTCCGTGGTGACGCAGGTGTGGAGCTATTTGGGCGAGGTCATATTCAACCTGCTGGTGCTGGTGGGCCTGGTCAAATCAGCCGACCACATCGCAAAGGAAATGCTTGGACTATAAAGGAGACGTTTATGGATAATTACCGTGAGAAGATTATTCGTATCGTGGAGCGAGAGCTGAAACGAACGGAAGAGTATCAACAAAGACGCGACGAATATGGCAACGAGGAGTACATTTTGGGCTGTATCATGGTTAAGGGCGATGCTTTTCCTAAAGAGGTGATCGCTCATGCATTTGTTGAGGATATGGGGCTTGAACTTCAATTTCAGGTTTGGAGAGACGAGCCGCGAATCAGGCAGAAGCAGGCTATGTGGTATGACTTGACCTTGTTTGATGTGGAAGGAGACTTCTTTGGAAAACTGGAGCAAGGATACTCGATTTTATCGGTATCTGATCTTTTCCATTGCACCGCTTGGAATGCAACGGAATATCTGGCTGATGAGCAGAATCGAGATAAGGAAAATTCCTGCTGGAAGGGAATGCAAAGGTACCTGAACTATTGTAAAAAGCACGGCATCACAAGAAATTATCTGGTGAAAAAAGAAGAGTACGACGGAATAGATGCTATGAAGTTTTACGACAAGTCAGCCGTTGCCAAATTTGAGAAGAACAGAAAAACGCAGGATCTGTGCCGCTGACGAGGATTAAAACTATACATTTTATTAAATAGACAGGAAAAGCAAGTAGCCCATCGCTACTTGCTTTTCTTTTTTAGGAGATTGTTATGGAAATCAAAATCAACAAGGAAATTCGAGCCTACCGCGAAACTCTCTTTTTTGGACTGTCCATGCGGCAGTTTGTATGTTCCGTTTTGGCGGTGGGCGTTGCTGTGACGCTGTATTTCAGTTTGAGCCGCGTGCTGGATCGTGAAACGGTGAGTTGGGTGTGCATTGTCGGCGCGGCTCCCGTGGCCGCTGCGGGCTTTTTTCAGTACAACGGCCTCACGCTGGAGCGATTTTTGTGGGCGTGGCTGAAATCCGAGGTCATCATGGCAGGCAAGCGTGTCTGGAAAGCGGAAAACTACTATGAAGAAGCGATGAAACGCGAGGTGAAGAAACATTGATCTTTTTCAAGCATCGGCGCAGCGCGGAACGGGACACTTTTTCCGTTCCCCGCAGCGTCCAGAAATCCATTCCCATCAAACGCATTTATCAAGACGGCGTGTTTCAGGTAAGCGGCAAGTTTTCAAAAACTTGGCGCTTTTTTGATGTCAATTATGCCGTGGCCTCCCCGGAAAAGCAGCGGGAACTCTTTATGACCTACTGCTCCTTCCTGAACTCGCTGCCCATCGGAGCCACGGCGCAGATCACGCTCTTTAACCGTCAGCTCAATCAAAAGGACTTCGGGCGGACGCTGCTCATGCCCATGCAGGGCGACCGCCGTGACCTCTACCGGAACGAGTATAACGCGCTTGTTTTGGGCAAGGCGGCGGAGAGCAACAATCTCATTCAGGAGAAGTACATCACCGTTTCGGCAGAAAAGAAAAGCGTGGAGGAGGCCCGCGCATTCTTCTCCCGTGTTGGAACTGACCTCACTACGGGACTTTCCCGTATGTCCTCCAGCGTCCGTGAGATCACGGTCAATGACCGCCTGCGGCTTCTGCATGACTTCTATCGCCCCGGCGAGGAACAGCTATTCCGGTTCAATTTGGAGGACACCATGCGAAGGGGGCATGACTTCCGGGACTGCATCGCCCCGGACTGTATTTCCTTTCAAAAAAATCACTATGAGTTGGGCGATCATGTGGGCCGCACCCTGTTCCTGCGGGAGTATGCCAGCTTTATCTCCGACGCGATGATCACGGAGCTGATGGACTATCCCCGGAACATGATGCTCTCCATCGACATTATCCCTGTGGCGATGGACGAAGCAGTGAGCGATATTCGCAAGCGCATTATGTCCGTGGAATCGGATATTACCCGCTGGCAGCAGCGGCAGAATCAGAACAACAATTTTACCGCCAATATCCCCTATGACTTGGAGCAGATGCGGAGCGAAACGAAGGAATTCATGGACGACCTCATGAGCCGCGACCAGCGCATGATGCTGGCTTTGGTAACGCTGACGCACCTGGCAGATAACCTTGAACAGCTCGATCAGGACACCGAAGCCTTACAAGCCATCGGGCGGGCGCGGGGCTGTCAATTTAACATTCTGCGCTACCAGCAGGAGGACGCCTTGAACACGGTACTGCCCCTCGGCCTCAAGCGCATTGACGCTACCCGCACCCTGACCACGGAGTGTACCGCCGTTCTTATGCCGTTCAAATCGCAGGAGATCCAGGACGCGGGCGGTATTTACTACGGCGTCAACGCCGTATCGCATAACCTCATCGTCTGCAACCGCGGAAATCTGCTCAACGGCAACGGTTTTATTACCGGCGTGTCCGGCTCTGGTAAGTCAATGGCGGCAAAGCAGGAGGTCTCCGCGCTGGCGCTCTCCACCGACCATGATATTATCATCGTGGACCCGGAGCGTGAATATGGCGAGTTGGTGAAGGCATTGGGCGGCGAGGTCATCACCATCTCCGCCTCTGATCCAAACGGCTGCCACATCAACGCACTGGACTTGTCCGAGGGGTATGGCGACGGCAGGGAGCCGTTGGTGATGAAGTCTGAGTTTATCATGTCGCTGTATGAGCAGCTCATGGGCTCGGATAAGATCGAGCCGCAGGAGAAGTCCATCATTGACCGCAGCGTGGGCAACATCTACCGGGAGTATATCAAGAATTTCCAAGGTCAGCCGCCTACGCTGAAAGACCTCTATGACGATTTGATGAAGCAGGTCAACCCGGAGGCGCACCGGATCGCGCTGGCGCTGGAGCTGTTCACGGTGGGCAGTTTGAATGTGTTTTCCCACCAGACCAATATCAATACAAAAAGCCGTATTCTCTGCTTTGACATTCAGGACTTGGGTGAAAATCTGAAATCTGTGGGCCTGTTGGTGATGCTGGACGCCATTTACAACCGCGTTATCCAGAACCGCAGAGAGGGAAAATACACCCATGTCTACATCGACGAGATCTATCTGTTTTTCGCCAACGGGAGCGGCGGCGGACACAGCATTACCAATTACAGCAGCGAATTTCTCTACAAGTGCTGGAAGCGCTTCCGCAAATATGGCGCGACGCTCACCGGCATTACACAGAATGTGGAGGAATGTCTGCTGTCCAATACGGCGCGTATGATGTTCGCAAACTCCGAGTTTCTGCTGATGCTCAATCAGGCCACCACCGACCGGGAGCAGCTTGCCCGACTGCTGGGTGCGTCGGATACGCAGATGAGCTATGTAGACAACGCGCCTGCCGGTCATGGGCTCATCAAGGTAGGCGGGGCCATCGTGCCCTTCGCCAATGAGCTGCCCAAAAACACGGAGCTGTACCGCCTAATGTCAACACGCCCCGGTGAGGACTGACGCTATGCGGGACTTGAAAATCAAACCCGGCATGGACACGCCAAAGGCAAAGTTGAAGAACCCCGCGCCTAAAGACGCCGATTCCCTTCTGAAACAGCACATGGACAAGCGGCAGCGAGAAAAGGAGCCGGAAAGCCGCGATCCCGTGCGCTATGCTACCGACCGCGTGGAGAAAAATATGCGCCGGGGTGCGGCTGGGGCGGCGGATGCCTCGCGGCGTATGATAAAGCATTATCAGGAGCAGAAACGGCAAGGTAGGAATAGTGCGTCGGAAAGCCGTACTGCGGCAGAAACGCTCGAAACCGTGGACGGTGTGACGCCAACAGAAAGGGCCCTGCCCGATACGCCTGCGGCGTATTCTGATGTACTGCAATCACACGCCGCACGAAACAAAGTCGGAAATCAGACCGTACCTCCGCAAAATCGCGGTGGTACAAAAAGCGCAAATGCCGCCCCGCAGGAGCGTGGGCGGCAGAAAGCCATACAGGACGCAAAAGCCGCCTATCGGCGGAACCTTGCCGAAAAAAGAACAACAGAAAGCCCTTTTACGTCTCCACGGTCAGACCGCGGAGATACAACGGCCCCTCTGCACAAAAGCAATTCGGGCGCATCGCTCAAGGGTGGTCCTGCCCCAAAGAGCGGACAGTCCATGACCACGGCCACGCGCACCATGCGTGTTCGACCAACTGACCACGCAGCGCCGAACAATGCAATCATCACGCGCCGCGCAAGGGCGGCGGCACAGCGCAAGGCACAGCAGACAATGCTCCAGACATCCGCAAAGAACGGAGGCAGGGGGGCAAAAAAGATGGGCGGCGCAATGGTGCAGGCGGTACAGACGATTGGGAGAGGTATCGCGTCCGCTGCAAGTTCCATCGTGGCGGCAGGCGGCGGTGCGGTGGTGCTGGTGCTGATACTGACGGTGATCCTTGTGGCGGCAATCGTGGCATCACCCTTCGGCATCCTCTTTTCCAACGAAAGCCGGGAGGCAGGCGTTGTGCCGCTCTCCGCTGCGGTGGCGCAGGTCAACTATGAGTTCAATGAGCGGTTGGAAGCCCTGCAAACGGCAGATGATTATGATTCCATTTCCGTTGACGGACAAGCCGCCGATTGGGTGGAGGTGCTGGCGGTGTTCGCGGTGAAGGTGGCAGGCAGTAACGATGCGGACGCCGCGGACGTGGCCACCATGGATGCCGACCGCATCGCTCGCCTGAAAGCGGTCTTTTGGGACATGACCGCAATCGCAACGGAGGTGGAAACGATCAACCACCCCGGCAGCGGTGATGACGATGGCTGGACGGAGCGAAACCTCTATATCACCATTACCGCAAAAACGGCAGAGGAAATGAAAACCGCGTATCACTTCAACCGCAATCAAATTGCGGCGCTGGAGGAGCTGCTGGAACAGCGGGCGCTTCTGCTGGAGTTGTTGGAGGATGTGTACTCCGTCAGCGGGGATACGGCGGCGCTGATCCGCAATCTGCCGGAAGATCTATCCCCGGAGCGCGAGGCGGTGGTACGCACCGCCTGTTCTCTTGTCGGCAAGGTGAATTATTTTTGGGGAGGAAAATCCCTTGTGATCGGCTGGGACGTCCGGTGGGGCGAGCTGCGGCAGGTCACGGCGGCAGGCAGCTCCACTACCGGGACCTATCGACCCTACGGACTGGATTGCAGCGGATTCGTGGACTGGGTATTTTACAACGCCACAGGCGGGGACTACATCATCGGTCACGGGGGCGGAGCGATGATGCAGCATACCTACTGCACCCCAATCTTATGGGAGGACGCACAGCCGGGAGATCTTGTCTTTTACCCCGAAGATAACCATGTTGGCATGGTGGGCGGTTGGGATGAGGACGGAAATATTTTAATCATCCACTGTGCCAGCGGCTATAACAATGTGGTCATCACCGGCAAAGAGGGCTTTACCTCTGTCGGACGACCTGATTATTATGTACAGCGGGAGTGATTGGAACGAATATGTAGTTCTTTGCCTGATTGTCAATGCTCTTGAAAAAACGACCCGATTCGCATATAATACATGACGATGTGACAGCGGAAAGGGGCGTGGACGGCATGATCTCCGACGAAGAACTTTACAGGCAATATCTGCACGGTGATGAAGCTGGACTTGAAGCTCTGATGAAAAAATACGGCGATCTGCTGACCCTCTACATCAACGGTTATCTGCATGATGTTCACGAGGCGGAGGACTTGATGATTGAAGTCTTTTCCTATCTGTTCACGAAAAAGCCCCGTATCCGGGACGGCGGATTTAAGGCTTACCTCTATAAAGCGGCGCGGCACATGGCTTTACGCCACAAAAGCAGACGGCGACTTTTCTTCAACCTGGATGACCTGACCGAGGAGCGGGACGGACAAACGCTGGTGGATGAGGTCATCCGAACAAAGGAACGGGATCAGATTTTGCATTTCTGCATGGATGAGTTAAACCCGGACTATCGGGAGGCCCTTTATCTGACCTATTTCGAGGGCATGAGTTACTTGCAGGCCGCCGAGGTCATGGGAAAAAGCGTGAAGCAGATTACTAATATAGTATACCGGGGGAAAGAGCGTCTGCGCGGATTATTGGAACGGGAGAGGATCACAAATGTTGAGCCATGAGGAACGGATTGCAGAAGTAAAACGGCGTATCGCGGAAAAAGAGCATCAAAAAAGGCTGCGGCAGGCACGGATCGCCGCCGTTTCCGGCGTGGCAGCGTGTCTTGCGGTGATTGTGGGCGTTTCCCTGTTCATGCCCGGTATTGTGGAGCAAATCGAGCTGGGAATTTCCTCCGGCTTTGAAACAGCGGCAACAATGTTCGGCGGCAGCGCCACGCTGGGATATATCGTCATCGGACTGCTTGCCTTTGTTCTCGGCGTATGCGTGACGATTTTGTGTTTCCGAATCCGTCTGCTGAACAAAGAGGAACAGACGGAGGAGCAAAAGGGGGACAATGCGGATGGAACTTGTCAGTAACCTTTTGCAATTCATCGTTACCCTGCTGGGCTTTAGCCTGAGCGGAATCCGGTATCTGAAAAGCCGGACACAGGCGTATTTCCTGCTGACCTGCTTTTATGGCTGCTTTGCCCTCGGCTCTCTGTACTGGACGCTGTATTTGCTTTTATATTCTGAAACACCGCAGGTCTTTTATGTGTCGGAGTTTGGCTGGGTAGCCAGCGTCATTTTTCTTTACATCCTGCAATACGCGCTTTCCTCCGCGGAGGAAAGGGGCTTTGCGTGCCGCAAAGCCCTAATCGCCCTCTTGATCGGCGTTCCGCTGTGCGTGCTTTACTGCACCTTTGGAGACATCCTCTCCAATCTGCTCTGGTGCGGTTTGATGATCGTTGTTTCCTATCATGCGATCCGTGGCCTTGCTTATGCTCGGGCGCAGGTAGGGGCAGCACGCGATATGCAATATTTTCACATTGGGGTGCTGTGCTATGTGGCGGCGGAATATGCTTTTTGGACTTCCGGCTGCTTCTGGCCGGGGGATTCCATTCCCAGCCCCTACTGCTGGCTTGACTTTCTGCTGACGCTCTGCATCTTCGCCCTGCTGCCAGCCACAGGAAAGGCGGTGCGGGAATGACCTATATTGAAAATGTATTTATCTGTATGGCGTCGCCCCTACTGATCGCCGCCCTGTGCATGGGAAAGCGGCGGACAAAGTTCTTTCTGTTTTGCCTTGCGGGAATGGGTGCGTGTCTGCTCTCCGCTTACATCAATGCCTTTCTCGCCGCACTTTATGGGGCGGACACCTTTGGCGCAACTGCGGAGATCGCCCCGGTGGTGGAGGAAGTGATGAAGCTTCTGCCGCTGCTCTTTTACCTTCTGGTATTCGAGCCGAGGGCAGAACAGATCAAGATCGCCGCCGTGATCACTGCGCTTTCCTTTGCCACCTTTGAAAATGTCTGCTATCTGATCCAAAACGGGGCCGGACATTTTTCCTTTATTTTCTTCCGGGGCATCGGAACGGGAGCGATGCATGTCATCTGCGGGGCCATCGTCGGAGGAGGGCTTGCGTATGTGTGGCGGCGGATGTGGTTGAAGATTGCCGGAACCTGCGGCCTGCTGGGAGCGGTCATCACCTTTCATGCGATCTATAATCTGCTGATTGCCTACGGCGGCGCGGCGCAGTATATCGCCTATCTTCTGCCTGTGCTGATTCTGACAGCGGGAAAGTCGCTTGCCCGCCGTCTGACACCATAATGAAATAGATTTTTCTCTTTTGGGAGCTGCCTTTGTGCGGCTCTCAAATTTTTTGAAAAAATTTGATTTTGGGGTGAGAGTTTTTCTGTGTTTTTGTACCTATATAAGTGAAAGGCTTTTTAAGCTGAGTTTTCAGAGAGGAGGTTTTGCGTGTATGTACGATACAGAAAAGCGTGTTGCGATAGTAAAAAAGCGAATAGCGGAACACCGCCGCAGGCAGGCGCGGCGAAGCATCCGCAGTTTGTCTGCCCTGTGCGTCCTGCTGTTCCTGTCCCTTGTGGGAACGGTGTGAACGGTAGGGACGGTACGGGGCCAGCCGATAGATGCCGCAGGAATGTACGGCGCGATCCTGCTGCATGAGAGCGCGGGCGGATATGTGCTGCTGGCGGTGGCGACGTTTATGCTGGCCGTGGTGATCACGGTCGTCTGTATGCGGCTGCATGAACGGGAGAAGTAAAAACAGAAACAAGAACAAGAACATAAGGAGGACGCAACATGAAAAAAATCCTGTCCCTGCTTTTGACCCTCTGCCTGCTGCTGGGCGTTCTACCCTCTCAGGCCCTCGCCTATGTGGGGGACATTATATCGCCTGGCAGTACAAATGTGCAGACGAGCACGAACAATAATTCGCTCGTCCTACAAAACGACTATATCCGTGTGACGCTGAACAGGCAGACCGGCATCCTCACGACCGCTCCGACTGCGGCATCGGACAGCCCCGGCCAGCAGAAGCCCTACTGCGAGTTCATCACGTATGATAACGGAATCGGTTACAATAAGAAAGAAATCACACATCCCGCAACGCTCAGTCTGAAAAGCGCATCGTTTGTGGAGAAAACGCCGAACGGCGACACAAAGGCCATTAAGGCGGAGTATGCTCTGACATTCGAGCTGTCCGGGAAATCTGTTTCCGCAACGACTGCGGTTTACTATGAACTGGTGCAGTGCGGAGAAAATAAGTCGTCAGCAGACGCATGGGGCGTGCTGACGTCCGTTGATAACATCAAAATCAACGCCAACAGCTTCGGCGACCTCAACCTGGCTACCGATATGAGTGCTTGGTGGGGCTATACCCTCGACGGCTTCAGCGGTATGGGGCACGCCAACGCCACAGACGGCCCCGCCATCAAGATGAGCCGTACCGTCGTCAAGAATGAGGCAGAAGATGAGATTTCAACCGAAAGCTCCGTCATCACCAGCAAGGTGGATGATTTGGATACCTGGCAATCTTTCTCACAGGGGACGGATTGGTGCTACAACTACATCACCGAGGTCTATGTGGACGGCTACGCCTGGGCAAATCCCTTTGTAGGACTGTCGGGCTACTATAAGAATAAGACCATCAAAGCCTATCTGCCCGATACGGTCAGCGTCACGCCGGGCAATAACCCCAGCAGCACCCGCGTGGAGTGCAGAAACGATATTGGTTACTATTTCAGCGGTGACGAGAGCTATCCGAATTCAGGACGCTTTCTCTGGGGCTTCCGCAATCTGACAAAAAATGCGGCTGATGTTCCATCAGAGCCGGACAAGGTGGAAGTATCCATCAACGCCAAGCGGCTTGCTGCCTTTGCTGACGGGAATGACGGCGTAACGGTGGAATATGTTGCCGATGACGCGGCGCTGAACGCGCTGAAACAGCGGTACGGAAATCCCGTCGCCCTCATCAGCGGCGACTATGAGAGCAAAAACGGCACGGACTTTGCCTTTACCGGCGGGGCGGCGCTGCTCTCGCCCTCTGTGACGGCGACATGGGGAAATGGCGGTGAGCTCGTCATTCACAAGGACGGAACAATCACCCACAGTGGCCTGAGCCTGAATGCGCCCAGCTTCAAGTTCTATCAGCCGAACAGCGGCGCGGGCGAGGAATTGAAAATCAAGCTCACACAGGACGGCTTTTTGTTTGAGATTGACCCCGAAAAGAACGACGCCGTGATCTATGTGGACATCCCCTATGCCACGGCGAAGCTGGAAAAGGTCACCGCTGATGCCGCGGGAAACCTGGTGTTCGCCGGCGGGATCAGCTTCCAGACGGTCTTTGAAGGGGCGAGCTTCACCTTGAAAGAGCTGGGCTACGGCTTAAATGACAAAAATGAATTTGCGGTCAATGGCGTCCATGCCACGGGCAGCTTTGACACGGCCAAGACGCTGTCGCTGGAGCTGGCGAAGGTCGAGGGCGAGGTCAACACCTTCAAGGGGAAGGAGAAATATGCGTTCACGCTGGAACTGAACGCCTTTGACCTCTTTGAGACTGAGGCGGAGCTGGAGCTGGTGCGCAGCAAAAAGGACGGCAGCCTGCTCCCCAATACGCTGTACTTCTATGTCGCGGCACGCCCCGGCATCCCTCTCATTCCGCCGGTGCCCATCGGGCAGCTCAACGGCGGCGGCGCGGGCTTCAAGGATCTTGCCGCCACGGTGAACGGCGACTACTTTGCCATTCCGCCCCTCAAGCTGCGGGGTACGCTGAAGGGCACCTATCTCCACCTCATCGAGGGCAAGGGAGATGTGGTCATCGGCCCCAGCGAAATCTCCCTCAAGGCGAGCGATGTGGGCATCGTGGGGACGAACGCGTCCATCATCGACAGCTTCGGCTATTCTCTCCAGCTCAACGGCCAGGAGCGGACCTATCACGGAACGACCTACAAGGGCATTTACTTCGTCGGTTCCGAGACCCTTGAACTGGATCTGCCAAGCACTGAGATAGACGTATTTATCCTGGATACCTCCATCGAGCTGGGTGCGTTTGGCGGAACGGGTACGAAAAATGATACAAAGCATTTGTATCTCGGCGTGGGTGCCAACGCCGTTGTCAAAAGCAAGGTGCAGGTTCCAAGCGATGTTCCCGTGATTGGCGGCTGGAAGCTTGGCAGTTGGGACGTTAACCTCATTGTGGGCGGACAGACGGAGTTCCCGCTTGAGAACGTCAGCGTTGACGAGGGCATGAAGCAGGCGTTCAGCAATATTGACGTGTACCTGGGCGCGATGACCGGGGTATATGCCGGAATTATCGACGCGCGGCTGTGGGTGCTTGTGCCGAACATCGTGGAGACCAACTTCCGCAGGGGCGGCGGTTGGGATGTTGAAACCAAGTGGTTTGGCAGACTGTCCGAATGGGACTGGTCGGAACGCGGCGTTGAGCCGGTGGTGCAGGCCATGCAACCGGAGGACGGCGGCGAAGACGTTCCCATGCTGCTCGCGCTGGAGCCTGTGGCACTTGAAAACGGTGGGAATACAAAGACCATTGAGGTGAACGCTGATAAAGACAACGGCGAAACACCGTACATCCTGCTGGCCTTTGAGAATACGGTCACCGAGCAGGAAATCAAGCAAGCCCTGTCCGTTACAAAGCGTGGTGAAACCAGCCCCACCAATATTTACTGGGTTGGTGATGATTACGAAATCAATTCTGCCTATACCATCAACGCAGATACCGACATCATAAAGAATAAGGATGACGGGAAAGACTACCGCGTGGTGATCCTGCGGCTGACGGAGGGCGGAACCTACGAGGTCAACACAGGCTCGCTTGCGCTTGAAACGGATAAATCTCAGGGGGTTTCCATTGCGCCGTTCGAAAGTCTGGAATTGCACTTGAATGACAATCGGGTGTCCGGTGAGATCAAATACGCCGAAACGGATACGAAATATGTGCTGCGCACCTATTTTGCCAACGCCAAGGGCGGCGCCGACTATCTCGTGGACGAGCAGACCGTGGCGGATTCCGCTGACATTTCGGTCACGATCCCCACGACGGGCGGACTGGCCCCTACGGGCGAGTATTATGTGACCTCCTTCCTGATGACGGAAAAGGAAGCCGACCTGGATGATGACGGCGAGCTGGAAAAAGCGCTGGTGGGCATCGACAGCCAGTCGTTCAGCGACCCGGTCTCTTATGCGAACACCACCCAGCCTGACGCTCCCGCGAGCGCCAGCCTGGACTTCACCGGCAATGAGGTCATGCACGCGGAATGGACTGCGGTTGAAGGCGCGGAGGGCTACCGTGTGACGGTCTATCAGCAGGACGGGAACGACTGGATCGATACCGGCTTTGGCTACGACCTGGACAAGAACACCACCGCCCTCAACATGGCGCTGACCGTGGGCGGCGAGGAAACAAAAGGGTCTAAAAATCTTTCCGCGAAGGAGACCTATCAGATCGGCGTGAGCGCCTACCGCACCGTGGAGGGCGGCAAGTATTACAGCATAGAGACCAAGTCCAACGAGGAATACCTGCCGGAATACACGCCGCTGAAACTGACACTCTCTGTAAACGGCACGACCTGCACAGCAGACGAAAATGGCGTGTACCACGCCTATATCGGCGGTGAATCGAATACGCTGGCTGTAAGCTGCGCTGACGACAACTCCAATGCTACTTTCAAGGTTACAAGAATGGACAAGACTACCGAAAACGAGATTGCGGCGAGCCAGGATGGTAGCTATACAATCCCTGATTTTGAGGGCAGCCTGATGTTCAAAATCGACGGCATTTCAAGCGTCACGGGCAGTTCGACCGCCAAAGATGTGACCAGCGTATTCCTGCTGGTGAGCGTGGACAAGACCGCCCCCGTGCTGACCCTCTCTGATCCGATATTCTATGCCGATATGACCACGGGTGCGTATAAAATCACCGGAACGGCGGACGCGGGAAGCGAGATTCTATACGGAAATGATGGTAAGTCGGTCTACGCGAGCAGCGACGGAACCTTTACTATTCCCGGTACACTGGAGCATGAAAACAGCGGTGTCCTTTCCCTCTACGCGCAGGATGCCGCAGGGAGCAAATCAGATTTGCAGTTTGCGCTGATTACCAAGCAGGAGCAGTATGCTGTTACGGTGAACGGAAGCTACGCACAGGATTCGGGCGCTGGGAGCTACGCTGAGGGTGCGATGGTCACAATCCGTGCGGGAACGCGCAGTGGCTATCAGTTCAGCGGCTGGACTTCCAACAGCGGTGTTACTTTCGCAGACGCGAGCAGCGCGACAACGACCTTTACTATGCCAGCTTCCGCCGTAACGGTCACGGCGAACTGGAGCAGCTCCGGCGGTTCCTCGTCCGGTGACTATGATGAGCCGAGCTGGCCTGTCACCGCGCCCGACACGGAAAACGGGAGCATCACCGTTCGGCCGAAGAACGCCTCCAAGGGCGACACCGTGACCATCACGACCAAACCCGACGCGGGCTATGAGCTGGAAAGCATGACTGTCACCGATAGGAACGGCAAGGCGCTGGGGCTGACCGACAAGGGCGATGGAATCTACACCTTCAAAATGCCCGCGGACAAGGTGGAAATCAAGGCCAGCTTCGCGCCGGAAAAGACCGCGCAGGACTTCTTTACGGATGTTCCCGCCAACAGCTATTATGCTGACGCGGTTTTGTGGGCGGCGAAGAACGGCATCACCGGCGGTATTGGCAACGGCCTCTTTGGGCCGAACCAGCCTTGCACCCGCGCACAGATCGTCACCTTCCTGTGGCGTGCTGCCGGTTCTCCCGAACCCAAGGCTATGAGCAGTTTCGCCGATGTGTCCACTGATGCCTATTATGCAAAGGCGGTTGCATGGGCGGTAGAAAACGGTATCACCACAGGAACGGGCGATGGCAAATTCAGTCCTGAC
>OIXH01003587.1_pt1 | contig 13548 bp, 10 predicted proteins | sample 1587741 | NCBI WGS metagenome assembly OIXH01 (sample SAMEA3888916, study PRJEB22519) | human gut metagenome | biome: human gut; feature: human-associated habitat; material: faeces | place: Denmark | collected 2011 | reverse complement strand
GGTGCCTTCCAGCGCTTCAACGGCATCAGAAACGGCGGTGATCTGCGGAACACCGACGCCGGTCACGATACGGGTAGTACAGATGGAGCCCGGGCCGATGCCTACTTTCACCGCACTGCAGCCGGCTTCCGCCAGCGCGCGCGCGCCTGCGCCAGTGGCGACGTTGCCGCCGATGATCTGCAGGTCTGGGTATTTCGCACGTGTTTCACGAATACGTTGCAGAACGCCTTCGGAGTGGCCGTGAGAGGAGTCAATCAGCAGAACGTCAACGCCCGCTGCCACCAGCGCGTCAACGCGCTCTTCGTTGCCCGCGCCGGCGCCAACCGCAGCGCCTACGCGCAGACGGCCCTGCTCATCTTTACAGGCGTTCGGTTTACGTTCCGCTTTCTGGAAGTCTTTTACGGTGATCATCCCGCGCAGGTGGAAGCTCTCATCCACAACCAGCGCTTTCTCAACGCGTTTTTCGTGCATCTTAGCGAAGACCACTTCACGGCTTTCGCCTTCACGCACGGTGACCAGGCGCTCTTTCGGGGTCATATAGACGCTGACCGGCTGGTTCAGATCGGTAACGAAACGCACGTCGCGGCCGGTGATGATGCCGACCAGCTCGTTCTCTTCGGTAACCACCGGGTAGCCGGCGAAGCCGTTACGCTCGGTCAGCTCTTTCACTTCACGCAGGGTGGTGGTCGGCAGAACGGTCTGCGGGTCGGTGACCACGCCGGACTCATGTTTCTTCACGCGGCGAACTTCTTCCGCCTGGCGCTCGATGGACATGTTTTTGTGAATAAAGCCGATGCCGCCTTCCTGTGCCAGGGCAATAGCCAGACGCGCTTCCGTTACGGTATCCATGGCTGCGGAGAGCATAGGAATATTCAGACGAATGGTTTTCGTCAGCTGAGTGCTGAGATCGGCTGTATTCGGCAGAACGGTAGAATGAGCGGGAACGAGGAGGACGTCGTCAAACGTCAGGGCTTCTTTAGCGATACGTAGCATGGGCAATATCTCGACCAGGGTGGATAAATATTGCCGTGGCATTATACAGAGCGTAACCGATTGCATCTACCCTTTTTTGCAAATAATACTTGCCATCCCCTCTGAGCGCGTTACTATCGACTGAATAACCTGCTGATTTAAAGTTTGATCTTGCTCACATGTTACCCTCTCAATCCCCCGCAATTTTTACCGTAAGCCGCCTCAATCAGACGGTGCGTCTGCTGCTTGAGCGCGAAATGGGCCAGGTTTGGATCAGCGGCGAGATCTCTAACTTCAGCCAGCCTTCTTCCGGCCACTGGTACTTCACCTTAAAAGACGATAACGCCCAGGTGCGCTGCGCGATGTTCCGCAACAGCAACCGCCGGGTCACGTTCCGCCCGCAGCACGGGCAGCAGGTGCTGGTTCGCGCCAACATCACCCTGTATGAGCCGCGCGGCGACTACCAGATTATCGTTGAAAGCATGCAGCCCGCCGGCGAAGGGTTGCTGCAGCAGAAGTATGAGCAGCTGAAAACGCAGTTAACCGCGGAAGGGCTGTTCGATCAAAAACATAAGCAGGCGCTCCCCTCCCCCGCCCGCTGCGTCGGGGTCATCACCTCGAAAACCGGTGCCGCGTTGCACGATATTCTTCATGTCCTCAGGCGCCGCGACCCCGGGCTGCCGGTGATCGTCTACCCGACCGCGGTTCAGGGTGACGATGCTCCCGGGCAGATTGTGCGCGCCATCGCGCTGGCGAACGCGCGCCGGGAGTGTGACGTGCTGATTGTCGGACGCGGCGGCGGTTCGCTGGAGGATCTGTGGAGTTTTAACGATGAGCGGGTGGCGCGAGCTATCTTCGCCAGCCAGATCCCTATCGTCAGCGCCGTTGGCCATGAAACCGACGTCACTATCGCTGATTTTGTTGCCGACCTGCGCGCGCCGACCCCTTCTGCCGCCGCAGAGATCGTCAGCCGCAATCAGCAGGAGCTGCTGCGCCAGCTGCAGGCCGGGCAGCAGCGGCTGGAGATGGCGATGGACTATTTCCTCGCCAGTCGCCAGCGCCGTTTTACCCAGTTGTTCCATCGTCTGCAGCAGCAGCACCCGCAGCTGCGGCTGGCCCGCCAGCAGACCGCTCTGGAACGCCTGCGCCAGCGGATGCGCATCGCCGTGGAATCGCAGCTTAAACGCGCCGATCAGCGGCAAAAGCGTACTGTTCAGCGCCTGAATCACTACAACCCGCAGCCGCGCATCCACCGGGCGCAATCGCGCCTCCAGCAGCTGGAATACCGGCTGGCGGAAACGATGCGTGGCCGCCTCAGCGAGCGGCGTGAACGGTTTGGTCACGCGGTGACCCATCTGGAGGCGGTGAGTCCCTTAGCCACCCTGGCGCGCGGCTATAGCGTCACTTCGGTGAGCGACGGCACGGTACTAAAGCAGACAAAACAGGTCAAAACCGGCGATCTGCTCACCACCCGCCTGAAAGACGGCTGGGTCGAAAGCGAAGTGAGGCAGATTGCGCCGGTGAAAAAAACGCGGGCCAGAAAGCCATCGCCGCCTAAACCAGCGGAATAAATTCCACCCGTTTTTTTGAGATCAGGCCGTGCCCGTGCTGGCAAAAGTAATCCACCGCGCCGCACGCTTTCAGCACCTCCAGCGGCTGGTGGCATTCCGGGCAGCGCGCTTCAAGGGCAAATACCCTTTCGCACTGAGCGCAATGCGCGCTGCTGCCTTTGACATCTAACGGCGCGTGGCACAGAGGGCAATCAAGTTCCATAACCATTCCTTTCAACGTTTATCTGCATCTATTTTACCATGTTCCGGGTTTAATGAGGGCCGCGTAATTGCTGCTGCAACCTGAGCAGCCACTCCACTTCCTCAAGCCGACGCCACGTCAGCCCGGCCACGCTTTCGGGCGCCCGGGTAAACACATTCTCCGCGCCAAGGATCTGCTCATCGAGACAGTGCGCATAGATCGCTCCGGGCCGGGTCCAGCGCTGGATCCGCTCACCGTCCTGTAGCGTCGCCACCTCGCCATCAGGGGCGCGATCGAGGGCGAGCATTCGCCCATCCCGCAGCCCTATCCGCATTCCCTTTTGCCCGCCCGCGGGGCCAGCATATTTGTTAAGCCAGATATTCAGCGGGATATCGCCCAGGCGTCCCTGCAGATGCGCCTCTCCCTCGGCGGTGACCATATCCCCATGAGCAATGTCCCGGCCGAGACGGTCTTTCACCGCCCGGACGGCGAGGTCCAGCGTCACATCGCCACCGCAGCCGAGCAGGGTTTCACGCAGCATCGCCAGGACATGGGTACCGATATCGAGGATCACGCCGTCGGGATGACGCAGCTGCCGGGTATCCAGCTCGCCGGTGGCAAAGTTGAACGCGACCGGTTCTCCGGCAGCGTTAAAGCCGCTTGGCTCCAGCAAATAGCCTTCGATCCAGACGATATCCTGCGCTGAAAGGTGCGGCGGCGGCAGGCCGCTGGCCTCCTCTTCCGCCTGCCACGGCGGAGCAAGAGCGTTCAGCGCTAACCCACGCGCCATCCAGTGGTCGAGGGCCAGCACGCGACCGGCCTCCCTGGCCGGCGCCAGCAGCGCCCGCAGCCGGGCGGCCTGCTCAAGGTTGGCCACAATCGGTTTCTCCACCACGATGCGGGGAATGGCGCTGGCTAACGCCCTCTCCAGCACGGGCAGGTGCTGGAGAGATGAGGTGGTAATGAAGAGCGTATCCAGGGGTTCGGCCAGCAGCGCCGACAGCGAATTGCGGCGCTGGATCCCCGGCAGCGCTCTGCTGCAGTCCAGGTCATAGCCCTGGCAGCTATCAATACGGTATCCCAGGCGGCGCAGCGCCGGTAAATAGGCAGTTTCTACCACCGCGCCAAGGCCGATAAAACCAATCTGCATAATAAGTCCACTTTTGAGCCGGTCTGTTCCCGGCGAAGTATCGCGGGATTATGGCGGAAAGTTTTGACTTTTACCGGCGCGGCGGCCACAAAAAACCCGCCGAAGCGGGTTTAATGATTATTTGCTTTTCTTGATGTGCTTGATCAGGCGCTTACGTTTACGCATCTGGTTCGGCGTCAGGGTGTTGCGCTTGTTGGCGAACGGGTTTTCCCCTTCCTTGAACTGGATACGGATTGGCGTGCCCATCACGTCCAGGGATTTACGGAAATAGTTCATCAGGTAGCGCTTGTAGGAATCCGGCAGATCCTTCACCTGGTTACCGTGGATCACCACGATAGGTGGGTTGTAGCCCCCGGCGTGAGCATATTTCAGCTTCACGCGTCGGCCGCGAACCAGCGGTGGCTGATGATCTTCCGCCGCCATGTTCATGATCCGGGTCAGCATCGCGGTGCTTACGCGGCGGGTAGCGCTATCGTAGGCTTCACGTACCGATTCAAACAGGTTGCCGACGCCGCTGCCGTGCAGGGCGGAGATGAAGTGCACCCGGGCAAAGTCGATAAAGCCCAGACGATAGTCGAGGGTCTCTTTCACCTGCTCCTTCACTTCCTGGCTCAGACCGTCCCATTTGTTGACGACGATCACCAGGGAGCGACCGCTGTTGAGGATAAAGCCCAGCAGCGACAGATCCTGATCGGAGATGCCTTCACGGGCATCAATCACCAGCAGCACGACGTTGGCGTCTTCAATCGCCTGCAGGGTCTTGATGACCGAGAATTTCTCCACCACGTCAGTAATTTTGCCGCGCTTGCGCACCCCGGCGGTATCGATGAGCACGTATTCGCGCTCGTCACGCTGCATCGGGATGTAAATGCTGTCGCGGGTAGTGCCCGGCATATCGTAAACTACCACGCGATCTTCACCGAGGATGCGGTTGGTGAGCGTCGATTTACCGACGTTGGGACGTCCGACAATCGCCAGTTTGATCGGCAGATCCTGCGGATTGAAGTCGTCTTCAGGCTCTTCTTCCGCTTCACCGTTCTGCTCAGCTTCGAATTTTGCCCAGTATTCGGCGTCTTCATCCACCTCTTCCTGCGGATTAACCTCATCTACCCATGGCAGCAGGGCCTGCTCCAGCAGGCTGGTCACGCCGCGGCCGTGCGAAGCGGCAATAGGATAGATATCGCCCAGGCCAAGCGACCAGAAGTCCGCCATCGCCTGGTCGACGTCGATGCCGTCGGTTTTGTTAGCCACCAGGAAGGTGGGCTTTTCACGAGAGCGCAGGTGTTTAGCGATCGCGATGTCCGCCGGCATCAGGCCCGCGCGCGCATCGACCATAAACAGCACCACATCGGCCTCTTCGATTGCCAGCAGCGACTGCTCCGCCATCCGGGTTTCCACGCCCTCTTCCGTACCATCAATACCACCGGTATCGATACAGATGAATTCGCGGCCTTCGACTTCGGCCCGACCGTACTTACGGTCACGAGTCAGCCCCGGGAAATCCGCAACCAGCGCATCACGAGTGCGCGTCAGGCGGTTAAAGAGCGTGGATTTTCCAACGTTAGGGCGCCCGACAAGCGCGACCACAGGTATCATGTTAAATGCCTCATACAATCACTAAGCAACATCGTCATAACGACGTTTTTAAAAAAGTCAAAACGGCCCCTGTCTGCCAGGGGCCGTTTCTTAATCACTCACGACAGCGGTAATTAACGCGTAATCGCGTACAGCGTACCGTCTTTCGCCTGGATCAGCAGTCGACCATCGGCCACAACCGGGTCGGTCAGGAAGCCGGAGCTGTCCACTTTCTGCTGCGCCACAAAATGGCCATCTTCCGGGTTCACCCAGTGCATATAGCCTTCGCTATCGCCGACCACCAGATTGCCATTATACAACACCGGCGCGGTCAGCAAACGGTGCAGCAGATCGCTTTGTGTCCACAGGGTCACGCCGCCATCGGTAGTCAGCGCCAGCAGGCGGTCATTCTGGTCAACCAGATAGATACGGTTGCCATCGACGATGAAATCATTCACCGAACCCAGTTCGCGTTTCCACATAATCTGGCCGCTACGCAGATCCAGCGCGGTCAGGTTACCGTTGTAAGCCAGCGCATAGACAACGCCGTTGACGATAATCGGCGTGGTGTCGACGTCGCTCAGACGGTCGATTTCCGTCGGCCCGGTGGCCGTGGAAATACGCTGCTGCCAAATCATCTGCCCCTGCTGCATCAATACCGCGCTGACGCGGCCATTGTCGCCGCCCACGATCGCCGCGCCGTAGGCGGTGGCCGGAGCGGATTCGCCGCGCAGGGAGAGCGCAGGCATATCCAGGTTCACCGTCCATTTCACGGCGCCATCGGTCTCATTCAGCGCCTGCAGCTGGCCGTTACTGGTGTGGACCAGCACCATGCCATCGCTCACCACCGGGCGCGACAGCGCTTCGCCGGCGACGCGGGTTTGCCAGGCCACGGTACCATCGCTGGTATTCAGCGCATACAGCTGCGCTTTTTCACTGCCGATATAAACATGGCCGCCCGAGACGGTCACACCGCCGGAAAGCAGCGCCGGGGTACGCGAGAACCAGCCATCTTTCTCCGCCAGATTCACCGACCATACCTCTTTACCATCGTCGGCATTCAGCGCTTTGACGGTGCCTTTACGGTCAGCGGCATAAACCACGCCGTCGGCGAAGGCCGGATGAAGGTTAGAGTAAAATTCGCCGATACCATCGCCAACCGAGGTGCTCCAGGACGTGGACGGCGTAAACTGGTTTTCTACCGTCGGCAGCGGTGACATTTTCACCACATCTTCTTCGCTATTAAACAGCGAACACCCGCTCAGCAAGGTAACGGAAAGCAGCCCTGGCAACAGTAATTTACGCAATTGCATCGGGTCCCTCTCAGATGGACAAATTATTCATTTTCATACGCATCATTTCGCTGAGCGCAGGAGAAGCATCGCTTTTCACGCCAGCTTCCCACGCCGCACGGGCCCCTTGCTTATCGCCTTTGCTCAACAGAATTTCGCCGCGCAAATCAGCCACAATAGCGGTCCAGCCTTCACCTTTAATGCTGTCGAGGGTTTTCAGCGCCGCATCAGCCTGCTTCATCTGCAGTTGAACGCGGGCAAGACGCATACTGATAACCGATTTCAGATTATCATCAGACGCGGCAGCCAGCCCCTGCTGAAGCTGCTTTTCGGCGTTCGGCAGATCGTTCTGTTCAACAAAATGCTGTGCCAGCTCGAGAGAAGCGAAGGCGCCGTAGGTATTTTTATTGTCAGCCGCGAACTTCTCCGCCCCTGACAGCACTTCTGGCGTATTTGATTTCAGCGCGGAAGTCGCCTGTTCGTAAGCCAGCGACGCGTCTCTGGCGGTATCCTGCTGATGGGAGGTCCAGTAGCGCCAGCCAACCAGCGCGCCAATCCCTAAAATCACCCCGACCGCCAGCGCTTTGCCGTTTTCGGCAAAGAAGCGCTTCAGCGCATCGACCTGATCGTTCTCGTTGTTAAAAGTTTCCACGCAGTCCTTCTCCTGACTAATAATTCCCGGGAGATTAACCCAGAAGTGTGCGCAAATGCGCGGCAACGCTCTCCTGCGTTACGGTAGTTTGCTCACCTGAGCGTAAATCCTTCACTACCACGTTTCCGTCAGCGATCTCTGACTCACCCAGCACCAGCGCGACGCGTGCGCCCCACTTATCAGCGCGGGCGAACTGCTTCTTAAAGTTGCCGCCGCCGTGGTTGGTCATCAGTTTCACGCCGGGTAGCGCATCGCGAACCTGCTCAGCCAGACGCATGGCGGCGGACTGAGTATCGGTTCCGGAGGCTACCAGGTATATATCGACAACAGGATCGGCTTTAAATTCCGGATTCACTGCCTGGACCAGTAAAACAAGACGTTCCAGCCCCATGGCGAAGCCCACGCCCGGGGTGGCACGACCGCCAAGCTGCTCAACCAGACCGTCGTAACGGCCGCCGGCACAGACGGTGCCCTGGGAACCGAGACTGGTGGTCACCCACTCAAACACGGTGCGGTTATAGTAGTCGAGACCGCGCACCAGGCGCTGGTTGACGGTATAGCGGATCCCGGCATCGTCAAGCAACGCGCACAGGCCGGCAAAGTGGGCTTTCGACTCTTCGTCGAGATAATCGCCGAGCGCCGGCGCGTCGTTCAGCAGCGCCTGCACGTCCGGGTTTTTGGAGTCCAGCACCCGCAGCGGGTTGGTATACATCCGGCGTTTGCTGTCTTCATCAAGCTTATCGGTAAACTGCTCGAGATAAGCCACCAGCGCGTCGCGGTAGTTGGCGCGGGCTTCCAGCGAACCGATGGAGTTCAGCTCAAGGCTAACGTGATCGGAGATGCCCAGCTCACGCCACCAGCGCGCGGTCAGCATGATCAGCTCCGCATCGATGTCCGGCCCCTGCAGGCCAAAAACTTCGGCGCCGATCTGATGGAACTGGCGGTAACGGCCTTTCTGCGGACGCTCGTGGCGGAACATCGGCCCGACGTACCACAGGCGCTGTTCTTGATTGTACAGCAGACCATGTTCGATGCCGGCTCGTACGCAGCCCGCTGTCCCTTCCGGACGCAGCGTCAGGCTGTCGCCGTTGCGGTCCTCAAAGGTGTACATCTCTTTTTCAACCACGTCGGTCACTTCGCCGATCGCGCGTTTGAATAACGGGGTCTGCTCTACAATCGGCAAACGGATTTCGCTGTAACCGTAGCTACCGAGCACCTGCTTCAGTGAGCCTTCAATGCGCTGCCAGAGAGCGGTTTCGCCCGGCAGATAATCGTTCATGCCACGGATGGCTTGAATGTTCTTTGCCACGTTTATTCTCTTTATATATACAAAAATGAACCCCGGCGCCTCGCGCCCGCAGGTTCAATCATACACGGGAAGCGTATCGCTTCCCAACACGTTATTTTGCTTCAAGCTGTTGAACGTCAATCCGACGGGCTTCATCGAGCATCGAGGCTTTGGCGCGGATCCGCGCTTCAAGCTGGTCGATCATGTCGTTGTTGTCCAGGCGATCTTTACGCACGCCGTCTTCATACAGGCCGCTTTTCTTGTTGCCGCCGGTCACCCCGAGGGTGGAAACCAGCGCTTCGCCCGGGCCGTTCACCACGCAGCCGATGATCGAAACATCCATCGGGGTGATGATATCTTCCAGACGTTGCTCCAGGGCGTTCACCGTACCGATAACGTCAAACTCCTGACGCGAACAGGTCGGGCAGGCGATGAAGTTAATACCGCGGGAACGGATACGCAGCGATTTGAGGATATCGAAGCCAACCTTGATCTCCTCCACTGGATCCGCCGCCAGCGAGACGCGCAGCGTATCGCCGATCCCTTCGGACAACAGCAGCCCAAGACCGATCGCCGATTTCACCGCGCCGCTGCGCGCACCGCCCGCTTCGGTGATCCCGAGGTGCAGCGGCTGATCGATCTGTTTCGCCAGCAGGCGATAAGACTCTACCGCCAGGAAGACGTCAGAGGCTTTAACGCTGACTTTAAACTGATCGAAGTTAAGGCGATCGAGATGATCAACGTGGCGCATAGCGGATTCGAGCAGCGCCTGCGGCGTCGGCTCGCCATATTTTTCCTGCAGATCTTTTTCCAGCGAGCCGGCGTTGACGCCAATGCGGATCGGGATGTTTTTATCCCGTGCGCAATCTACGACCATGCGGATGCGCTCTTCGTTGCCGATGTTGCCTGGGTTGATACGCAGGCAGTCGACGCCATATTCTGCGACTTTCAGCGCAATACGGTAGTCAAAGTGGATATCGGCGACCAGCGGGACGTTGACCTGCTGTTTGATCAGTTTGAACGCCTCGGCGGCGTCCATCGTCGGAACAGAGACGCGGACAATATCCGCGCCTACGCGCTCTAACGCTTTGATTTGATTTACGGTCGCAGCCACATCAGTGGTGCGCGTATTGGTCATTGACTGAACGGCGATGGGAGCCCCATCGCCAATTGGCACATTACCAACGTAAATACGTTTAGATTTTCTACGTTGAATCGGAGCCTGGTTATGCATGAAAAATCTCCCGCGTTACCCGTCTGTTACTGCGCCGGTGATGATTCGGCATTAAGGGTCAGACGCGCAACCTGGTTAGTTCTGATAAAACGACTTAAATCGACAGGCTTGCCCAGATACTGGATCTCTACCGCAGCCGGGGCGCCAATTTTCAGCTTATACGGCGCCTGACCGCTCAGGTTCAGGTTTCCGCCTTTACGCTGCAGGCCGCTGAACAATTTTTTGCCGGTGGCATCGCTCACTTCCAGCCAGCAGTCGGCGGAAAAGTTCATCACAAGATCCTGCGCCGATGCCGCCGGGTTCGTCACGTTCGCCTGATCGGTCGGCAACGGCGTGGCCGGGGTAGCCGGCGCCGTCGGGGCTGCGCCTGCGGTATCGACATTGGCCTGGGAAGGCGCGACAACGGCGTTATTGTCCGCTGGCGTCTGAGCCGGTGCGCTGGTGGTCGGGGCGCTGGCGGTATCGGTTAGCGCGCTGTTCGCAGCGCTATCGGCGGTCGGGGCTGCCGGGGCTGCCGGGGCGCTGGTATCCAGCGGCACGCTCTGGCTACTGGTGTCGCCGCTGTTCAGCTCAGCGGAAGACTGATCGGCCATGGTGGAGATCTCTTCCTGCTGCGCCTTATGGTCTTGCCACCACCAGGCGCCGCTCAGGCCGATAACCACAAACAGCACCAGCCAGGTGAAGCTCATCAGCCAGCCGTCGCGTTTTTTGCGACGTTTACCTAAAGAGAAGCTCTGCATTGGCGCGACTTTCGCCGCACGGATGGGCGCTTGCTTGGCCATCATCGGCAGCAGCTCGTCTTCTGGAATATGTACGAGGCGAGCATAGGAGCGGATGTAACCGCGCAGGAAGGTGGAAGCGAGGTCGGCAGGCGCCTTATCGTCTTCAATATCACGAACCGTGGACACCTTCAGGCATAAGCGTTCTGCCACCGCTTGCTGGCTAAGTCCGAGTTGTTCGCGGGCGTGACGCAGACGCGCGCCCGTGGTGTTTGCTTCTTGATGATCTTGAGTGGCTTCAGTATTCATTCGCTACAACTACTGGTACGTGAAATTTAAAGTTCAGCGCGGGAAAAAGCCGGCGCCGCGAGACATCTGTGGTACGTCAGCCTCACAGTATAGGACTGTCAGCCGCGCGATCACAGAGACGAATCAAAATTGAATGCTAAGCGGTTGTTGTGCCGCTACATACTGCCTCAAAGTCGACAAAAACGCACCGTAATTATTAACCGAATCAGCGTATTTCGCCTGGCTATAGGTCATAAACATGGCCCGTGCCGCCTGCGCTGCACGGGCCATCATTTGTCAGACCGCTTTTACGTCAATCGCTTCGCCCTGCATCCGCTTACGCAGCGTGCGCTTGGTACGGTCGATAACATCGCCCGCCAGCTGACCGCAGGCGGCGTCGATATCGTCGCCGCGCGTTTTACGCACGATGGTGGTAAAGCCGTACTCCATCAGGACTTTGGAGAAACGGTCGATGCGGCTGTTGGAGCTGCGGCCATACGGCGCGCCCGGGAACGGGTTCCATGGGATCAGGTTGATCTTACACGGCGTATCTTTCAGCAGCGCCGCCAGTTCGTGGGCGTGCTCGGTGCCGTCGTTGACATGATCCAGCATCACGTACTCGATGGTCACCCGGCCCTGGTTGGCGTTGGACTTCGAAATATAGCCGCGCACCGAGTTGAGGAAGGTCTCGATGTTGTACTTTTTGTTGATCGGGACGATTTCGTCACGAATGGTATCGTTCGGCGCGTGCAGGGAGATCGCCAGCGCGACGTCGATCATATCGCCGAGTTTATCCAGCGCCGGCACCACGCCGGAAGTCGACAGGGTGACGCGACGTTTGGAGAGGCCAAAGCCGAAATCGTCGAGCATGATTTCCATCGCCGGAACGACGTTGTTGAGGTTCAGCAGCGGCTCGCCCATGCCCATCATCACCACGTTGGTGATCGGACGTACGCCGGTGGTCTTCACCGCGCCGACGATTTTCGCCGCGCGCCAGACCTGGCCGATAATTTCGGAAACCCGCAGGTTACGGTTAAAGCCCTGCTGGGCGGTGGAGCAGAATTTACACTCCAGCGCGCAGCCTACCTGGGAGGAGACGCACAGGGTGGCGCGGTCTTCTTCCGGGATATAGACGGTCTCGACGCGCTGATCGCCAACGGCAATCGCCCATTTGATGGTCCCGTCGGTTGAGCGTTGTTCTTCAACTACTTCCGGGGCGCGGATCTCCGCCACTTCTTTCAGTTTACTGCGCAGGACTTTGTTGATGTCAGTCATCTCATCAAAGTCGTCGCAGCAGTAGTGATACATCCATTTCATCACCTGATCGGCGCGGAAAGGCTTCTCGCCCATGTTTTTGAAAAACTCGCGCATCTGCTGACGGTTTAAATCCAGCAGGTTGATTTTGGCATCTTTGTTCGGCACCGTCAGAGCGGCGGTATCAGGCGTGACAATTTGTTCAGACATAATGTTTTCCGGCCTCGTTATTACACGTTATGGCCCCAGGTGGGTTGAAAAAGAAACGCCCCGGAGAGCGACAGCTCGTCCAGGGGCGCTATATTCTACAAATTCTGGCGCATCATTGCCACGTTTGCACAAAGCAATGATAAAAAATCTGTAACTGACTGCTCAATCCTCTAAGGCTTTTCGATTGTCGCAAGGCGGCAAGCAAGTGACAAATTCGTCGGGAACGAATTTGACCAGCCGTAGGCTGGCCTCCGGTGAGAGGCAGGAGCCTCTCATTAATCCCCGGGAGCATAGATAACTATGTGACCGGGGTGAACGCGCGCAGCCAACGCCGCGACGGTTGAAAAGACGACGAGGATTAGCGAGTGCGCGGGCAAACCTCGCCTTCAGCAAAGAAGAACGCGATTTCGCGAGCAGCGGATTCTACAGAGTCGGAACCGTGGGTGCCGTTCTCGGTGAAGCTGTCAGCGTAGTCAGCGCGCAGGGTACCCGCCAGCGCGTTTGCCGGGTTGGTCGCGCCCAGCAGATCACGGTGACGCTGAACCGCGTTTTCGCCTTCCAGGACGGAAACCACGATCGGGCCGGAGGTCATAAACTCAACCAGACCGTCGAAGAACGGGCGACCTTCGTGCTCAGCATAGAAACCACGAGCCTGCTCAACGGTCAGGTGCAGCATTTTGGTGCCGACGATTTTGAACCCTGCAGCTTCAAAGCGGGAAAAGATGCTGCCAATAACGTTTTTTGCCACCGCGTTTGGTTTGATGATGGAAAAAGTACGTTCAATAGCCATGATTACCTCTAATTAAATGTTCTGTTGTTGCACATACGATCGTATGGCCTGGCGCGCATTATAATGAGCATCCCCGCCCCTGCCTACGGATGAAGGTAACATTTTGTTAAAATAAGATGAGTATTGAAAACACAAACCGCCAACAACAAATTTACCCTGGTTATTGCAGGGTGAAACGCGCGGCCGCCGTTTGCCCTGCTTCATCCATCACCACCAGCTGCCACTCGCCGGGCTTATCCAGGGTTAGCGTGGTTCTCGCGCCGGCGGCATCTATCGGCTGGCCGTTGATAAACCACCAGCGCCGCCCTTCCCCGCCGCTGGTTTGCAGGGGCAACATCACCCGCGCCTCGCCCGGCAGACGTTTAATCACCG
>OIXH01003580.1_pt1 | contig 13570 bp, 8 predicted proteins | sample 1587741 | NCBI WGS metagenome assembly OIXH01 (sample SAMEA3888916, study PRJEB22519) | human gut metagenome | biome: human gut; feature: human-associated habitat; material: faeces | place: Denmark | collected 2011 | reverse complement strand
ACAGAGCCGGGAACATACGGACCGGGTTACTACGGCGGAATAGCAATGGTAAAGAACGACGGAGTAACGCTGAGCGGAGTGATAGGAAACGGAGTAGTGGTATCACCGCAGGTAAGCGGAAGCGTATCGCTGCAGAACTGTCAGTTTGCTAATAGTGTAGTAAATCTTTCGAGTAATGCAAGTGTAAACTCCAACACAGGCACAAGCGGTAATGCACTTGACCCCGGAATTATTATCAATGGTCAGGGCGGTGGACCGGGCAACGGACCGGGAGCAGGAAGCGGAACAAGCACAAGCACAAGCAGTCTTACTGTAAAGTTCTACAACGGAACATCTTTGTATGCTACAAGAACAGTAAAGTCAAATTCATATTTGACAAATCTGCCGAGCGATCCTGTATCAAAGGGCAAGGTTTTCGCTGGCTGGTATCTGACCAGAGCAGAAGCTGCTGATCCGCTTAACTCAGCAGAGTTTGATTTTGCTTCAACAAAAATCACAAAGAGCTTGTCTGTATATGCCGGATTTGTTGACGAAGGCACACTGCCGACAGCAGCACCGGTACCGACTGCTACATCAAACCCTGATGCAACAGCTGAACCTACAGGCACACCTGCTGCAACAACAGATCCGAGTGTAACAGAAGCGCCTGCAACAGCAGCGCCTGCAACAGCAGCGCCTTCAACAGCACCGGCAACGGAAGCACCTGCAACAGCAGCACCTTCAACAGCCCCTGCAACGGAAGCACCTGCAACAGCGGCACCGACAGAAAAACCGGTTCTCTACAAGGCAACTCTTAATGTAGAAAACGGTACAGGCACACTGGTTGAGAAAACGCAGGACGCAATAAATCTGACCGGCGAACTCCCTGCTGATCAGGCATGGACAACAAACGATGCCACATTGCTCAGTATGGCAACATCAGCGGGAGCAGACACAGCGTTCGGCCCTTACAATGGCTTGAGCGGCTACGGTGCATGGGTTGCTCATAGTGCGACAGCAACATATACACATACAAACGGTCAGCTGTATAGCTTCACAAAGGGATTCCAGGCCGGCAGTGGCAGCACTACCAAAAGATGTTTCTATTTCACACCTCAGCAGGCTTGTGTTGTAACAGTTGCATATGCGGCACAGGCAGGCCGTCCTGTATATATCTATCAGGGTGGAACGCTCCTTGCAAGCGGTGAGGAAGGCGCATCAGGCGGTGTTGCAGCAACAATCACAGCTGATATTGAAGATCCTACAGCAGGTGACGTATATGTATACGGCGGAAGCAGTAATAAGGATATATTCGGTATCTTTGCCGACTACTATGACCCGACAGTTGTTGTATACCGTGAGCTTTCAGGTAACATCAACTATGCCGGAACAGAGGCGGGCTTAAAGGTTAGATTTACAGATGAAAAGGACGGCACAACATATGAGGTTGACGCTGCAAACGGAGCATATGCGGTTAATCTTCGTCAGAACAGAAATTACGTAATTTCTGTAGTTGATACAAACGGAGTTGTTTCCGATAAGGTTGCTCCGACGCTTGATACAAACAGCGTTTCAATCGCAAAAATTGACAAGTCGCAGGATATTGATCTCGTTGATATTGCTCTGACAGAAGTGACAGGCGATGTTGTTGTTCATGACTATAACAATGACGGCACATCTCTTGACCTCAGCGCAGTTCAGCTCACCTTTACGGCACAGGACGACGCAGCATATACATACACAACAGGTATTACGGATAACAAGATTTCTGTTACAATGATGCCTAACCATGTTTATACCATAACAGCTTCAGGTATAGACGGTTATGAGCTTTCAAATCTTTCGGGCGAATACATAATGGCAGCCGGCGATATGGCACCGTTTAAGAATATCCTCTTTGAGGAGGTTCTCGGCGATATTCCGTTCAGCGCAACGGTTAAAGTCGGCGCAAACCAGCAGTATGCAAAGATTAATGACGCAATTGCAGCAATCGCAAAGATGACAGGCAGACCGGCAGGCGAAGAAGGCAGAGTAACTGTTGAAATCGATCCGGGTGTTTATACAGAACAGGTTAGAATTGTACCAAGCTATGTAACACTTAAAGCCGCGGACACAAACAACAGACCTGAAATTCAGTGGTACTATGGTATCGGATATCTGTACTACAGCGCGGCAGTAGACGGATACTACAGCCTTGACGCTGCTGTTCAGAAAACAGCCCGCGGTACAGTTCAGAGATGGGGTACAGCATGCCGTCCTACAGGACAGTATGTACACTTCCAGGATATTATATTTAGACATACATTCAACTGCTTCGTATCAGACGCAGAGCTTGCAGACGGTGTCGCTCCGGCAATGAACAATGAGTACAGCGATGTAAACAGCAAGCCGGACAGAACAGTTGCAAATTATGATGCAATGGCAATCAGTGCAACAGAGCGTGCGGCAGCAATAACACTTGACGGTAACTACTCAGAGGTTTATAACTGTGACTTCATATCATCACAGGATACCTTCTATACAAATAATACAGCGTATATTAAGGATTGCTACATTGAGGGTGGTACAGACTACATCTTCGGTGGAAACAGTGTTCTGTTTGACGGCTGTACACTCGCATGGCACGGCTACAGCGACACAGTAAAAGGCGGATATATCACAGCCTGCAAGACGAGTGCAACAACAGACCCCGGATATATGCTGAAAAACTGTACTGTTACAAATTCAAAGTACTACCCGAATAATAAGTTCGCCGCAGGAGGCTGGGGACGTAACTGGGGTGGCGCAAACTGCCAGGTTGTATTTGACGGTGTAGTTCTTGACGGAGTAGATACTCCGGGAGCATGGGTTAAAATGGGCGGAGAGCTCAATACATCCATTCTCTACGTTACAAATGTGACAAAGAACGGCAGCGCTGTTGATACAAGCGCATACAACCCGAATGGCACAATGGAGGCAAACGGATACACAGAGCTTGCTGACACAGTATACTTCGGCGGCACATGGACTCCACCGCACTATGACAAGCAAGTCGTTGTCACTGAGTACACAACAACATGGAATTTTGGTATTTCCAACGGTGCAGAGACATATGACCAGCTCCAGGGAGCAGGCGCAATTGTTCAAATCGCAGGTTTATCCAATAATCCGGCAACTCAGATTTTGACTGTTAATGCAGAAAATGGTAAATTTAATAATGCAGGCAGAACAGACGAGTGGGCACAGGTAAATGACGGCACAACCTTCACGATTCCGGTTGTTAACGGAACAGTTATAACCTTTAACTCTTATCAGGGTGCGGGTTCATTCACAATCGATGGAACTTCATTCGGAAGCGGCGAGGAATATACATACAGCGGTGCAGCTGGTTTTGTAACAGCAACAGCAACAGGAGTATCGTATGTGTCTTCAATAAAGACAGTATCGCCCGTATCTACACCGGATCCGACATCAGCTCCTACAACAGCACCGGGACAGCCTACAACAGCTCCGGGCGTGCCTACAACAGCTCCGGTACAGCCTACAGCTGCTCCGACACCTACAAGTGAGCCAAATGTATTCTGGTTCAAGGAGGGTGCAATTGTTGGATTTACCGGCACACCGAGCGAAGCCGGTGCAACAGCTAAGATGGTTGTTACAAAGGTAAGCGACAACTCAACAGTTGAAGTTTCAGAAAACAACACCTTTGTTATGCCTGCCGGTGAAGTAAAGGTTGAAGTTGTTTATGAACAAGCTGAAAAGCCCTACTCAGAGTGGAAGCAGGGTCAGGCAAAGGTTGATACAACAGACGGCTCAATGCAGGTTGTTGAATTCGAGGGCAAGACAGCACTTGATATCACAGGCAGAAATGTATACACCGAGCTTGAAGAAGCAGTAACGGAAGGTACATTAAAATTCAGCACTAATGTGTATGCCGGTCCTGATACAACAGCATTCAGAATATATCTTGAAAATGCATCCGCAAGCTATTACCAGGATGCCAATAATGCAGTTGAGGTTGTATACAGTGATGCCAGCGCCAAGAGTATTAACTCAGGCAGCCAGACATATTCTTTCGCTGATACAACATCAGGCTGGTATAATATTGTAGTAAAGGCAGACTACAGCAAGGTTGCAGCAGATGACTTTATCACAGTTGTTATTAATAACCCTGCAGGCGAAGAAGTAGTAACTTCAACACTGCCGGCAAGCAAAGGTCTTGACGCAGGAATTAAGCAGATCAGACTTATCAGCCGCGGTTCAGCAGGAGCATCGGATATTTACTTTGCGGATATGAATGTAAAGGTCAGACCGCTTAAGCCCGGTGTTGACGATCCAATCGATGTTCAGGAAGAAGCAAAGACATGGATTGCCGCAGATAACTATCAAGAACTGCTTTCAAAGTCAACAGGTACAAGTGAAACCAAGTTTGACTTCAGCGATATGAACATGGATAATCTTTATCTCCGTTCAAGCGCAGGCTCCAGACCGATTAACTATGAAGACATGGCTGCTGAGCAGGGAAAAGCTGATACATTCAGCTTCCCTGACGGAAAGTCATTCCCGTCAAAGATATTCAACTTCAGACCCGGCACAGAGATGGAATTTATCCCCGAAAAAGCAGGTAAGCTCAAGCTTTACTACCACGGTCAGTCAGCTGGTGCAACAATTGTTTCCATGACACAGGGTTCAACGACTGTAGACGGTGTAATCGGTGACGATGCAACTCCGGATGCAAACGGCGAATACGATGGTATTGTTACATTTGACGTTAATGCCGGCGAAAATGTTGTGCTTAAGTCAATCTCCAATGGATGGCTTACAGCAGTATCATATATTCCTGAAGTACTGTAGAGCCTGCACCTGAAGCAACAGCAACAGCTGCACCTGAGGCAACAGCAACAGCTGCACCTGAAGCAACAGCAACAGCTGCACCTGAAGCAACAGCAACAGCCGCACCTGAAGCAACAACAACAGCCGCACCTGAAGCAACAACAACAGCCGCACCTGAAGCAACAGCAACAGCCGCTCCTGAAGCAACAGCAACAGCCGCTCCTGAAGCAACAGCAACAGCTGCACCTGAAGCAACACCTACAGGTACTCCTGAGGCATTAAATGTCAGTGTAGACTTCACAAATCAGTCTGTAAGTCATAGTATTCTGACAGCAGATGAAACAGCAACTCAGTGGGGTTCGATCCCTGATTTTGCTGTTACGGCAGATGGTACAAGAACAACAGTGGGCGCTGAGGAGGCTGTTCTGACATTCTCGGGTTACAAGTTCCACAGTGATACGTACGGTATCGTACCCGGAACCTTGACAGTTGATGTACAGGGACCGGTTAAGATTTCGGTTGGTAACTGTAATTTTGGCGGTACTGTAACTGTAACCGACACGTTGGGCAATAGTGTAATAGGTGATACATCGGCAGCAGGAAACACATACGATTCGAGTAATCCTGACCGTGTAACAGTAATTTACTATGCCGGTACAGAGCCTACAACACTTACGGTTACGGGCGGAAATTATGTCGGTTATTATGCGGTTAAGGCTATATCTGCTTCGGATATTCCGGCTTCATATAATGTTACTGTTACTGATCCAACAAACGGTACAGTAAATGTTGACAAGACAAGCGTGATGGCAGGTCAGAAGGTAACAATAACAGCTACACCTGCTGATAACTACGTTGTTGATACAATTTCTGTAACAAAAACGTCAGGAGAAGAGGTTGAAGTTTCGGCTCTTACTTTTACAATGCCAGAATCAGATGTTACTGTAACGGTTACATTCAAATTGCAGCCGACACAGGGCAGCACAATCGATTATCAACTCAACCTCAAGCCGGGCGGTGATATTGGTACAACTCAGCAGGATTGGGTTCTCAAAGATGGATTTGTTACTGTTAAGAATATGAAGAGCGACAACGGTCACGGCGCTCAGGGTACAGGTCCGATTATTGTTCAGGTTCCCGGTTCGGTAGAAATTCAGGTTGGTACCTGTGCATATGATGATTTCAAGGTTGTTGTAACAGATGCAAACAACGTTGTTCAAGCGACCGCAGACGATATCGTTGGTACATATCAGTCCATGTCAGACGGAGTATCAAAGGGCACATATGCTTGTGACAGTTATGCTACTCTGAATTATACGGGAGATGCAACAACGCTTACAATTTCTTTTGAGTCTTCGACAAACGGCGCAGCAACCAATGCTCGTTTCTGGCTGCCGTTTATCAACATTAAGTCTGTGGAATAATTTTAAATTACGCAGACGGTTATATAGCATAACTTATGAGGCAAACCCTTAATTGGGTTTGCCTCAATATTTTTTTTGGGAATATAAATTGTAGTTTGACGCGCAGTTCGCCCGCCCTATTGCGCTCGCCGCCTCCGCCCCGAGCGCTCTATCTTGTCTCCTTTCAGGAGACGCGATTTAGGGGATTTCATCCCCTAAAACCCCTGACTTCGGGGTCTTAGGGGCAGCGCCCCTAATAACGGCTTCCCCGGAGGGGAAGGTGTTACCCGCCCGGGTCTGGCGGGCGGAACTGGGCTAGGCTTTGTTAAGTCTAACTATAATTTGCATTTAATTCGTCATTTGTTTTTGATTTACCGCTTTGTTGACAACATATAAGTTCAGGTATATAATATTATTAGTATATTTGGTATTATCTTCAATATAAATAAATACAGGAGAATAGTATGAACACAAAAAATAAAGCTGAAAAGTCAGGTGTATCACGGCTTATATTACTTATTCCGGCGATTGCGGTCTTTATAGTTGTCGTGATGGTCTTGCTCCGGACGTTCGTTGTGTCAGTAGTCATTGTGAACGGCGGAAGTATGGAGCCTGCAATGAAGCAGGGCGAAAAGTGGCTTGTAAACCGCCTTGATAAGACCTGCGAAAAAAATGACATTGTTATATACCATTCAAGCAGTGAATCGCGGAATATGTCTGTCTCAAGAGTCATTGCCGTTTCCGGAGATACTGTTTATATTGACTTTTCTTCCGGAAGCTTATACGTCAACGGAGAAAAGCTGGATGAACCGTATGCGGCGGAATCTACAAAAACCGGAGGAAAGTATATTTCCGGTTTGATTGAAAGCGGAAGGTACGGTATGGCTGAACCGATAGTTGTAGAAAGCGGCAAGGTTTTTGTTATGGGCGACAACAGAAACAACAGCCGTGACAGCCGTGAGTTCGGTCAGATTTCCGAATCTATGATTTGCGGAACAGTAGTGCGGAAGATAAAGTGAAGTTTGCATCAGTCTGTCGACTGTCGTTTTTTATAACGGCGTCGGGGGACTGTTTTTGCATATAGAATTTTATATGCTTATACATAATTTACAAAATATGTTAAAAATCAATAGAAATATTAAAAAATTGGGTAATACGCGCGAAAAAACTTGTATTTTGGGTAAAAACATGTTATTATAGCAATATAATTATAATTTTGTCTGTTAAAAATCGGAGGAAATTGGGGAGGCGTCATGGCTAAAAGAATACAGCACAGTACATATAAGCCAGAATTAAATATTGTTAAAAAAGAACACTATGAAGAGTTTGCTGATATTCAGCCTAACAGAAACCCATGGTACCTTTTTGTTAAGCGTACCGCTGATATTGTGTGTTCATTTTTAGCTTTAATAGTGTTATCGCCGCTCTTTCTCTGTGTTGCCATAGCAATAAAGTCTGATGGAGGTCCGGTGTTTTTTAAGCAAAAGAGGGTCGGTAAGGACTGCGTGGAATTTGACATGTATAAGTTCAGAAGTATGGTGGTAAATGCCGAGGAGCTGCTGAACGATCTGGAGATTAAAAATGAGGCGAGCGGTCCTGTTTTTAAGATTAAGCAAGACCCAAGGGTCACAAAGGTCGGAAGGTTTATACGCAGATACAGTATTGACGAGCTGCCTCAGCTTATTAATATTTTAAGGGGAGATATGAGTATTGTCGGGCCGAGACCGCCGCTCCCGTGCGAAGTTGAGAAGTACAGCGATTATGACAGGCAGCGGCTTAAGGTCAGACCCGGACTGACCTGCTATTGGCAGTGCCTCGGCAGAAGCCGCATCAGCTTTGAAAAATGGGTTGATATGGATCTTGAATACATAAACGACCAGGGAATATGGTGCGATTTTAAGATGGTGATGCGTACCATACCGGCTGTTTTAAAGGGCGATGGCGCATATTGACGCTTTTTGTTATTGTATTATATAGGAGGATATAAGTAATGAAGATTACCGTAGCCGGAATAGGTTATGTCGGACTTTCAAACGCCGTATTACTTGCTCAGAACAATGAGGTTTGCGCTTTTGATATTGATGCCGAAAGGGTTCGTATGATTAATAAAGGGATTTCGCCGATTGAGGATAAGGAAATTCAGCAATACCTTAAGGGACGTGAGCTTAGCCTTACTGCGTCAATCGACGCTGAAACTGCTTTTTTGGATGCGGAATATATTATAATTTCTACACCGACGGATTACGATACAGAAACAAATCACTTTAATACCTCGTCGGTTGAGAAGGTTATCAGTCAGGTTCTGAGATATAATCCCGGCGCGGTCATGATTATCAAGTCAACCGTACCGGTCGGATTCACTGAAGCGGCGAAAAAGAAGTTTGAAACCGACAATATCATTTTTTCGCCTGAATTTCTGCGTGAGGGAAAGGCGCTTTATGATAACTTGTATCCGTCAAGGGTTATTGTGGGCGAGAAGTCTGAGCGAGCAAAGAGATTCGCGGAGCTTTTGTGCGAAGGGGCGGTGAAAAAGGATATACCTGTTGTTTTCACAGGCTCGACAGAGGCGGAGGCAATAAAGCTTTTTGCAAATACGTATCTTGCGATGCGTGTTTCGTTTTTCAACGAGGTGGATTCATATTGCGAAATAAACAGGCTTGATTCAAAAGGCGTTATTGAAGGAATTTGTCTTGATCCGAGAATAGGTCAGCATTACAATAACCCATCGTTCGGTTACGGCGGATACTGTCTGCCCAAGGACACACAGCAGCTGCTGAGCGATTTTGCAAATGTTCCGAATAATATAATTAAGGCGGTTGTTGACGCAAACGCTACCAGAAAGGATTTTGCGGCAAGCCGGATTATGAAAAGCAATCCCGAAACTGTCGGGGTGTATAGGCTTACCATGAAAACAAACTCCGATAACTTCAGACAGTCATCAATACAGGGAGTTATACAAAGACTTAATCGAACCGGCGTTAAAGTGATTATATATGAGCCAGCTTTGAAAAGCGGAGAAATATTTATGAACGCCGAGGTGGTAAACGACTTAAGTGAGTTTAAACGTCGCTCCGACGTGGTTGTTGCCAACAGATATTCGGACGAGCTTGAGGACGTCAGTGAAAAGGTTTACACAAGAGATATTTTCAGACGTGATTAAATATAATTTATTATTTAATATTAAAAAATAGGCAGGAGATTAAAATAATAGTGTATGAGTAACATTAACGGCAACCAAGAATCAAGAAGCGCCAAAAGCGCGAAAAATTTGTTGTTTGGTGTGATTTCACAGGGCGTCAGTGTTCTTCTCACGTTTGTTATCAGAATTGTCCTCGTCCGTCAGGTAGGTATACTGTCTGTCAGCTTGAACGGATTATTTAACGAAGTAATAGCAATGCTGTCTCTTGCGGAGCTTGGCGTTGGTTCGGCGATAGTATACAGCTTATACAAGCCTCTTGCGGAGCATAATGAGAAGAAAATTGTCAAGCTGATGAATATGTACAAGACCGCATACCGAAATATAGCCATGGCCATATTCGGAATGGGTCTTTGTTTGCTGCCGTTTATTCAGCACATAGTAACAAAGGTCGATATATCGGACAACTACATCAGGCTTGTGTTTTTCTTGTTTCTGACACAGACTGCTTCGTCGTATCTGTTCTCCTACAAGAGCTCTCTGCTTAACGCCGACCAAAACGCGCATGTCGTATCAAAGATAACAACGGTTGTCAGACTTGTGGGCGAAGCAATCAATATTATATGCCTGTTTGCATTTCATAATTATATTATATACTTAATCGTTGAAATCTTAATTACGGTTTCAATTAACATTATTATTTCCGGTCAGGTGGATAAGATGTATCCGTTCCTTAACCGTAAGGATGAGCTTTTGAACGTTGAGAAGCGAATGATATTTAAAAATATGAAAAGTATTTTTATCGGAAGTCTGTCCGGAAGAATAACAAATTCGACTGATAATATCCTGATCTCCGTATTGGTGGGCACATACGAGGTCGGTATATATACCGGCTATTCGACTTTGGCGTCAGGACTGAGAAAGATTATTGATCAGCTTGACAATGCAACGGCAGGAAGCGTAGGCAATTTGATGGCGGAGGGAAATGCGCAAAAGTGCGATGAGGTTCTGAAGAAGATGACGTTTATCAATTATTTCTTCGGTTCGCTGTTTGCGTGCCTGCTCTATTGTCTTTCGTCTACGCTTGTACGTATCATGTACGGCGAGGAGTATACGTATAACACAGATTCGATGCTCGGACTTTTGGTGATATTTGTGTTTTCGATAAACTTCTTTCTGACGGTGCTTAAAAGTCCGCTCTGGCGGTTTATGCAGGTTTCGGGGCTGTTTGCCAAGGATAAGAATATTTCTATTGCCGGAAGTACCGCAAACTTGATTATTTCTATAGTATTGGGAATAAAGCTCGGCACACTCGGTATACTGATCGGAACCATTGCAACGCTGTTGATACAAATAGTTCTGAAAATACGTCTTTTGTACAAAGATGCATTTAAGATTTCATCACTTAAGTTTTATCTGAGATATATAATATATGGCTTTTTCGGAATTCTCGGTATGCTTCTGGCAAAGTTTATATGCGCCGAAATCATTTCGGGAAATCTGTATATTGACTTGATTCTTAAAGCGATAGTTGCGGCTTTTGTGCCGCTTTGCATAAATTATATTATATTTTGCCGCACGAAAGAGTATTCTTATTTAAAAGAAATCCTCTGGAGGTATGCGTACAAAATATGGCGGCTGACCGAACCGATAAGACGCAGGAAGAAAGCGTTTTTCGGACGGCTCAGATCCCGCTCCGACAGCTGAAATGACTGAGCAAAGCGCAGCTATGCTCAGAGCTTTGTAAAATAATAATTTATAAAAGGTATGAGATATATGAACACAGATAAGAAATTCAAGGTTGCCATGATCGGACATAAACGAATCCCGACCCGTGAGGGCGGGGTTGAAATAGTTGTCGAGGAGCTTTCGGTTCGTATGGCAAAAAACGGTCTCAAAGTAGATGCGTATAACCGAAAGGATCGGTTCGGAAAAGCACATAAACAGCCCGCGGAGTTCAAAGGCGTCAGAATAGTTCAGATACCTACGTTCAGAATGAGCGCGCTGAACGCCTTTGTGTATTCAGTGCTGGCGAGTATCAGGGCATTGTTCGGCGGTTATGATTGCATACACTATCATGCCGAGGGACCCTGCGCTATGCTCTGGCTGCCCAAGCTGTTTGGAATTCGTACGGTTGCGACTATACATGGACTTGACTGGCAAAGGGCGAAGTGGGGCGGATTTTCGACCAAGTATTTGAAGCTCGGCGAGAGGATTGCGGCAAGGTTTGCCGATGAGCTGATTGTACTGTCTGATAACAATAGAGAATATTTTAAGAAGATATATAATCGTGATGTTCATTATATCCCTAACGGTATAGAAAAAAAGACAGGGGATTATGAGCCGAAGCTGATTAAAGAAAAATTCGGACTGGATAAAAAGGACTATATCTTATTTTTGGCGAGAATTGTGCCGGAGAAGGGACTGCATCATTTGATTGAGGCATACAGGATGACAGAAACGGATAAAAAGCTGGTTATCGCAGGTGGACTTACTCCGGGAGACGAATATGTTGAAAAAATCAAGCGTATGGCAACAGAGGATCCGCGTATAATACTTGCCGATTTTGTGCAGGGCAGGCTGCTTGATGAGCTTTTTGCGAATTGCTTTCTGTATGTTCTTCCGAGCGATATTGAGGGGATGTCGATGAGCCTTTTAGAGTCGGTGAGCTACGGCGTACCGTGTCTTGTAAGCGACATTCCGGAAAACCTTGAGGTTGTGGGAGGATATATGCCGTCGTTTAAGAAAGGCAGCGCCGAGAGCTTGGCGGAAGAGCTTAAAAAAATACTCGGCGGCGGATATCCGGAGATAAATAACATAGAAAGCTATCAGACTATCCTTGAAAAATATAACTGGAACAGCATTGTTGACAGAACCGTCGCTTTGTATAAAAATGTATGACAAGCGGCGCGAAAAAATCGCGGGAGAAATATCATATGAGAATTCTGTTGGTTAACAAATATCTATATCCTAAGGGCGGCGCGGAAACATATACGTTTAAGCTCGGTGAATATTTGACCCGGGCGGGTCACAGCGTCCAGTATTTCGGAATGTATGACGAGAAGAATATAGTAAGCAATTCGGCAAATCAGTATACCCGAAACATGGATTTTCACGCTGCAAAGGCGGAGAGGTTTTTGTATCCGCTTCGCATAATATATTCGTTTGATTCAAGAAAGAAAATAGGCAGGATAATAGACTCGTTCAGACCTGATATTATACATATGAACAACATCAACTTTCAGCTCACGCCGTCAATAATAGACGAAGCTGTAAAGCGAGATATACCTATAGTTCAGACGGTACACGACCTTCAGATGCTGTGTCCCAATCATCTGATGTTCAGCGTCAGAACAAAGACTCCGTGTGAGAAATGCCTAAACGGCTCAAAGCTGAACTGCATTGCAGGCAGATGTATACACGGCTCGCTTGTAAAGAGTATAATAGGCGCTGCTGAGGCGTGGCTTTATGCCGCAAAGGGAACATATGCAAAGGTTGATAAGTACATTTGTCCGAGCCGGTTTATAGAGAGTATGCTGCTTAAGAAAAAACGCTTCGGAAAGCAGCTCTATCGGGGAAAGACCGCTGCAATTCATAATTATATTGAACTGCCCGAAGTTAATTCAGACTATAAAAAAGACGATTATGTTTTATTCTTTGGCAGGCTTTCGGAGGAAAAGGGCGTGGATATGCTTGTCAGGGCGTGCAGAGCCTTGCCGGATATACGATTTAAGGTTGCCGGCGGCGGGCCCATGGAGGAGGCCGTTAAGAATATTCCTAATGTTGAATTTGTCGGTTTCAAGACGGGCGCTGAGCTTCACAGATTGATTGCGGAGGCAAAATTCTCGGTTTATCCGTCAATCTGGTACGAGAATTGTCCATTATCCATTCTGGAGTCCGAGTCGTTCGGAACTCCGGTTATATGCACAAGCCTGGGCGGTATGCCTGAGCTTGTCGAAGACGGCGTAACGGGCAGAGTGATTTCTGAGGCTGAGCCTGAGGCTCTTGCGCAGGCGATAGAGGAGCTGTACACTGACGATGAGCTTTGCCGGAGCATGAGCGAAAATTGTAGAATAAAGCGCAGTGAAATGATAACGCTCGAAAGTTATGGTAAGATGATTGAAGATATATATCGTGAGGCGATTGAAAGTCATAAGAATGGGTTGAAATGATGAATATGTAAAATATAGTTTGACAAACAGTTATTGCAAGCTAAGCTTGCAGCCGGACACCGACCATG
>OIXH01003577.1_pt1 | contig 13582 bp, 11 predicted proteins | sample 1587741 | NCBI WGS metagenome assembly OIXH01 (sample SAMEA3888916, study PRJEB22519) | human gut metagenome | biome: human gut; feature: human-associated habitat; material: faeces | place: Denmark | collected 2011 | reverse complement strand
GACGGCCCTATCTTTTCCCTTGCGCGGGAAAAGATAGGGGAGAAAAGGACGCATGGGGACGGTTGGGTGCATCCTGCCTCTGATTTTAGGCAGGAACCGATGTTTTCATCTGGCGTTCCACACGATACTCACCTTACGGGCGTCTTACTACGCGCCGCCTGATACGTAGGGATTAGATTTGTGAGCAGCTGCGTTTGAATCGCTGCGGCAAAACGCCATGCGGTTGAAATTTCTTGCGTGGTGTGCATTCGCCGGACGTTGGGACGGTTTTTTATAAAAACAAGTGATATTGCATCAATTTCGAAAAGGAGCGATCAATATGGTAAGCATCAATTTTGAAGGCGCAAAGCAGTTTTATGCCAGACAGCCGGACGCGGCTGCGGCGCAGGCCGCGTTTGACACACTGGTGAACGGCACCGGCGCGGGCAACGATTTCATCGGCTGGGTCGACCTGCCGGTGAACTACGACAAGGACGAATTCGCCCGCATCCAGAAGGCCGCGGCGAAGATCCAGGCCGATTCCAAGGCGCTGGTCGTCATCGGCATCGGCGGCAGCTATCTCGGCGCGCGCGCCGTCGTGGAGCTTCTGAAGAGCCCCAACTACAACGCCCTGCCCAAGTCCACCCCGGACATCTATTTTGCCGGCAACGGCATCTCCTCCGACGCGGTGACGGAGATCCTCACCATGATCGGCGACCGCGATTTCTCCGTGAACGTCATCTCCAAGTCCGGCACCACGACCGAGCCCGCCATCGCCTTCCGCATCTTCAAGGCCGCGCTCGAAAAGAAATACGGCGTTGAGGGCGCGAAGGGCCGCATCTACGCCACGACCGACAAGGCCAGAGGCGCGCTCAAGACCCTCGCCGACCGCGAGGGCTATGAGAGCTTCGTCGTGCCCGACAACGTCGGCGGCCGCTACTCCGTGCTGACGGCTGTGGGCCTGCTGCCCATCGCCTGCTGCGGCATCGACATTGAGGCGCTCATGCGCGGCGCGCAGGCCGAACGCGAGGATACTCTCCGTTCCGGCGTAAACAGCGCCGCGGTGCAGTACGCCATGAGCCGCCAGGCCCTGTACGCGGACGGCAAGAATATTGAAATTCTGGCCGCCTACGAGCCCGCGTTCCGCTTCATGGCGGAGTGGTGGAAGCAGCTCTACGGCGAGTCCGAGGGCAAGGACGGCAAAGGCATCTTCCCCGCCTCCGTCGACCTGACGCCGGACCTGCATTCCATGGGCCAGTATATCCAGGACGGCATCCGCATGCTGCAGGAGACCGTCGTCTTCTTTGACAACTCCAGAACGTCCATCGCCGTCCCGTCCGACGACGAGAATCTCGACGGGCTCAACTATCTGGCCGGCCGCGAGATGAGCTACATCAACGAAAAGGCCATGCAGGCCACCAAGGCCGCACACATCTCCGGCGGCGTGCCCGTCACCGAGATCCGTCTGCCTGAGATCGGCGCGGAAGCGCTCGGCGCGCTCATCTACTTCTTTGAGTTCGCCTGCGGCGTGTCCGGCTACATGGAGGGCGTCAACCCCTTCAACCAGCCCGGCGTCGAGGCCTACAAGAAGAACATGTTCCATCTGCTGGGCAAGCCCGGCTATTGATCCGCGATCCATGTTTCAAAGCAGCCGGAGGCAGGTTTCCTGCCTCCGGCTTTCTGCGCCCGCCGCGGTTTTTCTTGACGCTATGCGGCGGCATCGGCTATACTAGTACCCGGCACAAACGCCGGATCCGGACAAAACGGGAGGAACTTGACATGCTTTGTATCAAAAACGGCCGCATCCACGACGCGGTACACCGCGAGCCGTACACGGCCGATATCCTGATCGAAAACGGGAAGCTCCTGCAGATCGGCACCGACCTGCACGCGGAGCAGACGATCGACGCGGCGGGGCTGGAGATCTATCCCGGCTTTGTGGACGCGCACAGCCACATCGGCCTCGACGGCTACGGTGAGCCGGGCGTGGATATCAACGAGCGCAACGACATCTGCTGCCCGCAGCTGCGCGCCATCGACGGCGTGAACCCGATGGACGAGAGCTTCGTCTACGCGCGCAGCGCCGGCATCACCTGCGTATGCACCGGCCCGGGCAGCGCGAACGTGCTCGGCGGCACCTTTACCGCCATCAAGACGGCCGGAACGCGCATCGACGACATGATCGTCAAAAAGGAAGCCGCGATGAAATGCGCGTTCGGCGAGAACCCGAAGCGCTGCTACGCCTCCAAGTGCGACTCGTCACGGATGACGACGGCGGCGATCTTGCGCGAGGCGCTGATGAAGGCGCGGCTGTATCTGCAGAAAAAAGAGGCCGCTGGGGACGATGTGTTCCGGCAGCCCGCATTCGATATGAAGCTTGAGGCGCTCATCCCCGTCCTGCGTGGGCAGATCCCGCTCAAGGCGCACGCGCACCGCGCGGATGATATCTTCACCGCCATCCGCATCGCCGACGAATTCGGCGTTCGCCTGACGCTCGAGCATACGACCGAGGGGCATCTGATCGCGGACGAGCTGGCAAAGACCGGGTTGTGCATGGCGGTCGGCCCGTCGCTCAACTTTGCGACCAAGGTGGAGGTCCGCAACAAGTCGTGGAAAACGCCCGGCATCCTCAGCCGTGCGGGCTGCCACGTGTCGATCATCACCGACTGCACGGTCATCCCGCAGCAGTATCTGCCGCTCTGCGCCGGTATGGCCGTAAAGGCGGGCATGGACCCGTTTGACGCGCTCCGGGCCATCACCATCCACCCGGCGGAGCACATCGGCATCGCCGACCGCGTCGGCTCGCTGGAGGCGGGCAAGGATGCCGATCTTGTGATCACCGATGGCTCGCCGTTCGAGATCTCCACCACCGTCCGCCGCGTGCTGATCGGCGGCAAGACGGTCCATGCCGTCTGAGGCGCTTCCTGCCGCAAAAGGAGATTTATGCTGAAAGAATTGTCTTCCGTTCAGGCGTATCTGCCGTTCATCCATGCGATGCTGGCCGATCCGGACTTCTGCGACCCCATGCTCGCCACGCCGGCGCAGCTGCACCAGCACCTGCTGGACGCGCACGAGGACCCGGCCAAGCACCTCTTCGGCACGTTTGACGGCGGGACGCTCACCGGGCTGTTCTCCGTGCTGGTCCTGCCGGAGGAGGGGTATCTGCAGCTGCTGGCCGGACTTTCCCGGCAGGCTGCCGCGTACGACGCGCTGCTTTCGCACCTGCAGGCGGCGTATCCGGGGTATCAGGCCGACTTCGTCTATTCCCCGCGCAGCCGCCTGCTGCACACAGCACTGGCGGACCGGCACGCCGCGTTTGACCCCGAGCAGCAGAAGATGGTCCTTCGCTCCCCTCCCCCGTATGTGCCGGACAGCCGCGTGCAGCTCTATACGCCCGCCTTCCGCGCGCAATATCTGGCGCTGCACGATGACGACCGTTACTGGACGGGCGAACGGGTGCTGGCCGCGCAGGACACGTTCCGCGTGCTGCTGGCGATCGAGGACGGCGAAGCTGCGGGCTATATCGACCTGACCCACAACAGCGCGGAAAACGAGCCGTATGACCTGTTTGTCCGTAAGGAGAGCCGCAGGCGCGGCCTTGGCCGCGCGCTTCTATCAGCAGCGGTTCAGGAAAACCGGCCGAACGGCATGGCGCTTCTGGTCGACATCGACAATGAGGCCGCGATTGCCCTGTACGAATCACAGGGCTTCGAGCGTGCGGAGGGCGAAAACAACATCACCGCGCATATTTGCCTGTAACGCATCAGCCCCCGGCGGCCCATTCGGGCTGCCGGGGGGCTGGTGTTTTTGGGGGTCAATCCCACGGGTTCATCGGGTCGTCCGGCTCAGTCGGGTCGGTCGGTTCATCCGGATTATCCGGATAGTCGGGGTAATCCGGGTCAGTGGGATCCGGCTCCTCGGGAACCTCCGGCTCGACATACGGCGTGCATTTGTAGCTGGTGTTGCGGGCCTGATACGTATCCTTGTGCAGCGTCTCGGTCTTGATGACAGTACCGTTTGCATCCACATAATCGCGGTAGGCCATGACGGTCTTGCCGACGTAGGAATACTGCACCATGTCGCCCTTGATATACTTGTTGCCGTCCTTGTCAACGACGATGTTGACGGTGTTGCCGTTTTCGTCGAGGGCGGTACCGGCGTCGGTGATGATGGTCTTGTCGCCGTCGATCTCCATCTTGGGCTGGATGGTCGCGACAACCTCGTGCCGCAGGACGATATGGTCGTAGCCCTTGTCCTTCGGCGCGGTGCCCACGAGCTTGACGTGGACATAGCCGCCGGAGACAGACGCGTCGATGCGCAGCGGATGGTCGGTGCTGTTGACGAACTTATAATCGAGACTGCCCCAGTAGATCGTCGCGTCCATGCCGAGCTGGACGTAGGTGACGGTGAACATATGCGGCGCACGCTCTGTGACCTTGAGATCGGCGTAGAGGCAGGCGGTATAGATCGTGGACGCGACCTGACAGACGCCTCCGCCGATGGAATCCACCACCTGTCCGTTGCTGTAGGACGGTGCCGCATAATATCCGTTGTCCTCTGTCATCGGGGAGATGGCATCATGGACAGAAAAAGTTTCTCCCGGATAGATCACGGTGCCATTGATCAGTCTGGCCGCATTGGCCACATTTTTCGACCGGCTGATGTTTCCTGCATTGTACTGGGTGGAAAAACTTCCTATCTTGTCTTTACACCGTCTGGCGGTCTCCTCTGTTACCTTTGGCTGCTCCACAGCCACGACAGCCGTTACCCTGATCACATTGTTTTCTTCTGCATTCAGTTTCTGCAGTGCCTCATGGATCTTCTCTGTCGTTTTTTTCACATCCAGCGTCACACCCTGTTTTTCTTTGGTATACACCAGACTTCCCTGTTTCATTTTAATCTGGGAATTCTTGGCCTTGGTACATTTTTTACCACAGGTCTTCTCCACAAACTTCTTAACCTTGGCCTCGGAATAAGTAAAAGCCACGGAAAAATTTCTGTGTCTCAGCTGCAGGTCCCGCACTTCTTTGTAATTAGAAAAAATATTTCCTGTCTTTCCAAGTTTTAAGGCCTGCTCTACCACATCCCCGCTTTCGCATTTATATCCAAGTTTTTCCAAAGTCGCAGTAACCTTTTTCCCGTTTACATCTACCTCCAGGCTTTTGGATGCCAGGGAATCCAGTTTGCTCTGTATCTTTTTCTCTGCCTCATCTTTTGTCATACCACTGACATCCATGCCGTCAATGGTGACACCCTGGCAGATCTTATCCGGATCCGGCTGGCTCGTATAACAAGCCACCCCTACATAGGCCGCGATCAATGCGGACATTCCTATAATAAACCCGATAGCCGGGCCAAATCTTTGTTTTCTCATCTCATAACGCCTCCGCTCCTGCTCCACACTTGCACAAATAATAAACTTGTATTAGAATATGGATGGTAACAGACTGGCGATCATAGCCAGGATCAGGATACCACAGATCACAGCAGCGATCTTACGCTGATTTTTACGATTAAACATAAAAACATCCCCCTTTCTTTACGATGTTTTTTACCACTGATAATTCAGATCGGAGTTAAACATATGAAATATATTGCTATTTACCTGGTTTGCTTTCTTATTTTCATCGGCTGGCTTTTATACGAACAGCGTAAAAGCCGTAAAGTGGCCGAACAGGAATCCAAAGATTTCTGGGCCAGGGAACAAGAAGCCAACCAGACCCGCAAAAAAGATATATCCAACCTTCCTCTCCTTCATGTATCCGAAGAAGAAATCCCTGTGGCCGACACAGATAATGATTCTGTATTATATTATGTCGGACAGGTAAAAGAAATAATCAAGAACCCTATGATGGATTTCTCAGATTATACAAATACAGATTTAAAGTTAGCATATGGCGTAGGAAATTTCAAGACCATATCCGAATATGACGAAACTTTTCACGAATTTCTCATCGCTCTGGGCAGTCTTGCCCGCAGTTATGAAAAGGCAGATCTTTTAGACTATGCCATCCGCACCTACCTTCTGGCCATCCGCTATGGAACCCGCCAGGTGGCGGATTATGAAGCACTGGCCCGGATCTATCTCCGGAAGGACCAGCCGGAAAAGATCCAGGAACTTCTGGATATGATAAAGTCTTCGGATTTTCCACACAAGGACAACCTGGAAACGGCCCTGCGGAATGTGATTTTTTCCTACCGTTAAGAATCCATGGAAATCCTCTGAACACCGGCACTATAGTTCAGCGGATTTCTTTTTTGATAGTCAAACATAAACCAAGCAAAGGGACCAAACACAATTTCCCCCTTCTTCTGCCATGCCATCAGATCAAAGGAAAATTCTCCGATATAAATCATATTAAATAACTGTTTTGTCACACGATTGTCATACCCATGAAGATACTGTGGGTCTTCACATTCTCTGTCAAAAAACGCCCGGATCTTCTTTTTCTGCTCATCGCTTCGCAGTTCCACAAAAGAAGGCGGATTTTTCACATAATCCCTGCTGTAGAGGTCAAAGGTAAGGACCTGCCGGAATTCTTCCAACTGCTCCGGTGTCATTTTCAGCCACTCAATGGCAAATTCCCACAAAATCTCATACCGTCTCAGACGGCTGTGCTGGCAGGAAAAATACCCCTTTTCCCGGTAATGCATAGACAGTGCCACATACATATCAAAAGCCATACTAAACAGTGTCCGTAAGTAAGTCATGGATGCACTGAACTGGAAACTGTTATAGTACACTTCCACCATTTCTTCCACCGCTTTCAGCCGCTTCAGGTCCTCATACGGCAGCCATCTGGTAGACAACACCTCATAGGGCGGATAACTGCTGAACTGAATGTCATAGGAATCCTTTACCTCATTCATGTAGGATCCTTCTAACACTTTCAGAAATCCCAACTGAAGCTGATCCGGCTTCATGGCATACACATCTTCAAAAGAATGTCTGAAACTTGCATATCCCTCATACGGCAGCCCCGCGATCAGATCCAGATGCTCATGGATATTGCCTGCTTCATGCACCCTTGCCACACAGTCTGCCAGTTTCTTCAAGTCCATGGTGCGCCGGATTGCCTTAATGGTATCCGGATTGGTGGACTGGACCCCGATCTCAAACTGAACAAGCCCCGGTCTGAATGTCTTCAGCAGTTCAAAATCCTTCTCCCGCAGAAGATCACCGCCGATCTCAAAGTGAAAGTTGGTAACACCGTTATCATGCTCTCCGATATATCGCCAGATCTCATAGGCATAATCCCTGTTGCAGTTGAATGTACGGTCCACAAACTTTACCTGAGGCACCTTTCTCTCAATAAAAAAGTCCAGTTCTTTCTCCGTCTTTTCCACACTCTTGATCCTGACGGAACGCTCGATAGAGGAAAGACAGTAACTGCAAGAAAAAGGGCAGCCACGGATGCTCTCATAATACAGGATCTTATTCTCCAGCCCCTCCAGTGATTCATACGGAAATACCAGATCATCCATATCCATTGCCTTCTGAGGCGGTCCTATATGCAATTCTCCCTCTTCCAGATAGGCAACACCGGAAAGTTCTGCCCTGGACTGTTTCTCCCCGTGAAGCCATGCCAGCACCTCTTTGAAGGTATTTTCCCCTTCTCCCCGGATCAAAAGATCCACAAAGGGATACTGCTCAAAAGTCTTTTCCGGGTTATAACTTACTTCCGGTCCCCCTACAACGATCTTTCCCTGGGGCCAGATCTTCTTCCAGTCCTGAGCCAGACGCATCACATACTCAATATTCCACAGATAACAGGAAAAACCGACCACAACCGGTTCTCTGTCAAACAGATCCGATAAAATCTCCTGGATACTGTGATTGATGGTGTATTCTGCAATCTCAACCTCATTCCGGTATTTTCCGGCGTTTGCCTGCAACGAACGGACTGCCAGGTTCGTATGTATATATTTGGCATTGATACCAACCAGCACAATCTTCATATTTTTCCTCCCCTGTTTAGAAAAAAGGCTTGCCAAAACAGCAAGCCATATCATTCTCTCTATTTATTTTTCCGCATAAGAAAAGCGGGTGATGGGAATCGAACCCACGTATCTAGCTTGGAAGGCTAGTGTTCTACCATTGAACTACACCCGCATCAACAAATAATACTATACCATGATGCCGGTGTAATGTCAAGGAATTATTTTATTTTACTTTCATTTTCTTTGGAAGCCATACGATTCACAGCCAGTCCCACGCCCAGCAGTCCCCAGAATACCGGCGCCACTGCCACGGTGGAGTCATTGGCGATTCCTGTCACGATGTAACCAAAGACGGAGATCATAATAGCAGCTCCCACTCTGGCCGTAAAACTCTCCATAGAACTGCGCCAGTACAGGCGGACACTGCGGATGAGATAAATAAATACCAGTGCCAGATAGGCGATCAGAGAAAGAAGTCCCGTCTGCACCCATGTCTGCAGATACATATTATGCGGTTTTGTAATGGTGGAACCGGCATAATTCATATTGTTCAGTCCTACATAATCATTGTTTGGGTACACCTCGGTAAAGGTATTCGGGCCGGATCCGATGAGTATATAATCCTTCAAAAGCGGAATCGTCCGGGACCAGATATATCCTCGTTTGTCTCCAAAATGCTGGTTATTTTCAAAACCACAAGATGGGATCTCCACCAAATCGTCTAACTTACCGATGGCGTTATACAGTTTGTATTTTCCATTTACTATGCAGATGTACCATGACTTGTAGTTGTAACGGCTCTGAACCTGCACTGCCACAGACACTTTATTGTTAATATTGACCGCACTCTGGAAAAAGCGCATATCCTGCAGGGTAGTGCTGCCCTTGACCATCATGCCGCCGTCATTGCTGTTTTTCGTAAGTGTGATGGGTTTGTGGTCCGCATCCTGCACCGTATAACCACTGTTGTTGTTAATGGTAAGATACAATACCTCATCTTTGATGGTGGTGATCTTTACTCCCTCATCCGTAGACACCATGGATGCAATGGTATGGGAGTCTGCATTAGGATGGAACAATTTGTTCATAGCGGTATCAAAACCGCCTGGGAACACCAGAACCACTGCCACAACCACAGCCACACATCCTCCGGCTGCCCACCACAGTTTTTTCCCAAATGCCCCCTTCATTCTCGGGAAAAAGAAGATCAGAGCAAACACAGCTGCTGCTGCCACACCGATCACACCGGTAAGAGACTGGGAACCGATCAGGAATACAAAGTTTAAGCAGGCACTGACCACTGCCAGACAGTGCCATGTCTTGTTAATGCGGCCCCACTGGGTAAAGGCAGCCAGCAAAAGGACCGGCATTACTAATGCCACATAGGAACCGGCGTAGTTCGGATTATATAAAGTAGAATAAGACTGTCCTTCCGGGAAATTAAACCGGAAATTCAGCACTTTATCCATTTTCAGGCTCATGTACCAGGCACCCAGGCTGCTGCGGAAAAAGTCCAGATGCAGATACTGGAAAGCACCGATGGCACCGCACACAGCACTTCCGCCGATAATGCTGTACACTATATATTTTACAACCTGTTCCGAATCCACGATCAGGTACGCATACACCAGAAGCACTCCATATGCCAGCAGCACATTAAAGCCCTCCCACTGCTCATAGCCTCCCTTAAAGGCCACGCTTCCATAGGAGGAAAAGAAGGCCGAAATCAAGGATAATACCAGGTAAATCCCCACACTGTATATCTCCGGTGCAGACAACTGTTTCCACCGTCCGCTCCAGTCCTTCTTCGTTAAAAATGCGCCGATCAGGCACACCGCCATGACCCACGCCAATATGATCAGCACCTGTGCTTTATAATACAAAAACACATCCACCGTAGATTTCAGGGCATCGGAAAACCATGCATACTTGGTCAATCCTGTGTTGTAACGCTTTGCCACGGCGATCAGCGGAACAACCGCCACCGCCAATGCCAGCGGCAGGGACAGACAGCCCGGCTTTTTCTCTTCTATCTGTTGTTTATTATTTTGTCTGGACACAATAACCCTCCGTTCCATTTTCATCAGTGCCCTCATTATAACATACCTTTCCATTATCATGTCAAGGGTAAGGACATAACATTGTGTTTTCTTGACACCTTTTTCTGTTTGTCCTATACTAAAAAAAACAATTTTATGCTAGGTGGAATGAATATGCAATACATTGATTTACATGTACACTCAACCTGTTCCGACAGCACCTTCACCCCGGAGCAGATCGTGGATCTGGCCGTAGACAAAGGACTGGCTGCCTTTGCCCTTACGGATCATGATACAGTAGCAGGTGTTGGCAGAGCACTGACTGCTGCCCGGGGAAAATCTCTCACCGTGATCCCCGGCGTGGAATTGTCCTGTGAATACACAGTGACGCCTTCCCGTAAAAAGGAAATCCACATTCTGGGATACCAGCTGGATCATGAGAACAAAGTTCTTATTGAACGCCTGCAGGAAGCCGCCGATGAGCGGGACAACCGAAACAAAAAAATGTGCGAAAATCTGCATAACGATGGTTACCCTATTTCCTATGAGGAACTGACTGCCCGCTACCCGGATACGATATTGACCCGTGCCCATTTTGCCCGTTTTCTATGTGAAAAAGGTGTTGTATCCAGCATTGACTCCGCTTTCCGAAAGATTCTTTCTGACAAAGGTCCTTATTTTGTATCCAGAAAATATCTGACGCCGGAAGAGGGTATTGAACTTATAAAAAAAGCAGGTGGCATACCGGTTCTGGCACACCCCCTGCTGTACAAATTTTCAGTCACAGAGCTTCATGATCTTCTTAACTTTCTGATTCCTCTCGGCTTGAAAGGCATTGAGGCCATTTATTCAAGAAATCACGGAAACGATGAAGCTTTTGTCCGCAAACTGGCACAGGAACACTCGTTGTTTATTACCGGCGGTTCGGATTTTCACGGTGACAACAAGCCGGATATTGATCTTGGCTGTGGCACCGGCAAACTCCGGGTTCCGGTTATGCTTCTGGAGAACCTGAAATAAGTTCTTCTGCTGCTGCTGTAATATCCGTCTGTCCAAGGACGGCAGAGATCACTGCCACACCGGCTACGCCGGTATCCTTTAACAGATGGATATTCTTTTTTGAAATTCCTCCGATGGCAACCACCGGAATCTTCACCGTATCACAGATTTTCTTTAACTCTTTCAGTTCCACCGGCTTTGTATCATTTTTCGTGGCAGAGCCAAACACATCTCCTACCCCCAGTTAATCCGCTCCGGACTGCCAGGCCTCTTTGGCCTTTTCCAGAGTATTGGCCGTTGCGCCTACAATACAGTTGGGCCCCATCACATTCCGTGCCACCTGTACCGGAATGTCGCTCTGTCCCAGATGCACGCCGTCAGCGTGTACCGCCAATGCAATATCCAGTCGGTCATTGATGATCAGCGGCACTTCATAAGCATCTGTAATATCTTTGATACTAAGTGCCAGTTCATAAAACTCTCTGGATGTACAATCTTTTTCTCTCAACTGGATAATGGTAGCCCCTCCCTTGATGGCTAGTTCTACTGCTTCTTCCAGCGTATCCGTCGTCATAATATCCCTGTCTGTGCATACATACAGACTATAATCCATTTCTGGTCTCATTTAATTTTCTTTCCCTCCGTCTGTAAAAGTGTCAATGACCGGATGATTTCCCAGAATCTGCTGTATCTCTCTGGCATACTCCGGCTTTTTATCCTGAATCTTCTCGATTTCTTCCAGACACTCTTCTTTGATCTTTGTGTTGTAATCTACCTGTTCCCTTAGTTTCTGTCTGCGTACCCGCAGGTCATGGCGCACTTCCACCATTTCTTTTGGATTGACCAGTGCCTCTGCCTGACTGCACCAGATCATGGTGTCTTTTACCCCCAGACGGGCCAGTTCCTGCATCAAAAGCCGGCTATTGTCCTGTAGTTCGACAGAACTTTGCTTTTGACGCTCCCATTCTCTCTTCGCCTTGAGGTATTCACCGTAAACAAATTCCAGTTCCGTGCCATTGCGAACCTGATACTTGTGGCACATATAATCCACCGTGTTGACATTATTTACATATTTGATCTTGACCCGGTTGCTAAGAGCAATGGCCCGGCTGCGTTTTTTCTCTGTTATGACCATGTCGATCCTGTTTTTTCTGGATTCATTCAAAATGATAGCTGCCACCACAAAAGCAAAGGCCGCTGCTGCCACAAAAGGCACCGTAATATCCACCTTAAACAGCATCGCCAGAACAAGCAGCATGGCTCCCATGGCCACAAGGATTCCTGTCAGAATCTTGCCAATGGACTTTAACTGCTTCTGACTGCGGACAATCTGGCTCTGATCCTGGATCAGAAGTGCCTTTTCAGAACTTAACTGGCGCAGATCATTTTTGATCTTTATCTGATAGTCTTCGTATTCTTTCAATTTAGGAAGGTCCTGTCCGACCTTATCCTCAAACCGCTCCAGTGCCTTCTCCTGTGCATTGGTGATCTTGTACTTTCTCTTCTGCAGTTCTGCCCGTTCCTTCGTAAGGTCTACAATCCTGAAAGCCGCTGCTTTCAAGGTCTTCTTTTCTTCTTCCGGTGCCTGATCCAAAATCTGGATATCTTTCAGATAAGAAGTAACCTGTCCGTATTCAAACTTAATGTTTTCACACTGTTTATCCGCTTCTAAAATCCCTTCGTGAAGCCGTTTCACATACTGAAGTCTGGCCTGTGGATCCGATAAGTTTACTTTTTCTTTCTCTACCGTTACCACTTCTTTGACCTCCCGGTCTGCTTCCTGTGTCGGCGGTACTTCTACCTTTTCAACCTGTTTTTTCTTTCCAAAATGAAACGCCATAGATGCCTCCTTCTGTTAAAATGCAAATGACTGGCGCAGTTCTTCTTTGTACTGTTCCAGCACTTCCGCACCGGTGTTAGTTACCTGCACCGAAAGACAGGCTTCTTTGTAGTGGCTTTCCACATTCTGTGCCTCTTCGGATGAAACGCCATAGCGGACACATTCTTTTCCAAAGGCCTCATCCTTTTTCTGCAAAAGCAGACAGTAAAGATAATGACGCAGCGTGTCCCGGCTGCCGTTGCGGGCATACGCTTCTTTGAAATCTTTCTCGGCCCTGGCAAAAGAAGAAGTGTAAAAATGGGCAATTCCCTGATTATGCAGAATATCCCCATACTCTCCTGCCGTAAAATTCATTGCCAGACCACCCTGCAGAAGTTTACGGTACTCCAACAGACTTTTTCCATACATTCCCGCTCTCAAAAAGTTGTCCGCCTTGATCTTTTTTCTCTTGTGAAGCGGCAGATTGGCAATGCCGTCCATCACTGCGATCAACTTTCGTATCTCTTCTTCTTTGTAATAATCACAGCCACACAGGATCGTCACCACCAGATCTTTCAGACCGGCGGACTGGGCAATTTCTTCCGTAATCTTTTTCGCCAAAGCCTCATGGTCTGTCTCTTCCCGCAGCCAGTCAGCCAGTGACGCCTGGAAAAACTCCCGGTTGATGCTGTAAATATTTTCGTACAGATAACAACACAACTCTTCCAGCGAATACACTTTTCTTCCTGTATATGGCATCACATAAGGATGTTCTGCCACTTTTCCTTCACATACAATAAACATT
>OIXH01003573.1_pt1 | contig 13594 bp, 9 predicted proteins | sample 1587741 | NCBI WGS metagenome assembly OIXH01 (sample SAMEA3888916, study PRJEB22519) | human gut metagenome | biome: human gut; feature: human-associated habitat; material: faeces | place: Denmark | collected 2011 | reverse complement strand
TGAAAAAATGTATGAAATTGAGGGGCGTTTGGGGCGGTCTCGCGGTCGGGAATATGCGCGTTTTTTCTTTTGGCGGATGGAAATTGGGGCGGAAGGGTGGTATAATGGGGGAAGAACAGAAAACTTCGTGGGTGAGGGAGACATTTATGGACGCGCGAAAGTGCTTGGTTATCATAAAAGGGGAGGACCGGACGGACTCGGTCGCCAGTTTCCGGTTCCACGACGGGAGATGCGAGGTTGCTTATACCAGTGCGCCGGACAAGCGGTACGATTACCTTCGGGGGAATGTGGAGGTTCTTCCGCTGCGGCAGAAGCTGGGCCCCGGACAGGTCATTGTAACGGTCAATGGGCAGGCGGTGGGCGATTTTGATGAACTTCTGGACTTTGGCGCGTATTACCGTGTTGTCCGCAGCGGAAAGAGCGATCTATCCTTGCGGAAAAGCGAGGTGCGGCTTCTGCCCAACTGCCTGGCCAGTGAAAAGAACAAGAAGGCGTTTCAGTATTTCAAGGAAACGGCGGAGGCAGTCAGCCTGACGGCGGAAAACGGCCTAAACATTCTCAGCATGCAGTATGAGCGGGTCCAGCAGGTCAGCGGGGAAACGGTGCTGGCAAGCTATCTCGAACCGAAAACGGCCGGGGTGAATCCTCGGATTCCTCAGGTGATCCTGTATCCTTTTGGACTGAATCAGAGTCAGAAGCTGGCGGTGGAGCGGGCGCTTTTCTCAAAAATCAGCATTATCCAGGGGCCTCCGGGCACTGGAAAGACCCAGACGATCCTCAACATCATCGCCAACGTGGTCCGGAACGGGAAAACTGTGGCGGTGGTGTCCAACAACAATTCTGCCACCCACAATGTGGCCGAAAAGCTGGAAAAGAAGGGTGCGGGCTTTTTGACCGCCTTTCTTGGCAGTATGGCCAATAAGCAGAAATTTTTGGAAGACCAGACCGGAAAGTATCCGGACATGGGGCCCTGGGAGCTGCCGCCGGAGGTTCGGGCGCGGCTGAATCAGGATGTGGCATATCTTACCGCAGAACTGAACGCCATGCTGGATGCAAAAAACCGCATTGCGGAAATCGACCAGACCCTTTTGCAGCTGAATCCGGAGCAGCACTATTTTGAGGAGTATTATGCGGCCCATTCCCAGGAGGCTGCGGAAGATTTTCAGGGACTTTCGTCCCAGAAGCTTCTTGCCCTCTGGGCGGAGTTTGAGCACCGCGCCCAGGTGCGCTCTGGATTCTTTTGGAAGCTGTGGCTTGTGCTCCGTTTCCGACGCATCGGGCTGCGGCTGGCATTTCGTCCTCTGGACCAGAGTATCCTGGAGCTGCAGCGGCAGTTTTACATTGCGAAAAAGCGGGAACTGGAAGAGGAAAAGCGGCTTTTGACAGACCGGCTGACCTACTTTGCCTTTGACGCGAAAATGGAGGAACTGGCTGAAAAATCCTTGTGGCTGTTCCGGGCGGAATTGGCACAGCGGTATCCCTGGCGGGAGGAGCGGAAGCGCTTTGAGCAGAAGGTTTTCCGCAAGAACTCTGCGGCGTTTACCCGGGAGTATCCGGTGGTGCTCAGCACGACGTATTCTATTAAGGGAACCCTGGGCATGGATTATGTCTACGATTATCTCATTGTGGATGAGGCGTCTCAGGTGGATTTGGCCACCGGCGTACTGGCGCTTTCCTGTGCGCGGAACATTGTGATCGTCGGGGACTTAAAGCAGCTCCCCAACGTGCTGACGGAAAAGGACATCCAGGCCAGCGACGCCATTTGGCAAAGGTATGCCCTGGAGGAGAGATGCCGTTTTTCCACCCACAGTCTCCTTTCCTCCGCATTGGAAACGTGGCGGGATGCGCCGGTTACGCTGTTAAGGGAACATTATCGCTGCCACCCGAAGATCATCAACTTCTGCAACCAGAAGTTTTACGACGGGCAGCTGATCGTTATGACAAAGGACCGGGGCGAGCAGGACGTGCTGACGCTGTACCGGACCGTCGGGGGTAATCACGCCAGGGGGCACTTAAACCAGCGACAGATCGATGTGATCCGGCAGGAGGTGCTCCTGCGGATCGAGAGGCAGCACTGCCGGAGCATCGGCATCATCACGCCTTACCGGGATCAGGTTGCGGCGATCCGGAAGCAGCTGGGGGACGGCTACGTGGTGGATACCGTTCACAAATTCCAGGGGCGGGAGCAGGACGCCATTGTTTTGACCTCGGTTGACAATGTCATTACGGATTTCGTGGACGATTTCCATATGCTGAATGTGGCGGTCTCCCGAGCGGTCCGTTCGTTGGCAGTGGTCACATCCCAGGACCCCCGAAACGATGGGACCAACTATGGGGATTTGGCGCGGTACATTGCGTATCAGAATTTTGCGGTCGTTGAAAGCAGGGTTTACTCGGTGTTCGATATGCTGTACAAGGGCTATGGGGAGCAGAGGGCGGCCTATCTGCAAAAGCACGGGCGGATATCGGAGTATGATTCCGAGAATCTCCTGTACGCGGTGATCCGGGAGGTGCTGGCGGAGGAGGCGCTTTCCTCCATTGGCTGCGCGGCCCATGTTTCCCTTACCACGCTGATCAAGGACGACGTTCCGCTGACGGCAGAGGAGCGTCCGTATGCCCGGAATCCGCTGACCCATGTGGATTTTCTGCTGTTCCGCAAAATGGACAAGATGCCGGTGCTGGCAATCGAGGTGGACGGGACCGCTTTTCACAAGGCCGGCAGCAGGCAGGCGGAGCGGGACGGAAAAAAGAACCGCATTTTGGAAAAGGCCGGAATCCCGCTGCTGCGTCTTCGTACGGACGGGAGCGGGGAGAGGGAGAAAATCCGGGAGGCGTTGGGGAAAGGAATGGGGTGTTAGGCGTAGATTTCTGTCATTTTGGTATGGGCTTCGCTTGAGGGATTTGTTGCGTTTTTTTCGCTGCTGTTCAAGATTCCTTGGCCCGACATATGGAATTTTCTTGCTTTTTGTGACAAAATGTGATAAAATTATAAACAACGCTGTTAGGTGTTGTGGGCCCTGGCAGCGTCGCGGCACAAACGGAATGCTCTGCCATCTGGCGGGGCATTTTTTACGTTGGCCGGGGTGTATCCTATCTCTTTTTGAATCGGCTCCGTTGGGAGGAAATCGGATGAAGTTTTTTGAAGCGGTACCCGGCGATCTTTTTTCGCCTCTGGCGTCGCCCAATCGGGGGCTTTACGCAGACGCCCTGGACGTGCTGTACGCCGCGTACCGGGAAAATCTGAAAATACGGGAGGACACCCTCTACTCCATGCTGCGGGGCAGGCTGGAGCAGCAGCTGTCCGACGCCACCTTTGAGGGGGAGGACATCGACGAAGAAGAACTGCGGGACATCTCCGGCCGGGCGCGCTTTCTGATCCGGAAGCTGTGCGGCAAGGGGTGGTTTGAAAAGGAGCGCGGCGACGATTTCCAGGAGTACATTACGGTGCCCGGTTACAGCAGCCGTCTGCTGGAGCTGTTCCATCAGCTACGGGACGACAGCCCCGTTCGGGGGTATTCCTATGTGTTCGACACCTACTCCTCTCTGAAGGTCGCCTATGAAAGCGACGTCGTTTACGACAAAATGGCCGCCGTTTACAGCGCCTATGAGAAAACCGGGGCCCTGATCAATCTGCTGCAAATGGTTTACCACAACGTGAAGCACTATTTTCAGATGCAGATCGATATGCAGGAGGTCAACCAGGTGCTGGCCTCCCACTTCAACGACTTTGGGCAGAAAGTGGTGGAAGCGTACATCCGGCCGCTGAAAATCAAGGACTCCGTGCCGAAGTACCGCGTGCCGATCCAGAACGTTCTGAAGGCTTGGGAGGAGGACGACGGGCTGCTGCTGGAAATGGCCAACGCCGCTTTGCGGGACAAGCGGGGAGAGACGTTGGAGCAGTGCCGTTCCGATCTGCTCCGGAAGATTTTCTGGGTGGGAGAACGCTACGACAATCTGGAGCAGGACTATCTGGACGAGATCGACGCCCAGGTCCGGCGCTATACCCGGGCGGCCACCCAGAAGATCGAGAATCTGACCAACCGGGACCAGAACGTCCGCGGCAATTTGAACGCGCTGCTGACGGCACTGTCCCGGAAACGAAAGGCCGGGGAATTGGTGGAGCGGATGCAGCCGGCGTTTCAGCTGTATGAGCAGTCGTTCCTGTCGGAAAGGAGCCTGTGGTACCGCAAACGCCCCGGCAAGCGGGAAAAAGCGGCTCCGGTCCTGATACAGGACGCGCCGCCGGACGCGGAAGCCGCCGCTCAGGCGGCGCGGCTGCTGCGCTCTGAGTACGGAAAGGCTGCGGTGGAAGCCTATGTTCAGGGATGGCTGGGCGAGGGGGAAACTTGCTGTTCAAAGGATTTGTCCATAAACGGAGACAAGGACTATATCATGAGCCTATTGGCGGTTTTGGGCGGAAAAGACGCTTCCGCCGGTTACACGGTCGAGGAGCTGGGCGGGGTCTTTTGCGAAAACGGTTATGCGATCCCGCAAATGCAGATCTGTCAGAAGGAGAAAAAGAAATGAACTTCGATTTCATTGCCGGGGCGACTGCAAGGGAGCTGGAGCAGTTCAAGTCGGTCTGCAACCAGCTGCTGAGCCGGACCTATGTGGTGCGGACCCTCTACCAGTCCGGGAAGGGGAGGGTGGACAATCCGGACTATCTTTTTCTGGCCCGGCACTATGAAGCGGTGCAGGAGTATCTGGGTCTTTTGGACTGGGACCTGCGCCGGGACGATCTGAACGGATACTTTTACGTGCGGAACACCGACGAGGCGAACCGCTGCAATCTGAACAAGAAGGAAACGGCGATCCTGCTGGCGCTGCGGCTGATTTACGAGGAAAATCTGGAGCGCCTGGGGTTGGAACAGGACGCCCTCTGCACCGTGCGGGACGTTTTGGAAAAGGTGGTGACGGATTACCCTGTTTTTCCGCCGAAGCCCAATATGGAAGAAGTGAAGCGGGCGTTGACGCTGCTGGAAAATCACAGCGTGATTCAGCGGCTGGAGGGAAAATTCAATCAAAGCAGCTGCAAAATGGCTATTCTGCCGACGATTCTGTCTGCGGTTCCCAGTGAAAGGCTGAGCCTGGCGGTATCCGTTCTGCGAAAGGAGGAAGCCGATGAAGAAGCTGAAGAAGATTCTGCTGATTAACTGGCTGTATTTCAGCAAGGAGCTCATCGAGGTGGGAGACGTGAATTTTCTCACCGGGAAAAACGGGGCGGGGAAGTCCACGGTCATCGACGCTCTCCAGATCGTACTGCTGGGCGAGACCAACGCCCGCAATTTCAACCAGGCCGCCAACGAGAAGTCCCAGCGGACACTGGACGGCTACCTCCGGGCCGATATGGACGAGAAGAATCCTGGTTCCCGCCGGGGAAAGGATTTTTCCACCTACATTGCCTGCGAGTTTCAGGATGAGGTCGAAGGCGGCGGGTTTGTGATGGGGGTGATGTTCGACTGCCGCAGCGACGGCACCCGGAGAGATTATTTTTTCACCTATACGGGGGACTTGCCGGAAAACTGCTTTATTCAGGCGGGCGAGGCCATGGGGATTTCGGAGCTGCGCCTCTTTTTGAAGCAGAATTATTCCAAGGCGGAGTTCTATGACACCCAGAAGGGGTACCGGGAGACTGTTCTGGCAAAGTGGAACGTTCACAATCCACAGGTCCTGGGAATGATGAAACGGGCCGTTTCCTTCCGGCCCATTGTGGATATTCAGAAGTTTATCACGGAGAACATCTGCGATATGCAGACGAAGCCTGACATCACGCTGATGCAGCAGAACATCCGGGAGTATATGCGGAGTGAGCAATTCGCTGCGGCCCATGAAAAAAAGCTGGCCGCTTTGCAGAATATCAGCAGGCTCTATCGCGAGATGAATCAGGCCATGGAGCGCTGGCGGATTCAGTCTTTTCTGGTGCTTTGGGCGGAAAAAGAGGTGGCCCAGGCGGAAATCGACCGGCGGGAATCGGAGCGGCAGGACTGTCGTGACAGGCTCACGGCTGTAACCCGGCGTCTGGAGGAGCTTTCCGGGCAGATTCGGCAGAAGGACGACCGCCGCAGCGAGCTGGAACAGGCGCGGGCGACGAGCAGCGTCTATCAGGAAGCCGAACGGCTGTCAACGCAGAAAAAGAACCTGGAGGATCGGCGGAAAGAGCTTGTTCAGGGCATGGAAGACCTGGCGGTGAACATCCGGAAGGAAGCCGTGGACCTGAAAGCGCTGTGCGGCGAGGTGCTGGATTGGGACGGGGAGGAGGTCCTTTTGCCGGTGCAGGAAGCGGCGGCTGCCGTGCAGAAAGCCTATGGGGCCTTCACCGGCGGCGAAATCCAGATGTTTTCCCGGCCCATTGCCTTGTTTGAAGCCGCACAGAATGCGGCCGCCGGATTTTCCGAGGCCGTCCGCGGCGCTGTTCACAAAATCGAGGACAGCATCGCGAGGCTGAAGGCGCAGTTGGAGCAAAAGAACGCGGCCCTTGAGAATCTGCGCAAAAATATCAAGGATTACTCCTGGGAACTGACGCTGTTCAAAAAGCGGCTCACGGAGGAGTTGGGGCGCAGGACGGGACGTCCGGTGCAAATTTACATTCTGGCGGACCTGCTGGAGGTCTCCGACGAGAACTGGCGCGGGGCGGTGGAAGGGTATCTGAACAACCAGAAATTCTATCTTCTGGTGGAACCGGCTTTCTATGCGGAAGCGCTGCGTATCTATGACGCCATCAAAAAAGAGCCGGGATTCCGGACGTTTGGCCTGGTGGACGTGGGGAAACTCCGGGAAAAGGAGGCCATTCGGCCCCTGGGCAACAGCCTGGCGGGGAAAATCGAAACCCAAAACGATCTGGCCCGCAGCTATGTGGATTATCTGCTGGGGCGGGTGGTATGCTGCGACCGCGCAGAACAGCTCCGCAGCTATAAGACCTCCATTACGGCAGAGGGAATGCTGTACCAAGGGTACGTGGTCCGCGCCATCCGCCGGGAGTGGATGGAGGATGCCTTTATCGGCCGCCGCGCCGTGGCGCTCCGCATCCAGCGCTTGGAGAAAGAACAGCAGCGGCTTCAGGAGGAGCTGAAGCGCTGGACGCCCATACGGAAACGGCTGTCCGGGCAGAAGGAACCGCTATTCTCCGCATATTTTGTCCGGGATACCGTGGCGAAAAAGCAGGAGGATTATCTGCGCAGCCTTGAGATTGGCAAGGAAGTGTCCCGACTGGAGGAGAAGCTGGCTCAGCTGGACATTCTGTGGCTGGGCAGACAGGATCAGATGATCAATCAGCTGAAAGAGGAGAGCGCCGCGCTGGACGGGGAAAAGGACCGTGAGAATGTCCAAAAGGGGCAGCTGGAGGAACGGATTCGTCAGCTGGAATACACGGTTTTGCCGAAGTGTTATCAGGACCATGCGGCCAAAGAGGAGCAATTGAAAGAGGAGTTCCCGGCTGCGTATCAGGAGAGCACCGGTATCCCCAGATACCAGCAGGAATTTGCCCGCCTGAAAAGGGCTGAGGTGGTCCGGAAAAACTTCAGCGACAGCCTGGCCCAGAGCAGGAAAGCCCAGGAAAACGCACAGAACAGCCTGTTTTCCGCCCGCAGAGAGTACATGGAACAATTCCGGACCCGGCCTTTCCGCGCGGATGCCATGGACAACGAGGAGTTTGAGGAAGAAAAGCGGGTGCTGGAAGAAAACGAGCTTCCCAGGTACCGGGAGAAAATCAAGGCGGCCCGGGAAAGCGCCATCGAGCAGTTCCGGAACGATTTTCTTGCCAAGCTCAAGTCCAGCATCGAGCAGGTCCAGAGGCAGGTGCGGGACCTGAACCGGGCGCTGCGGCAGGCGCAGTTCGGGACGGACCGCTATCAGTTCCGCGTGGACCGCAACCCGGATTTTGCCGATTACTACGACATGATCATGGCGCCGGAGCTGATGGAGGGGGACCGGGGACTTCTGGCTTTGCCGTTCCAGGAAAAATACGGGCCGCTGATTGAAAAGCTGTTTCGCCAGATCACCATGGCGGACGACACGCAGATCAATTCCAGACAGCAAAGCGAGCTTCAGGAAAAAATCCATCAGTACACGGATTTCCGGACCTATCTGAAGTTCGACCTGGAAACCACCGATCAGAACGGGTCCAGGCAGCTGCTTTCCCAGACGCTGAACACCAAATCCGGCGGCGAGACCCAGACGCCGTTTTATATCGCGGTGCTGGCCTCCTTCGCCCAGATGTACCGCGTCAATGAAGGCGGCAGCGTCGGCAACACCGTGCGCCTCGTGGTGTTTGACGAGGCGTTCAACAAGATGGACAGCGACCGCATTACGGAAAGCGTCCGCCTGCTTCGGAAAATGGGGCTGCAGGCCATCATCTGCACCCCGCCGGACAAGGTCGCGGATATTATGCCCATCGCGGACCGGACGCTTCTGGTGGATAAGAATGGGTACCGGATGCACATCCTTCCCTTCGGAAAGGAGATCGCGGAATGAAAGAGGTCCGGGTGATTTTGAACCGGCTGCTGGATAAATACGAAAACAGCAAGCACCTTTTCCAGCCCGGGAGTTCCGCCCGCCGGGTGATGCTGCGCATCGACAGGAAAGAGCTGCCGGAGTACGATTACCAGGACCCCTCCGTGCGGGACGCCTACAATGCCGCGGCTGTGGAGCTGGAGCGGAAGTCTCTGGTCCGGCTGGAGTGGTCCAGGGAAAACCTGGTGCTTTCCATTATCGCTTTGAACCTGGAACCGATAATGGAGTGCTACGGGCAGGCGGGGCGGGCCCACCCGCGGGTGGAGGCAGAGCGGTTTTCCGCCCTGGTGGAGGAGCGGCTGGCAGGAATTTCCGTGCCATGGATCGCGGCGTGGCGGGACGCGGTGTGCGCAGAGGCGCGGGAACGCTGGAAGGTCCCGTCCTTTTGTAAGGAAGGCGGTTCGCTGCTTCCGGATTTGCTGGAAGCGTTCTGCCGGTACGCGGAATTGTCCGACAGCGTGACCATGCGGGCTTTCAGCAGTCAATGCTTCCACGACACCAAGTATTTTGAGCGCAATGTCCGGGAGGGGTTTCTCCGTATTGCACGAAGGTATAACACTGACCTGGTGGCTGCGTGTGAGGAGGGGGAACTCAGCGAGCGGGACCAGCTGGCGTTTCTGGGAATCTATGCCCGCCCGGAGCTTTACGAACTGGCGGGAATTTGTACGATCCAAACGCGCTGCGGCGGGATTTTTCTTGGCGCGGCGGAGCCTTACGGTCTGGCCCTTCCCAGCACGATGGTGGAGGCGGTCACGGATGTGGATTTAACGGGTATCCGCCGGATTACCTTCATCGAGAACAAGACCAATTACGACGAATACCTGCTGTCGGAAAAGCGGCCAGAGGAGCTGGCGGTGTACCACGGCGGCTTTCTCAGCCCGCAAAAGCGAAAGCTGTTCGCGAAAATCGGGGCGGCGGCGGGGAATGCGGAACTGCGTTTCTGGGCGGACATCGACCTGGGCGGATTCTGCATGTTTGAGCGTTTGCAGGCGCTGCTTCCCTCCCTCCGGCCCATGCGCATGGACGGGAGCTTTGTGGAACAGTATCGCGCAAGCGGCCTTCCGCGGTCGGAGCAATATCTGGCGAAAGTGAAAGCGGCCCGGCAGACCGGGCATCATCCGCTGTTCGCCGACGCGATCGGCGAGATTCTAAAGGCCGGAGTCACCATTGAGCAGGAGGTTTTTCTCAGCCAGGGGAGGGGATGCGGGGCTGGTTCCCGCGGCTAGAGGTGCGTGGATTCGAAATATTCCGCTTCCGGCAGGATTTTGCTGGCGTTTTGTTTGAAAGTATGGTAGAATGGATTTAGCAGGATGCACCAATTTCCGATGGGCTCATCGGAAAAATATGGCGCTTTTTGTTGGAGGTATCTTGGAATGAAACGACGGAGAATTGCAGCCCTTGGAATTGTGGCTGGGGTGGTGGCTCTGATCGCTTTGGGAATCTTCTGGTATGACCGCTGGTCGATAGCCGATTTATGCGCAGATGCGCTTCATCAAAGCATCCAGAGGGAGAAGATTACCGGTGACAAAGACCTTTACGTCTTCAGGATTTCTTGGTGGGAGGAATGGGAGTTCCTACGGAAATTTCGGGAATTGGAACCGGATAATCCGCTGGAAGCGGCGACCCTTCGAAACGGAAACATACTTTTGGATGAAGATGCGCGCACTTGGAGTATTCGTGTCGACCGGGCCGTCAAACCGTATCATACGCAGTTGTGCGTCCGAATCTATGTCATGGGGTATTTGAAAGACCCTTTTGATGGATACACTACAGCGCACCGATATTCTTTTGAGTACCATTGGTTTATGGAAAGTGGGTTTGCGTGAAATCTCCAGGCTGAGGGAAAGGGGATGCTGCGTATCTCGGTATCACTATGATTCAATCAAATTGAGGGAGGTGATTGGGCGCTGTGGGTGATGGGGCCGCAGTAGTATTGAATATTAGGAAAAGGGTTGACGAAGGGGGCGGAAAATGAGTGAAGCTGAGAAAAGGACGACCGGTTGGGAACGTTTTCGAGAATATGTACGCAAACATCCCTGGCGTATCGTGCGCAGAACGCTGTTGATCCTCCTATTCTGCGCCTACTGCGCATATACAAGCGTTCAACTTCGTTCGCCTAATAAGTACTATATATTTCTTCATGATTCTTTTTCAGAACATCCAATTTACAGAAAGCGAACAGATGTGGAGGTGGATTTTACCGAAACCGATATTGCGGATCAACCAGAATTGCAAGCAGAAATCTGTGAGCGGTTGACTCCGACGAAAGATTACACATTTCACGTCAATGAAGAAGCGCCGATTATGCACTATTTTTCGGGAGCGTGTGCATCGGTCACAAAAGGTAAAGGCACAAGATATACGGTTCATATTATAACGATGAACATTCACGACCTTAACGGGCAAACGGTCAGCAGTGGGCCCATGGCTTCGTATGGCTTTTATTACCGCTACAATCCATTCCTGATGCGTTGGAAGGAGAGGCCGCATTAAGTATGTTTTCGGCGACTTATTTGAGCCGCCGGGTGGCAATCTTATCTACCGTGACGCAAATGGACGATACTATTGCGAAGAGATGGTGTTTGGAAAATGAGTGAGGTTGAGAAAGCATTATCTACATGGGAGCGCTTCCAGAAGTTTTCCCGTAGGTCCTTATGGAAAATTGCGTGCGGCGTGTTGGTGCTGGGGCTTATTGTTGCACATGGTGTGTATGCAAAATCGCAGGCATCGTCGCCGATGCGGTATTACAGCATGCTCTATGACGTTTTTTCCACAGAATGGATTTTCCTTGAAGGGGTAGAAGCGCGCGTGGATTTCACTCAGAGTGGCATTGCAGATCAACTGGAATTGCAGCAAAAGACTTGCGAACAGCTGACATCGGCCCTGGGGCATACCTTCCATATCGAGGAAGAAGCGCCGGAACCCCGCTTTTTTCCGGGCGTTTCCGTTACCGTTCTGGACATTGGCCGTGGTTCTTACCGCATTGACATGATCGCTCCGCGGGTGCAAATGGTAGATGGGAGGCTGGATTATTGCATGGACAGGGGGTACACGTGCGTTTATCGCTATGACCCGTTTGTGTTGAGGTGGCGGGTGGTTTGGCCGCAGAACCATTGAATACGAGAAGGAATTCGGAAAATGAGTGCGGTTGAGAAAGCGTTATCCCCGTGGGGACGCTTCAAGAAGTTTTCCCGCAGGACCTGAGATACACCTTTAGGAGGTTAGAATGTGACTTACACGGAAAAGGATTATATGGACATGATAAACGGGAAGTTTGATCCGGACAAGAAGAAGGAGGAAAAGTCGAAAGAGAAGGATGGGAAAGAAAAGGACGATTTGTTCGACCTCTTCTTTATGGATCAAATTATGAAGGGCGGAAAATGACAAGGAAACGCGATAAGAAAACCCCCGGAAAATCCGGGGGCTTTTGCTGTTTTTGGGATTATGCGTAGTGGTACTGGTTCCGCTTCCGGACGAAGAAGAAGACGGTGACGGCCAGGGACAGGGTCTCGGCCAGGGGGAGGGACAGCCACACGCCGTCCAGCTTGAGGAAAACGGGGAGGACCAGGATCACCACGCACTGGAACACCAGGGTCCGCATGAAGGAAATGACCGCGGACACCACGCCGTTGTTCAGGGCGGTGAAGAAGGCGGAGCCAAAGGCGTTGACGCCGCTTAAAAGGAAGGAAATGGCGTAGAGCCGGAAGCCCCGGCAGGTCATGGCGTGGAGGGCGGAATCGTAGCCCACGAAGGCCTTGGTCAGGGGGGAGGCCAGCAGCTCCGCCAGCAGGGTCATGGCGACGCTGCAAGCGCCGATGAGGATGAGGCTTTTCCGGAAAAGGTTCTTCAGCTCGTCGTGGTTGCCGGCGCCGTAGTGGTAGCTGATCACCGGGGCGCTGCCGATGGAGTAGCCGATGAAAATGGCGGCGAAGATGAAGCAGACGTACATGATGGCTCCGTAGGCAGCCACGCCGTCCTCGCCGGCCAGCTTGATGAGCTGGAAGTTGTAGAGAATGTTCACCAGGGAGGCGGAGAGGTTGGTCAGCATCTCCGAGGAGCCGTTTCCGCAGGCCCGGAGGAGGATGCGGCCCTCCAGTCTGGTCCGGGTCAGGCGGAGAAGGCTGTCGTTTTTCCGGGCGAAATAGATCAGGGGGAGAATCCCGCCCACGGCCTGGCCGGTGATCGTGGCCACGGCGGCTCCCGCCAGGCCCCACTGGAAGACGGCGATGAACAGGAAGTCCAGGACGAAGTTGGTGAGGCCCGCCTCGATGGAGAGGGCCAGGCTCAGGTGGGGCTTTTCCGCCACCACGAAGAAGCTCTGGAAGACGTTCTGGAGGATGAAGGCCGTCTGCCCGGCGATGAGAATCCGGCCGTAGAGGACGCAGTAGTCGATCATCTCCCCGGTGGCGCCCAGGGCGATGGAGATGGGGCGGATGAAGATGAAGCCCGGGACGGACAGCGCCGCGCCGAAGATGATGGCAGTGTAGATCAGCATGGAAAAGTAGCGGTTGGCGTTTTTTCGGTCGCCCTGGCCCAGGGTCTTGGCGACGATGGCGCTGCCGCCGGTGCCGATCATGAAGCCCACGGTGCCCATGACCATCAGGGCGGGGAAGATGAGGTTCACGGCGGCGAAGGGGGTCTTGCCCACGTAGTTGGAGACGAACAGGCCGTCCACGATGCTGTAAACGGATGTGCAGATCATCATAATAATGGAAGGCAGGACGAAGCGCAGGAGTTTGGGGTAGGTGAAGTGGTCGGACAGCTGGATTCTCATAGGTCGGTTCCTCCGGGTCTGGGATTGGTTGGGGTTGGGTCAGAGATGGGGAGCTTTTGGGTCTGCTCCCGGAGCTTTTGGATGTAGGTGCGGGTGAGGCGGATCAGGGCCGCGCCCTCCTGGGGGGTCATGGCGGCGAAGGCCGCGTCCTCGGCGCGGACCACCGGGACGATGGAGGTCTCCACGAAGCGGGTCCCCTCCGGGGTGAGAAAGAGGGGGGCGTCCCGGCCGGAGCCTTTTTCCCGGCGGAGAAGGCCACGGGCGGTCAGGCTCTGGAGGGCGGAGTGGACGGTTTGCTTACTCATGGAGTAA
>OIXH01003555.1_pt1 | contig 13658 bp, 6 predicted proteins | sample 1587741 | NCBI WGS metagenome assembly OIXH01 (sample SAMEA3888916, study PRJEB22519) | human gut metagenome | biome: human gut; feature: human-associated habitat; material: faeces | place: Denmark | collected 2011 | reverse complement strand
ACACGCGATCACGCCGAACGCCGTGATGCCCCAGCCGAAATATTTGTTTTTCGGATCAAAACGCTTCATAAATCGTTCTCCCATCGCGCCTACCGGCGCCTGTCGGTGCTGTCAGTAACGCTCTATATTTTACTATCATGCACTCAAAGCGTCAAGCGGGTAATACTGAGCTTTTCGCACATTTGCGACAGGAAGCGGCGCATCTTGACACGCTCTGAACACCGCAATGTGCAAAAGGCTGTGCAAATTGTGGGGACACGGACTGCTTTTCCGCCGCGGCGCGGCATAGGCTGGTATGGAAAAGCAACGAAAGGGGCGGATAACATGAAGCAATGGATCTCCCTGCTGCTCACGGTGCTGCTGCTGTGCACGCCCGCAGCGGCGCTCGCGCAGCCATCAGAGGAGGAGCTGAGCATCGGCGCGCCGTCGGCGATCCTGATCGAGCGCGAGACCGGTACGGTGCTCTATGAGAAGAATGCCGACGAACGCCTCTCCCCCGCGAGTGTGACGAAGATCTTGACGCTGCTGCTCATCTTCGAGCAGCTTGACAGCGGCCGGCTCTCCACGGATACCGTGGTCACCGCCAGCGCCAACGCGTGCGCCATGGGCGGCAGCCAGATCTTTCTGTCCCCCGGGGAGCAGATCACCGTGGAGGACCTGCTGAAGGGGGTGTGCGTGTCCAGCGGCAACGACGCCGCCGTGGCCCTGGCGGAAAAAACGGCGGGGGTCACGGAGCTGTTTGTGGAGCAGATGAACAACCGGGCCCGGGAGCTGGGGATGCAGGACACCCATTTCGTCAACTGCACGGGCCTTCCGGCGGAGGGCCACGTCACCAGCGCCTGGGACATCGCGGTGATGTCCCGGGAGCTGATCCGCCGTCACCCGGACATCCGGCGCTTTACCACCATCTGGATGGACACCCTTCGGGACGGACAGTTCCAGCTGTCCAACACCAACAAGCTCATCCGCTTTTATGAGGGGGCCACGGGGCTGAAAACCGGGTCCACGGACTCCGCCAGATACTGCATTTCTGCCACGGCGGAGCGGGAGGGCATGGAGCTGATCGCCGTGGTGCTGAAATCCCCCACCGGCCAGCAGCGGTTCGAGGACGCCAAGACTTTGCTCAACTATGGGTTCTCCACCTATGGTCTGGTCCATGCCGCCCCGGAGGAGCCGCTGCCGCCGGTGCCGGTGACCTTGGGGACCCGGAATGCGGTGCAGCCTATGGTGGACCCGGCGGAGGGCCTGCTGCTGGCGGAAAAGGCCCGGCTCCAGGGACTGGAGCAGACGGTGACTCTGCCGGAGTCGGCGGCGGCTCCGGTGCGTCAGGGGGACGTTCTGGGGACCCTGACCGTCTCCCAGAACGGCGAAACGCTGCTGGAGGTACCCATCCGGGCGGCGGAAACCGTGGAAAAGCTGACCTTCGGGGAGATGTTCCTGCGCCTGGCCCGGACCATGTGCTTCTGCGGGTAATCCTTGGCGGAAACTGAACAGGAATGATATTGCGGCACAGAGGAAGCAACGATACAATAAAATATAAACTCAGGATAAACTCAGGAGGGTAATCATAATGCAAAATATTCTTCGATATCTGACCCCGGAGATCCTGGCCTGGGAGAGCGGCAATATCCAGGAGGTCCGGCCCCTGGGCAGCGTTCTGTGCCTGCCGGACGGGCGGGAGTGGTACGCCTTCGGCTTTACCCGGGATGCGTATTACGGCAGTCTCAGCCTGCTGATGGCGTCCTCCCGGAGGGAGTGCGGAGAATGGGCGCGGGCCAACAGTCCGGCGGCTATCCGCTTCGGCGCGCAGCGGTATCTTATTGATACGACCGCCTATAGGATGTTCAGCGGCAACGACGATCAGCTGTTCCGGCTGCCGCTGCTGCTGCGGGACCGCCCGCCCATGCCGGACTGGCTGAGAAGCACGCCGCTGTCCCGGCTCCTGATGGTGGACGCCCGGGTGGACCGGGCCCCGGAGCACATCCCCGGCGGTCCGGCGGAGCTGCTGCTGCGGGATGGGCGCGGCTGGGACCTGACCGCGCCCCGGGCAGAACTGCGAACCATGTGATCGGATAGGATTTTCACCGTTTCGACGGGAATCCCCTTGTATTTTCCGGGAAAACGCGGTAAGATACGGTGTGATGAAAAATCCGATTTACACAGGAGGTAATCCCTATGATCCAGGTGGACCTGACCCATATGCGGCGATTTATCGCCCTGCCCTATGAGGCGGCGCTGGCGCCCCGCCTGCGCATCGCCCACAACCACTTGCAGAAGAGCGATGGAGCCGGAGGCGACTTCACCGGCTGGGTGCGCCTGCCCCAGGAGTATGACCGGCAGGAGTTCGACCGCATCCAGGCGGCGGCCCGGCGCATCCAGAGCGATTCCCGGGCCCTGGTGGTCATCGGCATCGGCGGCTCCTATCTGGGGGCAAGGGGCGTCATCGAGTGCCTGTGCTCCCCCAACTATAACCTCAGGCGCAAGAACACCCCCAACATCTATTTTGTGGGCAACGGCCTGTCCGACCGGCAGCTGCGGGAGACCATGGAGCTGCTGGAGGGGGTGGACTTCTCCGTGAACGTCATCTCCAAGTCCGGCACCACCACGGAGCCTGCCGTGGCCTTCCGGTTCTTCCGGGAGCTGCTGGAGAAGAAATACGGCCCCAACGGCGCGGCCCGGCGCATTTACGCCACCACCGACCGGCAGAAGGGAGCCCTGAAGTCCCTGGCCGATCAGGCCGGGTACGAGACCTTCGTGGTGCCTGACGACATCGGCGGGCGCTACAGCGTCCTTACCGCCGTGGGCCTGCTGCCCATCGCCGTGGCGGGCATCGACATCCGGGCCCTGATGCAGGGGGCCGCCCGGATGCAGGAGGTCTGCACCGCCGGAGATATGGAGCAGAATCCCGCCTGGCAGTACGCCGGGGCCCGGTACCAGCTCTACCGCGCCGGGAAGAAGATCGAGATCCTGGCCTCCTATGAGCCGTCCTTCCGGTTCATGTCCGAGTGGTGGAAGCAGCTGTACGGCGAGTCCGAGGGCAAGGAGAACAAGGGCCTGTTCCCGGCCAGCGTGGAGTTCACGGCGGACCTGCACTCCATGGGCCAGTATATCCAGCAGGGGGAGCGCCATCTGCTGGAGACGGTGGTGCGCTTCGATCCGGAGGAGCAGGAGAGCACGGTGCCCTTTGACGCCGCCGACGGCGACGGGCTGAACTTCCTGGCGGGCAGGACCATGGACTTTATCCGCACTCAGGCCATGGACGGCACCCTGCTGGCCCACGAGGAGGGCGGCGTGCCCAACATCATCCTGCGCTGCGGGGCCCTGAACGCGGACACCCTGGGCCAGCTGATCTATTTCTTTGAATATGCCTGCGGCCTGTCGGGCTATCTGCTGGACGTGAACCCCTTCGATCAGCCGGGGGTGGAGGCGTATAAGAAGAACATGTTCGCCCTGCTGGGAAAGCCCGGCTATGAGGACATGGGCAAGGCCCTGCGGGAAAAGCTGGGCCGGTAAAAAACCGTATATTTTCCCATTGCCATTTCCGTCAAGTTATGGTATGGTATACATATATGCAAAAGGAGTGATCTCTTATGGTTAGATTGATTATGGGCGACAACGGCGCGGGCAAGACCAAGCAGCTCATCGAGCTGGTTCATGCCTCCGTGGCCGAAGAAGGCGGCTGTGTCGTCTGCATCGAGCCCGGCGCGGACATGACCTACGACATCAAGTCCTCTGTGCGCCTGGTTAACGCCGGTGAATACCACTTGGATTCTTTTGAGTGCCTGCGGGGCTTCATCAGCGGTCTGTATGCGGGCAATTACGATATTTCCCACGTCTATGTGGACAACCTCTGCAAGATCGTACATAGCGAGGACTTCGCCGCCGTGGAAAAGTTCCTGCACTGGCTGGACAAGTTCAGCGACGCCAACACCGTGAAGTTCACCGTGACCCTCACCGCCGACGCTTCCGTGGCCACCGAGGGCATGCGCAAGTATCTGTAACCGAATCAAGTAAAAAAATCCGCAGGGCTGTGCCTTGCGGATTTTTTATGGAGCGCAGAGAATCAAAGGTTCTATGCAATAGCCCCGGGACGCGATAGCGTCCCGGGGCTTGCTGTTACCTTACGAAACCCTTGCGGAAAGGGGTCAGTTCAGGTGCTTTTTCTTGCCCAGCAGCAGGGCGGCGGCAGCCAGCAGGGAAACGGAGGCCGCAGCCAGCCACAGAGCGGTGTGAGCCTCGTCGCCGGTCTTGACGCCGGGATTCTCGGGCTCAGCGGGCTTGTAGTTGGGGTCGGTCTCGCCGCAGTTGGTGCACTTGCCGTCCTTGTAATCGTGGCCGGTAGCGGGGATGACTTCGCCCTTCTTCACGACCTCTTGGCACACGGTGCACACCTCGTCGCCGGTGTAGCCATCTTCCGTGCAGGTGGCGGGCTTAGCGCCTACCAGCTGGGTCTTGTGGCCCAGAGCGGGGATGACCTCGCCCTTCTTCACGGTCAGCCGCGATGCGGACGGTGCAGACTTCGTCGCCGGTGTAGCCGTCCTCGGTGCAAGTAGCGGCCTTAGCGCCTACCAGCTGGGTCTTGTGGCCCAGAGCGGGAATAACCTCGCCCTTCTTCACGGTCTCGCCGCAGACGGTGCAGACTTCGTCGCCGGTGTAGCCATCTTCCGTGCAGGTGGCGGCCTTGGCGCCTACCAGCTGGGTCTTGTGGCCCAGAGCGGGGATAACCTCACCCTTCTTCACGACCTCCTGGCACACGGTGCACACCTCGTCGCCGGTGTAGCCGTCTTCCGTGCAGGTGGCGGCCTTAGCGCCCACCAGCTGGGTCTTGTGACCCAGGGAGGGCAGGGTCTCGGTGCGGGTGTCGGTATAGTTCTTGCCTTCCAGGGTCACGGTGGCGGTATAGGTCCGGACGCCCTCGGTGGAGCAGCCGGGCTGGGTGGTGACCTCGCTGGTGATGCTGGCGGGCAGGACCTTCACATGGCCGGCATCCCGGGCGCAGGCGAAGGAGGCCTCGGCGGCGCCGCAGCCGGTCCAGGTCCACACGGGCTCGCCCCAGGCGTGGCCCAGGGAGGGCAGGGTCTCGGTGCGGGTGTCGGTGTAGTTCTTGCCCTGGAAGGTCACCGTGGCGGTATAGGTCCGGACGCCGGTGCTCTCGCAGGAAGCGGGGGTGGTGATCTCGCTGGTAACAGCGGCGGTGACCTCCTCCACATGGCTGGCGTCACGGCTGCAGGTGAAGGTAGCCTTGGCGGACTCGTAGCCGGTCCAGGTCCAGGCGGCCTCGCCATAGTCGTGGCCCAGCACGCCGATGGTCAGGGCCTCCAGGGTGGTCTCGTTCTTGCCTTCGGCGTCGCTGAACAGCTTGCCGCAGACGGAGCACACCCAGTGGGCCTTGACGCCGGTCTCCTCGCAGGTGGCGGGGACCTCCGCCACGGCGGTGAGGGTATGACCATCGGCGCAGGGATCGGTGGCGCCGTAGGTCATGGTCACGTTGTCGATGGCGAACATGGCGTCGGTATCGTCATAGCCCTGGTTGGCCTTCTTATAGAAGTGGAAGGCGAACTGGGCATTGTCCGTGCAGAAGGCGGCGGGAACGGCAACGTTGGCCGTGCCCATGAACCAATAACCGCTTACCGGCTCCAGATCGGCTGCGGTCCAGATGGTGGTCCAGGTCTGGCCGCCGTCGGTGGTGGCCTCCACGGTCACGGAGCAGTAGTTGCCGATGACGGACTTGAACAGCAGGTAATCGAAGCTCAGCGTAGGCGTCTTGCCGGTGAGGTTCACCACCGGGGAGATGAGATACTCATCCTGCAGCTTGTCGCTGCCGCCGGCCATAGGCAGCAGGGGCTTGCGGATGCTGCCGACGCTCCAGGGATCACCCCAGGGATCTTCATAGTAATCCATGTCGATGCGGGCCTGCTTGGTGGAATTGAGCTTGGTATTGGTGCCCTTGTACCAGGTATAGGGGTTGTCGGTACGGGTGCCCTTCACGGTCCAGCCGTGGCCGGGGAAGGTCTCGGACTCGAAGTCGTTGTCGAACTGCACGTCGGAGGCCGTCTTGGTGAACAGGGCGGCGATGGTGTGGTTGGCGGTGACATTCTCAAAGGTATAGCTGTCCACCGCGCCCACGCTCTGGCCGTCCACCAGCACATCGGCGATGGCGTAGCCCTCCTGGGCGGCGATGGCGAAGGTCTGGGACGCGCCCTCCTTCACGGACACCGCACCGGCAGGGGTGATGGAGCCGCCCTCACCGGCGGTGGCGGTGATGGTGTACTTCTGGGCCACGGGGCCGTCCTCCACCGCCATCAGCTTCACATTGTCGATGGCCAGCTGGCCGGTAGTGTCCTCATTGGGATGGACATAGCGGAAGGCAAACTGGACGCCGTCCACATTGTACTCGGCGGGCACGGGAACCTCTGCGCTGCCGGAAATGATGTAGTTGCTGGCCTGCTGGCCGGTATAGCTGTCTTGGAAATTCCAGATAGCGTTCCACGTCTTTCCGCCGTCGGTAGAAGCTTCCACCGTAGCGGTGAAGGTCTTGTTCTTGATGCCGTACTCGCCGTAGGCGAAGTCGAAGGTCAGCACGCCGTCACGGGTACCGGACAGGTCCACAGCCGGGGAGATCAGGTACTCATCCTGTGCACCCTTCCAGTCGTTGCTGATGTAAGCGTGCTTGGAATCATTGCCCTCGTTCTTCCAGTTGTAATAGGTATACTGCTTCCATGTGCTGCTGGTATCCTGCACCTTCACGGTCCAGCCGTGGAAGGGGAAGCTGTCGCCGGCCACGTCCTCGAAGTCGTTCTGGAACATCACCACGGGGACGTCGGGAATCTTCTCGAAGGCGGCGGACACGGCGTAGCTCTGGTCCATGACCAGGGTGTAAGCGCCGTCCGTCACGTCCACGGTGCGGCCGTTGACCTTCACGGAGGCCAGCTGATAGCCGGGGTCCGGGGTGAAGGTGATCTCGACGCTTGCGCCGGGGGCGTAGCCGGTCTGACCGGCGGGGGCCACGGTACCGCCGTCGGAGGCGGTGGTGGTCAGGGTGACGGTGTCGCTGCTGCCGCCGGGGGCGGTGAGCTTGACGTTGTCCACGGCCAGAGGACCGGTTTCGTGAGTGGGATTCACATAATGGAAGGCGAACTGAACGCCGTCCACTGCATACTGGGCCGGGATAGCCAGCTCCTTGCGTCCGGAAACAACGCCGGACTTCTCGCCATTGTAGCTGTCGAAGAAGTTCCACAGAGCGGTCCAGGTCTGGCCGCCGTCAGTGGATACCTCCACGGTGGCTGTGTAGGTCTTGTTCTGTGCTCCGTAGTAGCCGTAGCCATAGTCGAAGGACAGGGTTGCTTCCTTGCCGGTCAGATTCACCGCCGGGGAGATCAGATACTCGTCCTGCGCGCCGCCGTTCCAGTCATCGGAGATATAGGCGTGCTTGGTGTCGTTGACATCCTTCCAGTTCCAGTAGGTCTGCTGCTTCCAGGTGTAGCCGTTGGTGTTGACACCCTTCAGGCTCCAGCCGTGGAAGGGGAAGCTCTCACCGGTCACAGATTCAAAGTCGTTGTCGAACAGCACCACGTCGCCGGACGGCTGGGCCTTCTGGAAGGTGGCGGAGATGGTGTGATCCACGCCCACCCGCTGGAAGGTGTAGTAGCCGATGGGGCCGAGATCCGTGCCGTCCACGTTGACGTTGACGATCTCATAGCCCTGGGCGGGAGCGATGTCGAAGGTCTTGCTGGTACCCTTCTTCACCAGGGTCTGACCGGCGGGAGTGATGGTTCCGCCCTCACCGGCGGAGGCGGTGACGGCCACATAGTTGTCCCGCTCCTCGGCGTACAGCTGAACGTTGTCCAGGGACAGGTTGGAGCCGCCCTTACCGGTGTAGACAAAGGCGAAGCGCAGGTCCTTGCTGTTTTGCAGGCTCTCGGGGATGTTGACCTTGGCCTGGGTCTTGGTCCAGGCGGTGAACAGGCCGGAATCCCGCTGCAGGTTCCAGATCTCCTGCCAGTTCTGGCCGCTGTCGCCGGAGGCCATGACCTGCAGGTTGCAGTGCTTATACTCCACGGTGTGCCAATAGGTGGTGGAGAAATCGAAGACCATGTGGACCTCGGTATCCACGCCGCTGATATCGGTGGTGCGGGAGATCAGCCACTCGTCCTGCTGGTTGTCGTCGTCATGATCCACGGCGGCCATGTAGTCCTCGTCGCGGTACCAGGTGTTCAGAGAGCCGCCCTTGCTCTGGACGCTCCAGTCGTCGGGGAGCCACTTCTCGTTGAAGTTCTCGGTCCAGAGGATGTTGGTGGGGGTGATGGTGCCGTGATCGTCGGGGTTGCCGGGAGCGCGGACGGTATACATCTTGGAGTTGCCGGCGTAGTCGTGGACGATCATGCCGAAGGTCTCGCCGAAGCCGGTGATATCATACTCCTTGATGTGGCTGGTGACGCCGGGCTTGTCCTCGCCGAAGCCCTGCATACCATAGAGCATCTCGCTGTTCTTGATGTTGTAGAACACCACGGCCGCCACGTACTGGTTATCGGACACGTCCAGGCTCAGATAGTACCGGCCCTCGGACTCGGTGACCTTCAGATTGTCGGCATGGGGCTCCTCGGTGTCGATGGTGATGGGGAAGGACCAGGAGTGCTTCTGGTTGGTCCCCACGCCGTCGCCATAGGGCAGGGTGGCCTCGATGGTCACGGTGGCCTTGGTGTTGTTGGGCAGCTTGGCGTTGTGGGAATCGGTGCCGTACCAGGGCTCGATGCCGTCATATTCGGCGTCCACACCGGCGGGCACAATGCGGTAATAGTCGTAGCTGTAGATGGACTTGCCCACATACTCGCAGTCCTTGCTGTAGTACACCTGGCCGTTGGCGCCGGTGATGGTGTATTTCAGGCTCTTGGTATTGCGCAGCAGACCGGTGTAGATACCGGTGAGGCTGTCCATAAAGTCATCGTTGTTGGGAGAGATGGCGTTGCGGTCTGCCAGATACGGCACGCTGGTGTAGTTGTTGTCACCCAGATAGGTGTCCACCGTGTTCTCGCTGGAGGAGGAGAAGGCGGTGTTCATATAGGCCTGGGCCTGGCTGGCGGAGCCGTCCAGAGTCTCCCAGTAATCGGTGGAGTCCATGATGGGGGCCTTGGTCCAGTCGCCGTAGAAGGCCAGGAAGGGCACGCCCAGATCAATGGGATCCGTGAGGCTGCTGCCGTCTGCGGCCACCTGGGTCAGGGTCACGAAGCCCTCCACATAGCTGCCGTTGGGGAACTGGGCCAGCATCGTCCGGCCCTCGTCGGTGACGGTGACGGTGACGGTGACATCGGCGGTCTTGCCGGGAGCCACGGACACGCGGTTATTCTCGCAGTTGGTGGTGAAGGTGTGGGGCAGCAGCCGGGAGCTTCCGCTGATGGTGGAGAACTCCTGCTGATTGCCGTTGACGTAGCTCTCGGTGGTGTCCGTCAGGACGATGGGTGTCACGTCGTAATACAGGGTGTCACTGCCGGTGTTGTGAACGGTGAAGGTCATGGTATACACGCCCTTCATAGCGGGATCGTCCTTCAGCTCCAGCTTGGGACGCTCCATGCCCGCCACGGACAGATAACCCCGGGTATTCACGGCGTCGTTGATGCTCATCAGGCCGGCGCCCTGCTTCCGGGGAGAATAGGGCACGCCGTTGTCGTCATAGATCACGTGGGCGGTGCTCATGAGCAGGGTGTCGGTCATGTGCTTGCGCTGGGCGCCGGTCATGCTGTTGTCCCGGGCCTTCAGGGCCTGCTGGACGATGGCCATGCCGCCCGCCACATGGGGGGAGGCCATGGAGGTGCCGTCCATGCTCTCATAGCCGCCGGGCACGGCGGCATAGATGCCCGCGCCGGGGGCGGTGAGCTCCGGCTTCAGGGTCAGCTCGGGGGTAGCGCCCCAGCTGGAGAAATCGGCCATGCCGTAGGTGGGAGACTCCACCAGGGCGTCGGCCGCAGCCACGGACAGGGTCTTGGTCTGCTGCTGCTTCATGTATTCGCCGGCAGCCTGGGAGATAAACGCGCAGGGGATCTTCCAGTCGGTGATGGACATATACAGCATGCCGGGCACGTTGTTGTACACCAGCATGCCAATGGCGCCGGCGTTGGCGGCGTTGCGCTCCTTCTGCTCATAGTACATGCCGCCGCCCCGCTGCACCAGGGCGATCTTGCCGGTCAGGTCCAGGCCCGCATAGTCCTCCTCCGCGCCGTAGTTGGGAACCACCACATACTCGATGGAGCCCCGGGCGGACAGGCTGCGGAAGGGCTTGGCATTCTCGTCGTCGCTGATGGTGGCGCTGTCCTGATAGGCCAGGTTCTTGCCGCCCACGGTGACATAGGGGCCCTTGACCATGCCGTTGGACACGGCGGCCACGGACAGGGACTCGCCATAGGTGGAGGGCTCGCTGACCAGGCCGTAATCGGGGTTGGAGGCCAGGGCCTTGCCGCCGAAGGCGTCGCCATAGGCGGCGTTATAGGCGTTGCCCGCTGCCACAGCCAGGGACACGCCGCTCTCGCCGGTGCGCTCGAACACGTCCAGCAGGCTCTTGGTGAAGGCGTCCTCGCTGTCATAGTCGATGTAGCCGCAGTCGGAGCCCAGGCTCAGGTTGGCCACGTCCACGCCCAGCAGGATGCAGTCCTCCAGAGCGGCCAGAATGTCCGCATAGGACGCGCCGCCGGTGGACTTGAACACGTTCATGTTGATGATCTGGGCCTGGGGCGCCACGCCCATGACGGCATCGTTGACGCCCACATTACCGGCGGCGGTGGAGGCCACATGGGTGCCGTGGCTGCCCTTTTCGCCGGGATTGCCGTCCTTGTCCCTGTCGCCGTAGTCAAACTGGAAGGGGATCTTGGCGCTGTAATACAGGTCGGACACGCTGATGCCCTTGACGATGCTCTCCACCTGGAAATCATAGGTCTCCAGCAGGGTCCGGAGCTTTTCCTGGGTCAGGGAGGGGCTCTTGGGCGCGGCCTTGAAGATCTCGTGGCCCATGTCCACGCCGGTATCCAGAATGGCCACCAGCATTCCCTCGCCGGTGAAGCCCGTGGTATTATAGATACCGCCGCCGATCATCCGGTTGCTGTTGGCGGTGTCTGGCAGCAGCTCAAACGTGGGGGAAATGAAGGCGGACTGCACGCAGTCCAGCTTCCGGATGGCCTTGTACTGGCCATAGGTCACTGTGGCGGAAAAGCCGTTGAGCAGGGTGGTATACTGCCGCTGGGGCTCCACCCGCGCGTCAATGGCCCGGTTGATCTGGGCCAGGGCGCTCTTCTGCGTGCGCAGCAGGGCGTTGACCTGGGCCCGGGAATCCGGGTCGGCCACGGAGTCGTTGACCACCACGATGATCTCGACTTCGTCGCTGTCGTCGAGCTTCGCGGTGTTCTCCATCTGGATTTTTTCGCCGTTTTTCTGGCCGCTGCGCAGGACCTGGCGGGCGATATCGTTGGCGATACCGCTGACCGTGGTTTCCTGCAGGGAGGCGTTGACCTCCTGCTCAGCTGCCTGGGCGAATGCCGTCACCGGCAGGGCGGTCAGGATCATCAGAACCGCCAGAGCCAGTGCGCAGCACCGTTTGATAGCTGTCATCTCGTTCCTCCTATAAAAAATATTGTCCGCCGCTGCATAAAAGTTCAGCGCGACTTACATATTATACCAGCTTTTGGGCTTTAATGCAATGACGTATCGGCATAAAATGCCAAAATATTTCCCAAATTTTCCGGCATTCTCCGGTCAAAAAAACGGCCCCGGGCCAGACACCCGGGGATGGAGCTTTCCGGCGCGCTGCCGGGCTATGCATTTGCGGACCGTCCGCGGCTCCGTCCGGCGGATCGCGCGGGAAATGCCCGCAATTTCGAAAAATCCCTTGCGCAGCATAAAAATACGGTGCCTGCGAAAAACCCCGCCGGGAATCCGAAAAAATCGGGCTCCCGGCGGGGTTTTATGTTGACAAAGGGGCCGCGCCTGTGGTACAATAAGACGCTATATTGAGAAAATGGGGCCTGATGCCCCATTTCAAATCTGCTGTTATGATACCAGCTTTCCCCCGAAATTACAAGTGGGCCCGGGCGAAAACAAACAACCGGGCCGAGCGTGTCAAAATCCCGGGAGAGCGGTTCCCAAGGAAAAGCACGGAGAAAATGCGAAAAGAAAGGCGTGAGTATTGAAGATGGCCAAGGACAAGTATTATGGCAAGACCCTGCGCAAGAACTTTGCCAGACACGAAGAGGTCATGGCGATGCCCAACCTGCTGGAGATCCAGAAGAAATCCTATCAGTGGTTCCTGGACACCGGCCTGCGGGAGGTTTTTGCCGACGTGGCCTCCATCGGCGACTATGCCGGCAACCTGGAGCTGAGCTTCATCGACTACAGCATGGACGAGAAGCCCAAGTACGACGTGGAGGAGTGCAAGGCCCGGGACGCCACCTATGCCGCCCCCATGAAGGTCAGCGTGCGCCTGCACAATAAGGAGACCGGCGAAATCAAGGAGCAGGAGATCTTCATGGGCGATTTCCCCCTGATGACCCACTCCGGCACCTTCGTCATCAACGGCGCCGAGCGCGTGGTGGTCAGCCAGATCGTCCGCTCCCCCGGCATCTACTACGGCAAGGAGATCGACCTGAAAACCGACCTGCCCCTGCTGACGTCCACCGTGATCCCCTACCGGGGCGCGTGGCTGGAGTATGAGACCGACAGCAGCGAGGTGTTCTGGGTCCGCATCGACAAGAACCGCAAGCTCCCCATCACCTGCCTGATCCGGGCCCTGGGCCTGAAGACCGACGGCGAGATTCTGGACCGCTTCGGCGACGATCCCCGCATCGTGACCACCATGGAAAAGGACACCTGCAAGTCCTATGAGGAGGCCATGCTGGAGATCTATCGCAAGCAGCGCCCCGGCGAGCCCCCCACGCTGGACTCCGCCGAGAACCTGATGCAGGGCCTGTTCTTCGACCCCCGGCGGTATGACCTGAGCACCGTGGGCCGGTATAAGTTCAACAAGAAGCTGACCCTGTGGGCCCAGGCCAAGGGTCAGAAGCTGGCCGAGCCCGTGGCCGACCCCGCCACCGGCGAGCTTCTGCTGGAGGAGGGCCACGTCCTTTCCGGCGACGACTGCCGCACCCTGGACGCCATCGGCGTGGGTATGGTGAAGGTCCGGCTGGAAAACGGCGAGGTCATCCGCATTTTCACCAACCGCATGTGCGATATGAGCCGCTATGTGGACTTTGACCCCAAGACGGCGTGCGGCATCAAGGAGCGGGTGCGCTTTGACGTGCTGCAGGAGCTGCTGAGTCAGTATCAGGGCGAGGAGCTTATCGAGCAGTGCCGCCTGCAGGCGGACCGCCTGGTGCCCAAGCACATCATCGTGGACGACATCCTCACCTCCATCAACTATATGAACGTCCTGGCCCACGGCCTGGTGCAGAAGGACGACATTGACCATCTGGGCAACCGCCGCCTGCGCTGCGTGGGCGAGCTGCTGCAAAACCAGTTCCGCATCGGCTTTAGCCGCATGGAGCGGGTCATCCGGGAGCGGATGACCATCCAGGACCTGGACATTGTCACCCCCCAGAGCCTCATCAACATCCGGCCTGTTACTGCGGCCATCAAGGAGTTCTTCGGCTCCAGCCCCCTGAGCCAGTTCATGGACCAGACCA
>OIXH01003550.1_pt1 | contig 13678 bp, 15 predicted proteins | sample 1587741 | NCBI WGS metagenome assembly OIXH01 (sample SAMEA3888916, study PRJEB22519) | human gut metagenome | biome: human gut; feature: human-associated habitat; material: faeces | place: Denmark | collected 2011 | reverse complement strand
TGGCTGCTGATCCCCCTGGGAATGATCATCGGCTACTTCATCGTGGCGGCGGAGCCTGCGGTCCATGTGCTGAACAAGCAGGTGGAGGAAATCTCCGACGGCGCGATTCCCCAGAAATCCATGCAGCTGTGCCTGTCCATCGGCGTTGCCGTGTCCATCGGACTGGCGATGCTGCGGATTCTCACCGGCATTTCCATCTTCTGGCTGCTGATCCCCGGCTATGCCATTGCCATCGGCCTGACCTTTGTCACGCCGAAGATTTTCACCGGCATCGCCTTTGACTCCGGCGGCGTGGCCAGCGGACCGATGACCGCCACCTTCCTGCTCCCCTTCGCCATGGGCGCCTGCGAGAGCATGGGAGGAAACGTTTTGACCGATGCCTTCGGTATCGTCGCCATGGTGGCGATGACGCCGTTGATCACCATTCAGCTTATGGGCCTGATTTCCAAGGGCCGTCAGAAAAATGCCAGCCGGCAGCCCGAACTCCCGGCGGCAGAGGAAGAAATCATCGATTTTGAGGAGAATACCGATGAAGAAGCAACTGTTTAAACTCCTGGTCACCATTGTGGACCGGGCAAAGGGCGAGCGGATCGCGGCCATCTGCCGGGAGCAAGGGGTCCTGTTCCAGATGGTCTGCCTGGGACACGGAACGGCCAGCTCGGAGGTCCTGGACCTGCTGGGGCTGGGGCGGACGGAAAAGGCCGTGGTGCTGAGCCTGGTCCCCGGCGGGGACGTTTCCGGCATTTTCCGCGCCTTTGCCGATAAGATGCAGATTTTAGGGCCGGGCAGCGGAATCGCTTTTTCGCTGCCGCTGTCCAGCATCGGCGCGGCGTTGTCCGCAGTGGGCGCAAAAACTGATGAAGTCGAGACAAAGGGGGAAAAACCTGTGATGGATTCCGCAGTACAGAAAGACCTGGTCCTGGCGGTGGTAGAGCCGGGACACACCGATGAAGCCATGGAGGCCGCCCGTCAGGTGGGCGCCCGAGGCGGTACCGTCCTCCACGCCCGGGATATGGGCTCCGAGGAGGCCGCCAGGTTCTTTGGGATTTCCATCCGTCCGGAGCGGGAGATTCTGGCCGTCGTCGTGACCCGGGAGATGCGCCAGGCCGTGATGCAGGCCATCAGCCGGGCGGCGGGCTCCCAGACCCCGGCCAAGGGGCTGATCCTCTCCATTCCCGTGGACGAGGCCATCGGCATGCGATAACAAAAAGCGGCAGACAGGCGTTCCTGTTTGCCGCTTTTTCCTGGAAAAAGTGAAATCTTTCATAAGACGCCCGGTTTCGATTGACGGATGCCCGGGGGTGTGGTATACTCGGAAGGAGTAATACAGCAGCAAAGGAGAAAGGCATATGGCTGGCTTTTTGGAGTTTTTGAAGGTGGTTTTCCTGGGCATCGTGGAGGGCATCACCGAATGGCTGCCCATCAGCAGCACCGGACACATGCTCCTGGTGGACGAATTCATCCATCTGGATGTGAGCAAGGAGTTCAAGGAGGTTTTCTTCTTCGTCATTCAGTTCGGCGCGATCCTGGCGGTTATCGTGCTGTTCTGGCACAAGATGTTCCCCTTCCAGTTCAAGGATAAGACCAAGCCGGTGGTGAAGATGAACACCATCGTTCTCTGGCTCAAGGTGGTAGTGGCCTGCATCCCCGGAGCCATCGTCACCATCCTGTTCGACAACTACGTGGAGGCCCATCTCCATACCCCCATCGTCATTGCCGCGGCCCTGATCGTCTACGGCGTCGCCTTTATCGTTATCGAAAACTGGAACGCCCACCGCACCCCCAGAATCCAGAAGCTGGCGGACATTGATTTCAAGACGGCCTTTCTCATCGGCGTGTTCCAGATTCTGTCCATTATCCCCGGAACCTCTCGCTCCGGGGCGACCATCATCGGCGCGCTGCTCATCGGCGTTTCCCGGGTGGCCGCGGCGGAGTTCACCTTCTTCCTGGCGGTCCCGGCCATGGTGGGCATGAGCGTGCTGAAAATGGCCAAATTCGGGTTCAGCTTCTCCGCAGCGGAGTACGGCATCCTGCTGCTGGGCATGGCGGTGGCCTTCTTCGTTTCGGTTCTGGTCATCCGGTTCCTGATGAACTTCATCCGCAAGCACGATTTCAAAGCCTTCGGCTGGTACCGCATCATTCTGGGCGTTATTGTGCTGCTGTACTTTGTGCCCAAGATGCTGGCGAAATAAATGAACCGCTGCCGCGACTGTGTCTATTGCTTCGACGACCGGCGGGAGACGGTCTACCGCCGGGAGCACTGCTGGTTTTGCCGGCGGAAGGGCCCTCATTTCAGCCGGCAGTTCCGGGTGGGGGAGGGCAACCGCATCGATCCCGACGCCCCCGGCTGCCCGGATTTTCGGGAAAAAGAGAATCTTTCCGAAAACCCTTGACAAACCCGGCGGAATATGCTAAAGTAATAGGCAATAGCTGAGATGAGAATCAGTACGCTTTTTTCCGGCATCAGAGAGCGTCCGGCCGGTGCGAGGACGCGGAAGGGGAAAGCCGAATACCTCTCGGAGCTGCACCCTGAACGGAAACCAGTAGGGGCCGCCGGGTATGCCCGTTACCGCATTGGAGTATCCGGAGCCTTTCCGTGTACTCGACGAGGCCGCTTCCGTGAGGAAACGGTAAATTGAGGTGGTAACACGTTTCAGTTCGACTGAATCGTCCTCTGTCCGCAGTGCGGGCAGGGGATTTTTTATTCCCCCGGCCCGGAAAACACGTCGGGGAGCTTCTCCCCAAAGAAAGGAAGGTTTTTCATGACCACTTACGAAGAACTCAAACGCCGGGGCCTCATCGCCCAGGTTACAGACGAGGAGCTGGTGAGCAAGCTCATCAACGAAGGCAAGGCCACCTTCTACATCGGCTTTGACCCCACTGCCGACAGCCTCCACGTGGGCCACTTCATGGCCCTCTGCCTGATGAAACGGCTCCAGATGGCAGGCAACCGACCCATTGCCCTCATCGGCGGCGGCACCGGCATGATCGGCGACCCCTCCGGTCGGACGGACATGCGCCAGATGATGACCATGGAGACCATTCAGCACAACTGCGACTGCTTCAAAAAGCAGATGAGCCGCTTCATCGAATTCGGTGAGGACAAGGCTCTGATGGTCAACAACGCCGAATGGCTCCTGAAGCTGAACTACATCGATTTCATCCGGGACATCGGCGCCTGCTTCTCCGTCAACACCATGCTCCGGGCCAAGTGCTACGAGCAGCGGATGGAAAAGGGCCTGTCCTTCCTGGAATTCAACTACATGATCATGCAGAGCTACGACTTCCTCTGCCTGTATGAGCGCTATGGCTGCAACCTCCAGTTCGGCGGCGACGACCAGTGGAGCAACATGCTGGGCGGCACCGAGCTGATCCGGAAAAAGCTGGGCAAGGACGCCAGCGCCATGACCATCACCCTCCTGCTGAACTCCGAGGGCAAGAAGATGGGCAAGACCCAGTCCGGCGCGGTCTGGCTGGACCCGGAAAAGACCTCTCCCTACGATTTCTTCCAGTACTGGCGGAACGTGGATGACGCCGACGTCATCAAGTGCATGAAGCTGCTGACCTTCATTCCCATCGAGGAAATCGAGGAGATGGAGAAGACCCTGGAAGGCGCTCAGCTGAACAAGGCCAAGGAGCGCCTGGCCTTTGAGCTGACCCGGATGGTCCACGGCGACGAGGAGGCCCAGAAGTGCCTGGATACCGCCCGGAGCATCTTCAGCGCCGCCGGAAACGCCGACAATATGCCCTCCACTGTCATTCCCGCGGCGGACCTGAAGGACGGCTCCATCGGCCTTCTGACGCTGCTGGTGAAGTGCGGGCTGGCTTCTTCCAACGGCGAGGCCCGGCGGCTGGTCCAGCAAGGCGGCGTGCTCCTGGACGGCCAGGCGGTCTCCGACCCCACCATGCAGGTGAAGCTGGACAAGGAAGTCGTGATCAAAAAGGGCAAAAAGGTCTTCCATAAGGCCGTTCCCGCAGAGTAAAGACAGGTTTGGGCGTTCCCGGGTCCCGATATGGTCCGGGAACGCTGCTTTTTTCGGAATTTTTCTTGCAAAGTCCGTCGAAAATGGTATAATAAAAGAGGAGCAATTTCGGAGCCTGATTTTCCCACAGAAGGAGCGAGCGGCATGGAACAGGACACCCGCGTTTTGGTCTCCCCGGTTTCCGACGGAGACGACCCCTTTCTTCAGAATACAGAGATTCGGCTGGCGGGATACTACCGCCGGGCGGCGGGCCAGTTTATGGAGCAGCCCGGCGCCGACAGCGCCTTGCTTCTCTATTGCATGGAGGGCCGGGGCTTTGCGGAGATCGATGGCCGGGTCATGCTGGTCAATCAGGGGGAGGCCGTACTCCTGCTTCCCGGCGCGGCCCGGGTCTACGGTGCGGATGTGGAGGCCCCCTGGTCGCTGATCTGGGTCAATTTTACCGGGCGGGTGACGGAGTTTCTCCGGGAACGCCTGGATATTTCCGGGGAGGGCGCGGTGCTGCGGCAGAACCTTCGGGGAGCCGGTCCACTGCTGGAGCAGATGCTGGACGTCCTGGCAGGCGGCCAGGACCTGATGCGGCGTCTGGAGGCAGCGTCCTGCTTACAGCTAGTCCTGCTCCGGATGACCGCCGCCAACCTTTCCGCCGGGGCCCAGCGCCAGTACGTGGAGCGTGCCAAGGAGCACCTTCTGGCCCACATTGAGGAGGAGACCACCCTGCAGGAGCTGGCCAACGCCGCCGGCGTCTCCAAATTCTATCTGGCCCGGATATTCAAGGCCCACTTCGGCACCTCGCCCATGGAGTATCTCCGGGGCGTCCGGATGCAGCGGGCCTGCGACCTGCTTCTGGAAACCGACCTGCCCATCAAGGAGATCGGCCGCCAGCTTTCGTACCATTCGTCCTACCACTTTGCCCAGTGCTTCCGGCAGTACGCCGGATGCAACCCCAGCGACTTCCGCCGTTCCGCCCGGAAGAAGCGGGGGAGAACCTCAAAATAAAAGGAGCGCCTGCCAACATGGCAATCGAACGTGTAAAAGACTATTTCCGGACCCTTGGCCGGGAGGAGGACGTGCTGGAATTTCCGGTGTCCAGCGCCACCGTGGAGTTGGCCGCCCAGGCCCTCCACACCGATCCTGCCCGGATCGCCAAGACCATTTCCCTCTACGGCGAGGAAGGCTGTATCCTCATCGTGACGGCGGGGGACGAGAAGATCGACAGCGGGAAGTTCAAACGCCTTTTCGGCAAAAAGGCCAAAATGCTGGCCTTCGAGGACGTGGAGCCCCTGACTGGCCACCAGCCCGGCGGAGTCTGTCCCTTCGCCAATCCGGAAAGCGCCCGGGTGTACCTGGACGTTTCCCTCCAACGCTTTGACACGGTGTATCCGGCCTGCGGAAGCTCCAATTCCGCCATCGCCCTGACCTGCGAGGAACTGGAACGGTTTTCCGGCTCTCTGGGCTGGGTGGATGTCTGCAAAGGCAAAACGGAAGCGCCGGTTTGAAATTTTCTGGACAACAAAGGAGCATCACATGAGCAACATCTGGCATGACATGAACCCCAACCGCATCCATCCCGAGGACTTCATCGCAGTCATCGAGATCAGCAAGGGCAGCAAGAAAAAGTACGAGCTGGACAAGGAGACCGGCTTCATCATCCTGGACCGGATCCTCTATACCTCCACCCACTATCCGGCCAACTACGGCCTGATTCCCCGGACCTACGCCGACGACGGCGACCCCCTGGACGTGCTGGTCCTCTGCTCTGAGGAGCTGGAGCCCCTGACCCTGGTGCGGTGCTATCCCATCGGCGTGATCAAGATGATTGACAACGGCCGCAACGACGAGAAGATCATCGCCATTCCCTTCAACGACCCGTCTTACAACGTCTACCACGACATCAGCGAGCTGCCTGCCCACATTTTCGAGGAAATGCGGCACTTCTTCTCAGTCTACAAGGCCCTGGAAAACAAGCAGACCGCCGTGGACGAGGTCCGCAACGCCGAGGAGGCCCTGAAGATCATCAGCGAGTGCATTGAGCGCTACAACGTGGGCTTCTGCGGAAAAAAGCCCGCGAAACCCCTGGAATAACAAGAAAACGCATCCGTATGCACACAACATACGGATGCGTTTATTTTACCGGCCGGATTCAGAAGGACTCGCAGTCCGTCTCAATGTAGGAGTTGCAGCAACGACGGTAAAGATAGTCGGCAAGAAGCTGGATACCTTTGATGGCTACAACGATTCCGAACACGATGGTGAGAAATTTCAGAAGTTTTTTCATATGCTGTTCCTCCTTTTAAGAATAGTATAGCACCTTTTCCGGGAAAAATCAATTCACCGGAAGATTCTTTTATAAAAATCATTGCGCCCGAGGATGACGCAGAGCAGGATGCCGACGGTATAGCACACCGCCGCTTCTCCCACGGCAACGGAGACGAAATTCAGGGAGAAGGGAGTGCGGAAGACGAAGGTCAGCTCCGCTCCGACGATGAGGCCGTTGGCCAGCACCGGCGGGATGGGTCCCAGCAGGTATTTGGCCGTGCGCTTCATGGGGAGCCGTGCGATCTGATAGGTCAGCCAGGCGGCCAGAAGGGTGGCGATGGTCCCGATGGGGGCGTCGACGAGGCCCAGCAGGTTGGTTCCCATAAAGAATCCCACCAGGTTTGCCAGAAAGCACCCGAAGGTCACGCCCCAGATTCCGATGGGGGAAAACAGGGGGAGAAGGGTCAGGGCTTCGCTGATCCGGAACTGGATGATCCCGGCGGGGCTGCCGAAGGCCAAGGGTCCGCTGACCAGGGTCAGGACGGTGTACAGGGCGCCGATGAGAGAGATTTGGACGAGTTTCTGGGTGTTGGGGATGGCTTTTGCGTTCATGAGAGCTCCATTTCTCCGTGCAACAAATTGATTCGCCGGAAACCGGTACAGGCCGCAGCCGCCGGGCACGGGGAAGCGGCGAGCCTTCGTTTATTGTAGCACAAATCCGCCGGAGAGGCAAGGGAACCCGGGGATTTTTCCGCCAAAACCGCCGTTTTTTCGAAATCTTTTCCGGAAACGCGACGGAAATGGGGTTTCTTCTTGACTTTTCTGGAATTTTGTCCTATAATTTCTATATCAGCGCCTGTTGGTCGTTGACCTTTTTAACAATGACAACGGCAGAGGCAAAAACATAATTGGAGGAATTGTTCCATGAAACGAGTTGGAAAACCCGTCTTTTTTGTGGTGGCAATCCTGATGGTCGTCTTTTTGGTGCTGTCCCTTACGGGCATCAGCACTACCTACGGCGACCGGACGGACGTCTACATTAAAGGCGGAAACGACATTCGCTGGGGAATCGACATCCGCGGCGGCGTCGATGTGACCTTCACCCCCCCTGAGGATGTCAAGGCCACCGAAACCCAGATGCGTGCGGCGGAGGCGGTCATCAAGCAGCGCCTGGTCTCCCTGCACATCACCGACAGCGAAGTCTACACCGACTATGATAAAGGCCGGATCATCGTCCGGTTCCCCTGGAAAGAAGGGGAGACCGACTTCGATCCCCAGGCCGCTATTGCGGAGCTGGGCGCCACTGCCCGTCTGACCTTCCGGGACGGCTCCGGCACCGACAGCGAGGGAAAGCCCACCGGCGACATCATCCTGGAGGGCAAGGACGTTGCGGAGGCTTCTCCGTACTATGACTCCCAGAATGGCGGCTACGGCGTCAGCCTGGAGCTCAACGACTCCGGCAAGGAAGCCTTCGCCGAGGCGACCACCCGGCTGGCTTCTTCCAAGGGCGTCATCTCCATCTGGATGGACGACACCATGATCTCCGCCCCCACGGTCCAGACCGCGATCACCGACGGCAAAGCCTCCATCACCGGCAGCTTCACCGCCGATACCGTCCAGACCCTGGCCAACCAGATCAACTCCGGCGCGCTGCCCTTTGAGCTGGAGGTCAACAGCTACTCCACCATCGATCCCACCCTGGGAACCGGCGCGCGGGATTCCATGGTCATTGCCGGCGCGGTGGCCTTCGTCCTGGTGGCCATCTTTATGATCGCGCTGTACCGGCTGCCCGGCGTGATGGCGGTCTTCGCCCTGATGGGCCAGCTGGCCCTGTCTGTGGCGGCGGTTTCCGGCTTCTTCCCCTTCCTGTCCAGCTTCACCCTGACCCTGCCCGGCATCGCCGGTATCATCCTGGCCATCGGCATGGGCGTGGACGCCAACGTCATTACGGCGGAGCGCATCAAGGAAGAAATCCGCAACGGCAAGTCCATTGACGGCGCCATCGAGCTGGGCTACCAGCGGGCCTTTACCGCCATTCTGGACGGCAACATGACTGTGGTCATCGTATCCATTATCCTGATGGGCGCGTTCGGACCGCCAGCGTCCCTCTTTGCCAAGATTCTGACGCCCATCTTCTTCATGTGCGGACCTGCCCCGGCCGGAACGGTGTACTCCTTCGGCTACACGCTGCTCATCGGCGTGATCGGAAACTTTGTTTTCGGCATCCTGTGCAGCAAGCTGATGCTGAAATCGATCTCGCGGTTCAAAGCCTTGCGCAAGCCTGTGCTCTATGGAGGTGACCGGTAATGGAACAGAAACGGAACTTGGACTTTTTCGGTCATCGTAAGGTCTTTTATGCCATCCCCCTGGCGATCATCGCCTTTATCCTGATTTTCGCCGTGATTTTCGGCGTGAAGGTGGACATCCAGTTCACCGGCGGCACCATCGCCACCTACTCTTATACCGGCGACATCGACCAGTCCGCCATTGCGTCCATCGCCAAGGAGCAGACCGGCCTGGACGCCACCGTTGACACCTCCCAGAGCCTGTCCAACGACAGCAAGCAGTTCTCCATCAACTTCGGCAACAAAAAGAGCCTTTCCATGGAGACCCAGGAAGCTCTGACCGCCAAGCTGGTGGAAACCTTCGCAGACAACCAGGTGGAGCAGGTCTCCATCGACAGCGTTTCCGCCACCATGGGCAAGGACTTCCTGATCAAGTGCCTGATCGCGGTGCTGGCGTCCTTTGTGCTGATGATCCTTTACATCACCATCCGGTTCCGCCGGATCGGCGGCCTGTCCGCAGGCATCACCGGCGTTATCGCGCTGTTCCACGACGTGATGATGGTGCTGGGCACCTTCATCGTCTTCCGGCTGCCCATCGACGATAACTTCATGGCGGTGGTCCTGTTCATTCTGGGCTATTCCATCAACGACACCATCGTCATTTTCGACCGGATCCGTGAGAACGAGAAGCTCTACGGCAAGAGCCTGGACTACCCCGAGCTCCTGAACAAGAGCGTCAACCAGACCATGAAGCGGACCATCAACACCTCGATTTCCACGTTGATTGCCATGGTTTCGGTCTGCGTGTTCGCGGTGATTTTCCGGGTCAGCAACATCCTGACCTTCGCGTTCCCCATGGTCGTCGGCCTGGTGGCGGGCTCTTACAGCAGCCTGTGCCTGACCGGATCCATCTGGGCTTCCTGGAAGGTCCACCGGAAATCCAAAAAGAAATAATCGCAGCTTGAAAGGGCTGTCCTGCGCTGCAAGGCGGGGACAGCCCTTTCCGTTTTGGGAGGAAAAATGGGAACCCTTCAGTTTGGAATATCCACATCCTGCTACTACCCGCTTCTCACCGAGGAGGCCGTCCGCCGGCTAGTGGAGGCCGGGATCGATTGCGCGGAGATTTTTATCAATTCCGATTCGGAGCTTTCCGGCAGCTGCTTTGCGGAGATGCGCCGGATTCTGGCGGCGGGGAGGACAAAGGTGCTGTCCCTCCACCCCTTTACCTCCGGACTGGAACCGCTGCTGTTCTTCTCCGAGTATGAGCGGCGGTTTCTGGACGGCGTGGAGTACTACAAGCGCTTCTTCCACGCAGCGGCGGAGCTGGGCGCCCGGTACCTGGTGATCCATGGGGACAAATCCGAGGACCCCGCCACCGAGGGACGGTACCTGGACCGGTATTACCGGCTGAATCAGGCCGCCAGGTCCTTCGGCGTCATGCTGGCCCAGGAAAACGTCAGCCGGTGCCGGGGCCGCTCCCCGGAATTTCTGGCCCACATGAAGGCGGCCCTGGGGGACGACGCGGTTTTTGTCCTGGACTTCAAGCAGGCCCGCCGGGCCGGTGTGGATTACCGCCAGCTGCTCCGGCTGCTGGGGACGTCCATTGTCCACCTCCACATCAGTGACTGGGCCGGAGCCGAGGACTGCCTGCCGGTGGGGAAGGGGAGCATGGATTTTCCCGCCCTCCTCAAGGATTTGGAAAACGCAGGCTATGCCGGCGGCGTGATCCTGGAGCTGTACCGCCGGAATTACGGCGGCTACGAGGAGCTCCTGGCCTCCTACGACTACATGAAGCGGCTGGCCGCCCAAGGATAGACTTGCGCGGACCGGAAAATCGTGGTATCATGATGGTAAGAGATTTCTTAGAAAGAAGGCTGTTTTTTGAAGTGCCCATTTTGCGCGTATACCGAAAGTAAGGTCGTTGACTCCCGCCCCGCAGAGGACAGCGAGAAAATCCGCCGCCGCCGGGAGTGCCTTTCCTGCGGCAAGCGGTTCACGACCTATGAAGTCATCGAAAACACCCCTTTGGTGGTGGTGAAAAAGGACCATTCCCGGCAGATTTTCGACCGGGACAAGCTGCTCCGTGGCCTGCTCCGGGCCTGTGAAAAGCGGCCGGTTTCCGTGGAGACCCTGGAAGCCCTGGTGGACTCCATCGAGCAGACCTACGCCAACGAGATGATCAAAGAGGTCCGCTCCGTGGACCTGGGCGAGCAGGTCCTGCGGGAGCTGAAAAAGCTGGACAAGGTGGCCTATATCCGCTTTGCCTCGGTCTACCGGGATTTTTCCGACGTAGAATCCTTCCTCCACGAGCTCAAACGCCTCCAGGAGGAGCAGTGATTCCCATGCAAGGCGATTCCTTTACTGGAAAATCCAAGCAGAATTCCTCGAATCCGGCAGGTGGAATAAGCTGCACAAAACGCGCGTGACTTTCTGGACACCGGACAGAAAACCTCCAATAAATGCAGAATATCCGCATGCAAAGCAAAACCACTTTACATGCGGATATTGAAGAAAGCGTATCGCCCTTACGGCTCATAAACCGCGCCCAGGGCTCCCGCCAGAAGCACCGCCTGTTCCAAATCGATCTTCGCACCCCGGAGGTCTATCTCCAGAAGATTGGTTTCCGCGATGCAGCTGCTCCGGAGGTCCGCGCCGCGGAAACTGGCTCCGGTCAGATTGGCTCCGCGGAAATTGCAGCGTGTCAGAACCGCCTTGTCGAAGTTCCCGCGGTACAGGTCCGCCTGCTCAAAGTTTACATCAGTTAAATGAACGCTGTGGAGGTCCAGTTCCTGGACCAGGGTGTAGGACCAGTCCCCGGCCCGGATTCTCAAAGCGGTGCAGTCGCAGTCCTCAAAGGTGGTGCCGGTCATTTTGCAGTCCTCGAAAGCCGTTCCAAAGCAGTTGGCGTAAAGGAATCGGCAGTTGAGGAACGCACACCGCTCTGCCGTGACCCCGTGAAAAGCTGCCGAGGTAAAATCGCAGTCCTCAAACCGGCAGTTGGACAGGCCCATGCCGGAAAAATCCGCCTCCCGGAAGGAACACCGGCGAAAGACGATCCCCCGAAGGGCGTTTTCCTGAAATTCCGCCTCCCGGAAATCCGCATTTTCGTAAAGAGCCTCCCTCAGCATGGCGCTCCTCCCGATTTTTTCTGGCAATCCGGGCAGACGCCGAAGACCTCAAAGGAGTGGCCTGTCACCTGAAACCCGTGCTTCCGGCCGATGGATTCCAAAAACTCTTCCGCCGGACATTCCTCCAGAAAGATGATCCGCTTGCACCGCACGCAGGTCAGCTGGTGCCGGTGGCCCGGATGGGCCAGACAATAGCACTGGCTGGCGCTGTCCGGAAGCTCCCCCCGCTCCAAAACGTGGTGCTCCGCCAGGGCCGAAAGGGTCCGGTAGACGGTGGAAAGCCCGAAATCCTCCCCCCGCTCCCGGAGCCGCAGAAAGACGTCCTCCGCCGTCAGCCGGGCGTCGGTGTGCAGGAAAATGTCCAGGATGCTTTCCCGCTGGCGGGTGACTTTCAGCCCCGCTTCCTTCAGAATGGCTGTGATCTCCATAACGCCCTCCTTACCGCGCCAGAAGCTGGAGAACGATTCCCGCAGCCACGGCGCACACATAGGTCCAGAGAATGACCCGCCCCGCCTGCTTCCGGTCCGGGCAGCCCTTGAGCAGCACCAGATACCCGAAGCCTGCTCCGGTGGAGAGCCCGGCCACAGCGGCCCCGAAGCTGATGCTCCCGCTGAGATACAGCTCCGTCAGCAACACCGAGGTGGCGCACCCGGGAATCAGCCCGATCAGCGCCGTAATGGCCGGCTGAAAGACGCTGCCCGTCAGCAGAACCGAACGCAGGGTCCCCAGGCCGACCCAGTAGACCACCAGATTGATGATCAGCATGGTGACGCCGATGAACAGGGTGATCTGCACGGTGTGCTTCAAGGCGCAGAGGCAGATGTGCCCCAGCTTGCCGCCCTCGCCGTGATGGGAGTGCTCACAGCAGCCGCAGCCGTCCACCTCCACCGGATGGGTCATGGGAGCCGATGCAGTGGCCCGCCGGAAAACGGTGAATTTCAGCAAGTACCCGAACAGCACCGCCACCGCCAGCTTGGCGCCCAGCAGCAGCAAAATGGGCTTCCAACCGGCGGATTTGGTCAGCATCACCGGAATCGCCTCGTCGGAGGTGGCCAGAAACACGGCGATCAACGTGCTGGCGGAGAGGACCTTCTCATTATAAAGGTCCGCCGCCGCCGCGGAGAATCCGCATTGGGGCACGCACCCCGCCAAAGCGCCGATGACCGGGCCGAACCGTTCAAATTTCGCGCCGAACATCCGGGAGGTGTCCACCCGGGCCTCCAGGTACTCCATGACGGCGTAGACCAGAAACAGGATCGGCAAGGCTTTTAACGTATCCAAAAGGGTATCCAACAAAACTTCCTTCATGACAAAGTCTCCTGAATGGGAATGATTTTCATTTGCAATTATAAGCCCTTTGGGCGGGTTTGTCAAGGGGAAAAGAAAGGAAGAATGAACCATGTACCATCTTCTTGTGGTGGACGACGAGGAGGCCATCCGCACCCTCATCAAAAAGTACGCGACCTTCGAAGGCTATCAGGTCACAGAGGCCTCCAACGGCATGGAGGCCGTGGAGCTCTGCCGCAAACAGCGCTTCGACCTGATCATCATGGACGTCATGATGCCGGAGCTGGACGGCTTTTCCGCCTGCCGGGAGATCCGGAAGGACTCCGCCACTCCGGTGCTGATGCTCTCCGCCCGGGGCGAGGAATACGACCGCATCCACGGCTTCGAGACCGGAGTGGACGACTACGTGGTGAAGCCCTTTTCCCCCCGGGAGCTGATGATGCGGGTCCAGGCCATTCTCAAGCGCAGCCAGGCGGCCTCTCCGGACAGCGGCAAGGAAATCCTCACCTTTGAAGGGCTGACCGTGGACTTCACCGGCCGGATCGTCACCGTGGACGGGGTCAAGGCCGACCTTTCCCCCAAGGAGTACGACCTCCTCTTTTACCTGGTCCGGAACCGGAACATCGCCCTTTCCCGGGAAACGCTGATCAGCAACGTCTGGGGCTACGACTTCTACGGCGACGACCGCACCCTGGACACCCACATCAAGCTGCTGCGCAAGCAGCTGGGCGATTAT
>OIXH01003548.1_pt1 | contig 13680 bp, 11 predicted proteins | sample 1587741 | NCBI WGS metagenome assembly OIXH01 (sample SAMEA3888916, study PRJEB22519) | human gut metagenome | biome: human gut; feature: human-associated habitat; material: faeces | place: Denmark | collected 2011 | reverse complement strand
TCCCCGCTTTTTCCTTTTTTATTAGGCACATTATTCTTCTCCTTTTCTGTCTGCTCAAAATCCAAATTCAACTGATAGGTATCTATAATTACCTTCCATTTCTTTCCTTTTGGCAAAACAGGTAATTCAAATCTATGTGCCTCCCAATGCATATTAAATGCCATATAAAAGCTCTTGTCCGATTTTCGTATCGTAAGCGGTGCATACTTCCCACAAAGCATAATACCAATTACCCTGCTATAATTAGATAGGTCTGGATACCATGGCTTTGTACCATGAAAAGAAATATCTGGACTTCCACAGGCAATATAGTCCATCCCTCGTAGTTCTTCTTTGGGAGAAAATACAGGATGTGCTTTTCTCAGCGCAATCAACTTTTTACAAAATGCCAGTATTCTTTGATTCATAACACGCTTATTCCAAGTAACCCATCCAATTTCATTGTCCTGACAATACGCATTATTATTTCCCTTTTGTGTATTGCCAAACTCATCCCCTGCCAGAAGCATAGGAACTCCCTGCGATAAAAGCAAAAAAGATAAGGCATTTTTAATTTGACGTAAACGAAGCTGTGCAATCTGTTTTTTGCGAGTAGGACCTTCCCAACCACAGTTCCAGCTATAATTGTATTCTGTTCCGTCCATTCCCTGTTCTCCGTTTGCCTCATTGTGCTTTATATCATAGGATACTAAATCCATCAATGTAAAACCATTTGTATTGGTAATATAATTTATAACCGTCTGCTGACTTGGATTTTTTCGCATCCGATTGACAAATCCATTTACCTGTCCCTCATCGCTTTTTAAAAATCTACGACAGTCTACCATAAACCCATCATTATATTCCGCAAGTATTTTTTCATTTATCTTTTCATACTGGTGATAAAATTCTCCCGTATTCCAATAAGTCGCAAGAAATTTCGTTCGAGAAAGATAAGGGTCCTGTGCAATCAAAGTACCGTTGACTACTTCTGTATTTATTTTAAACCCGTCAATAGCAAACATTCGCACCCAATATCGTAAACATTCCAAAATCAGTGTTTGATTCGTTCCTTCTGAAAAAAACATTTCCATGAAAACGGCAATTCCATTATCATGCAATTTTTTTACCATTTGCTTCATCTCGCTAATCGGTTGTAATGGATTGGCTGCATATGAAGCCTTTGGTGCAAAATAATTTGCACGTTTTGTATAGCCCCAAAAATTGATTTTAGGCCATTCCTGTTCCTTGTCCTGTTTTTCTGTAATTGGTTTTGTATAATCTAAAAAATTAGAACGGTACTTTCCCAATTCTTCCTCATCCATCCGTTCGTCAAATTCGTAACAAGGAAGTAAAACAACTCCATTTATGCCTAATTGTTTCATATATGGAATTTTTTCCTCAATTCCCTTAAACGTACCCGGATTCTTTACTTTTGATGAACTATGTTTTGTAAATCCTCGCACATGTAATCGATACAAGATCAATTCATGAAACGGAACAGAAAGAGGTTCACTGATGTGTCTAATGTTTTCCGTAATTAAGCAATGTACTTCCCTGTTCGCATTGCTCTCTCCAAATTGCTCTCTTCCTGTCAATTGTATGGCATATGGGTCCAGCATTTTTTCGCCATTTGTTTTGTAGCAATATTCTGAAATATCCTGTGGTAAGGTCAGTATAACAGAAAAAACACCTCCCACCAGATATTCCTTTCCAAGCACAAGGCTATAACTACAGGTCTTATCCCCTGTACGAAATAATTCTAAGCTGGTTTCCTTTCCGTGTTCCATGGCAACAGAAAACTGCCATTGCCTTTTTCCCATTCTGTGCACTCCCAAAGGCATACCATTTCCTCTTTTGACTTTTATATCTTCCTTTGACACCCTGCTTCCTCCTATGCCTTTTCTGCCTGGATTTGTTCTGCTAAATCATTCAAATATACCCATCGTTCCATTTTGTGATCCAACTGCTGCTGTATCTCATCCTTTTTGTCTGTTAATTCCTGAAGCTTTACAAAATCCTTTGCATTGGCTAATATATCCTTTTCTATCTGATCCAGTTGTTCTTCCAGTGTGGCAATATCCTCGTCAATCGTCTCAAATTCTTTTTGTTCCGCATAGGTAAATTTTAATTTCTTCTCTCGATTCTTATTATAATTCTTCTTTGTTTTTTTCTCTGCAACCACTTCCGTATCCCGCTGCACTGCTGACTTTTCCTTTTCCCTTGTCTTTAGCCAATAATCTGTAAATCCACCTTCATACTGTCTGATTTCACCATTTCCTTCAAAGGCAAAAATTCGTCGAACGACACGATCCAAAAAATAACGGTCATGGGATACTGTAATCACAATTCCTGGAAAAGTATCAAGATAATCTTCTAAAATACGAAGCGTCTGGATATCTAAATCATTCGTCGGCTCATCCAAAATCAAGACATTAGGAGCCTCCATAAGAATCTTTAATAAATACAAACGTCTTCTTTCTCCTCCTGATAACTTTTCGATCAAGGAATACTGCATCGCACCAGTAAATAAAAAACGCTCCAACATCTGAGAAGCACTTGCACTACCTTCAGATGTTTCAATATATTCTGCCACTTCTTTTATATAATCAATTACCTTTTGTTTTCCGTTCATCTTTTCACATTCCTGTGAAAAATAACCAATCTTAACCGTTGGTCCGATCTCAATACTTCCCGAATCAGCCTGTTCAATCCCAGTAACAATCTTTAATAAAGTAGATTTTCCCGCACCATTTCCACCTACAATTCCAATGCGGTCTGTTTTTAGAAAAATATAAGAAAAATCCTTAATTAGTATCTTTTCATCAAACGCTTTGCAAATATCTTTTAATTCAATCGTTTTCTTACCAAGTCTGGAGGCTAACGCTGTGATCTCCACATTTTTTACTTCTTCTATTTTTTCTCTATCGCGTAATTCCTCAAAACGCTGAATATGGGCTTTTTGCTTTGTAGAACGCGCTCTGGCACCTCGCATGATCCACGCTAGATCCTGACGATACAATGCTTTCTTTTTACGCTCTGTTGCAAGCTCCATTTCTTCTCGCTCCAGCTTTAATTCCAAAAAGCCGCTATAATTAGTTTCATAAGTATACAAATTTCCTTTATCAATTTCCACAATCTTATTGGTTACTTTATCTAAAAAGTATCGATCATGTGTAATCATGATAAATGCTCCATTAAAACGATTTAGATAATCCTCCAGCCACTCTGCCATCGCATTATCCAAATGGTTTGTAGGCTCGTCCAAAATCAAAATATCCGCTGGTGTAAGAAGTGTACGGACCAACGCTGCACGTTTTCTCTGTCCGCCTGAAAGGTTGGATGGTTTTTCATTCCAGTCCGTAATCCCCAATTTTCCAAGCATCACTTTTGCTTCGCCCTCCACATTCCAACCATCGCTGGCATGTTCGTGACTTTTGATAACATTTTCCAACACCGTATATTTATCATCAAATTCGGGTGTCTGTGCAAGATATTCAATCCGAACATCATTTCCCTTTACTACACGTCCTTCGTCCGGTTCTTCTTTTCCTGCTAATATTTTTAATAACGTAGATTTTCCGGTTCCATTTACTCCAATGACCCCAATCTTATCATTTTTATTAATCCCCAATGAAACCTGATTTAACACTACCTTATCTGTAAAATTCCTGCTAATCTTTTCTGCCGTCAATAAATTCATAGAAAGCTCCTTTTAAAACAATGCATAACTTAAATCATTATACAACGAAACCATCATTTCTACAAGGGAAAACAAAGCACCAGTATAAATTTACTATTCATATTTTTTTAATTTGTTTAAAGATAAGGAACAAGTTAAACCGAAGAAATTTTATAAAAAGCTTGCAAAATCCTTGATTTTAGATACAATTAAATTGGAATTTTTTATTTAAGCGGTATAGTTTTCTTTTCTATACTGACTTTAGTGAACGGAAAGTGAGGTTTCTATAGTTTATGATACAAGCAAGTAACATAACTTTACGTCTTGGCAAAAAAGCATTATTTGAGGACGTAAACATTAAATTTACAGAAGGAAATTGTTATGGTTTAATCGGTGCAAATGGTGCCGGAAAATCCACATTTTTAAAGATTTTAACTGGAGAAATTGAACCTTCTAAAGGGGAAGTAATTATCACCCCTGGACAGCGACTCTCCTTCTTAAAGCAGGACCATTTTAAATATGATGAATATAATGTATTAGATACTGTTATTATGGGAAATCAGCGTCTGTATGATATTATGAAACAAAAAGATGCGATTTACGCAAAAGAAGATTTCACCGAGGAAGATGGTATTCTTGCCAGCGAACTGGAAGGTGAATTTGCAACATTAAATGGTTGGGAAGCAGAATCCGATGCCGCAACATTACTAAATGGTCTTGGTATTGAAACAGAACTTCATTATACCTTAATGAAAGACTTAAATGGTGGTCAAAAAGTCAAAGTTTTATTGGCGCAAGCACTATTTGGTAATCCAGATATTCTTTTGCTGGATGAGCCTACAAACCACTTAGATTTAGATGCGATTCGTTGGTTGGAGGACTTCTTAATTGACTTTGAAAACACCGTAATCGTTGTATCCCATGACCGTTATTTCTTAAATAAAGTTTGTACACATATTGCAGATATTGATTACGCTAAAATCCAGCTTTATGCAGGTAACTATGATTTCTGGTATGAATCAAGCCAGTTAATGATCAAGCAAATGAAAGAAGCAAACAAAAAGAAAGAAGAAAAGATGAAGGAATTACAGGACTTTATTCAACGATTTAGTGCAAATGCTTCCAAATCAAAACAGGCTACATCTAGAAAACGTGCCTTAGAAAAAATTGAATTGGATGATATTAAACCATCCAGCCGTAAATACCCTTACATTGACTTCCGTCCTCAGCGTGAAATCGGAAATGAGGTACTTACTGTTGAGCACCTTTCTAAGACAATCGATGGTGTAAAAGTATTGGATGACATTTCCTTTATTATAAATCGTGATGATAAGGTTGCATTTGTAGGAAGCAATACCTTGGCTGCTACTACACTTTTCAAGATTCTTGCAGGGGAAATGGAACCAGATGAAGGTAGCTATAAATGGGGCGTTACTACAAGTAATTCTTACTTCCCTAAAGATAATACCAAAGACTTTTCTGGTAATGAAATCATCGTAGACTGGCTAATGCAATTCTCACCAGAAAAGGATGTCACTTATGTTCGTGGTTTCCTTGGTCGTATGTTATTCTCTGGTGAAGATGGTGTGAAAAAAGTAAATGTACTTTCTGGTGGAGAAAAAGTACGTGTTATGCTTTCTAAAATGATGATTATGGGATCAAATGTGCTTATTATGGATGAACCAACAAACCACTTGGATATGGAATCGATCACTGCTTTAAATAATGGTTTGATGAAGTTCCCTGGTGTTGTGCTGTTTACTTCACAAGATCATCAGTTTATTCAGACAATTGCAAACCGTATCATGGAAATCACACCTAGTGGTCTGATTGATAAAATCACTACTTATGATGAATATCTGGATAGTGACGAATTAGCAAGAAAGAGACAAATTCTAAGTGTGCAGGATGACGAAGACTAAATAGATTACCGTTCTATCACTTGTTATTGACAAGGATACTGTTTTTATTGTATGATAAATGGTATATATAATTTTAATAAGGGATTTGTCCAATTCCCACTTACAGAGGAGATGATTTTTTTGGACCCGAGTGATGTTCCACAACTAATAATTATACTGTGTTTACTTTTAATGTCAGCTTTCTTTTCATCTGCAGAAACTGCTTTAACAACAGTGAATAAACTGAAGATAAAATCGCTGGCAGACGAAGGAAATCGAAAAGCGAAAACAGTGCAAAAGCTGATTGATAATCCTTCTAAGTTACTCAGTGCAATTTTAATTGGAAACAACATTGTAAACTTAACGGCTTCTTCCCTCACGACTACATTGATGACTAGCATATGTAAAAATGCTGGGTTTGAGGGACAAACAAGTCTAGTGATTGGTATTGGTACTGGTGTGCTTACAATTTTAATTTTAATTTTTGGTGAAATTACGCCAAAAACACTGGCTACCCGATATTCTTCGTCCATTTCTCTGGCTTATGGAAATATCATTTACTTTTTAACACAGATACTTACTCCAGTCATATGTATTGTAAACAAGCTATCTCGTTGCTTTTTGATTCTTTTACGAATCAATCCAGATGGCAAAACAGAGTCTATGACAGAGAGCGAATTATTGACTATTGTCGATGCCAGCCATGAAGATGGTGTGATCGAAAGTGAAGAACGTAAAATGATTACCAACGTTGTTGACTTTGGAGATTCTGTGGCAAAAGATGTTATGATCCCTCGTATTGATATGAGTTTTGTAAAAGAGGATGCTACTTATGATGAATTGGTAACTGCCTTTGATGAAGATAAATTTTCCAGACTTCCTGTGTACAGTGATACAAAGGATGATGTTATTGGAATTGTAAATCTAAAGGATGTTTTCTTCTATCAAGGAGCAAAAGAAGATTTTCAAATTCAAAAAATTATGAGAAAACCTTATTTTACTTATGAATTTAAAAAGACTTCTGAATTGCTTATTGAAATGCGAAAAGAATCCATCGCACTTTCTATTGTACTTGATGAATATGGCGCTACTGCTGGTCTGATTACACTAGAAGATTTGCTAGAAGAGATTGTCGGCGAAATCAGGGATGAGTATGATGAAAATGAAGAAGATGTCATTCAAAAAATCAGCGATGTAGAATACATTGCCAGTGGAACTGCTAAATTAGATGAAATCAACGAAACGATTGGTCTTGATTTAGAGTCCGATGATTATGATTCCATTGCTGGTCATATCATTAGTTTATTAGATCATCTTCCAAAAGAAGGTGAAACAGTAGTCGATCATTATGTTGAATACAAAGTAGTTTCCGTAGAAAAAAATAGAATTGAAAAGGTCCATATTCTGCTTCTTCCAGTTCCTGAAAATGAGGAAGATTCTACAGAAGAAATGGAGTCTGCATAACAAAGAGACACCGTATTATTACGGTGTCTCTTACTTTATAGATATCCCAATAAATCGTTCATAAAATCTTGTTCTAGACGAATTAACTTTTTGGTAAGATTTCTACTTTCTTTATCTGCTTCTTTATATTCATTCAAATATCTACTTAATGCCTTTATTCCCATATTACAGCCATCTACCATGATATCCGCTATTTTCTTCTCATCATCGTTTATCATCATTTTTATCTCGGTACTAATCCAAGAAAATGTCTTTGCCATAGGACTTGGGTCTTTTTCTGTTTCTCCCGCTTTATCCAGTATTTTATGACATTCATCCCCAATCAGTATATGTTCTTTATTATACTGTTCTATTATTTTTCTTAACTGGCTGTCTTTTACATATGCCTGTACCTGTTCCATGCTGTTTGTTGCCGATTTACAGCCTGCATTGCATTCTTTTAAAAGTTCCAATGTATCCTTTGACATTTTAAACCTCCTCCTATTTTCTTATCAACCAGATGATACCTGCACTATTTATTATGGAACCTTTCTTTATTTTTATGCATATGGAACAAAGTAAACAAGTCTATAAAGCAAAAACAGTCGGGCTTAACACCCGACTGTGACTATACTATTATCATTTGTATAGAGCATCTGCTGCTTCTATCGCTACTATCTTTTAAGCATAACAACTAAAAGGTTAGGTCATTTCTTCTTTTTATGAGCTTTGCTCCGTTTACGATAGTAGCAACTCCTGCGGCAATTCCAAACACAATAACTAAAATACCCATTACAATGTTTCCAACTCCAATGGACTTCATGGAACGATATACATTTTCTTCCATCTTACATTTCTCCTTTTTCTATGAAATAGTTCGATTTTTAATCCTATTCTTTTGCACCATACTGTTCATAATATGCATCAATTGCTTTCTTTATTTCATCTGTAATCACAATTTTTCCATTGCATGGTTTATTATATAATACTTCTACTACATCATCCATACTTACAATCGCATTGGCATCAAAACCATATTTTTCTTTGATCTCTTTTAATGCACTCTTTTCGCCTTTTCCTTTTTCCATACGGTTTAAAGATACCATAAGTCCTTTAATTGTAACATCTCCCTGCTCCATAATAATTGGGAATGTTTCTTCGATTGATTTACCAGAGGTAGTTACATCTTCAATAATTACGACTCTATCGCCATCCTTGATTGGGCTACCTAAAAGAATACCTGCATCTCCATGATCCTTAATTTCTTTTCTATTGGAACAATAACGAATCTCTTTTCCATACAAACGATGAAATGCCATTGTAGTTGCTACACTAAGTGGGATTCCCTTGTATGCTGGTCCAAACAATACATCAAAATCTGTTCCGTAATTGTCGTGAATAGCCTTTGCATAATATTCACCAAGTTTCTCTAACTGTGCACCTGTCACATATAAACCTGCATTCATAAAAAATGGAGACTTTCTTCCACTCTTCAACGTAAATTCGCCAAAACGTAACACATTACAATCCACCATAAATTCAATAAATTCTCTCTTATAACTTTCCATTTTTCTTATATCCTCCTGTTTTGAACTTTTAGAACAAAGTGAACAAGTCCATCCCCGCGAAGCGTTTTGCCCTATAAAGTACCTTTTCCTATAGGGTAAAACATGTGAGTTTAATGAAACATTTTCATCGGACCACAGTTTTTCAAAGCTTTTTCGCATAATGTTCTTTTTTAATTTTAGCATATATCCAATGTTTTTTCAATTAATAATAAAAGGATGCTGTGCAATCTTGCTACAACATCCTATTTCATTTCTTATTCGATTTACTCTTCGACTTCTCCTCGATCTAAACGTGCAAAATAACTCTTTGTTTCTTTCACAATTACACCGCTAAGCGCCAAAATCGCTATCAAGTTCGGTAATGCCATCAACGCATTAAAAATATCTGCAATGGTCCATACAGCAGATACGGTCAAAAATGGTCCGATAAATACTGCAACGATATATAACCAACGATACGTCTTTAGTACAGATTGTTTTCCTGAAACCAGGTATTCTAAACATCTTTCAGAATAATAATCCCAACCAAGTATGGTTGTAAAAGCGAAGAATACAAGACATGCCATCAAAATAAAGCTACATATATTTTCGCCAAAAGGAAGTCCTTTTTGAAATGCGTAAGTAGTTACGGCTACTCCTTCCAGTCCTTTTACCTGATATGCGCCCGTCAATACAATAGAAAGTCCCGTCATCGTACAAATAACAACCGTATCCACAAACGTACCTGTCATAGATACCAATCCCTGACGAACAGGTTCATTTGTCTGTGCGGCTGCGGCTGCAATCGGTGCACTACCCAGTCCTGCTTCATTGGAAAAAATACCTCTGGCAATACCCTTTTGTGCTGCAATCATAATAGCTCCTAACGCTCCTCCTGCGGCTGCACGCATTCCAAATGCACTTTCCACAATTGTAACAACAGCCCCTGGAATCGCCTTTAGATTTAAAAGAATCAGCAACACACAGAAAAATACATAAATACCTGCCATAAATGGCACTACAAACTGTGCTACTTTCGATATACGCTTTATTCCACCAATTAAAACTAATGTGACACATAATGTAACAAACACAGCAGCAATTACTACCGTCCAGGAATATTTACGTCCAAAAATAGCAACGGTCCACTGATTATTGGCATCAAAAAAGTTATTTACAGCAGATGTAATTCCGTTTACCTGTGTTATCGTACCAATACCAAGAAGTCCAACACCTACTCCAAAGAATGCAAATATTTTTGCAAGCCATTTCCACTTTATTCCCATTCCCTTTTCTATGTAATAGAATGGTCCGCCAAGAGCATGTCCCTCTTCATCTAACACACGATACTTAACAGCCAAAACCCCTTCTGCGTATTTTGTTGCCATTCCAAGCAAGGCAGCAATCCACATCCAGAACAACGCTCCAGGTCCACCTGCACCAATAGCAGTGGCAACACCTACAATATTTCCGGTTCCGATCGTAGCTGACAATGCCGTACATAAAGCAGCAAAAGAGGAAACTTCTCCTTCTGCCTCCTCCTCATTTTTTATCATATATTTTAATGCTTTTGGTAGTTTTCTAATCTGCAATCCCCTCAAACGGATTGTCAAATAAATTCCCACTAACAAAATCATCGTAATCAATGGCACTCCCCACACATAACCATCAATCTTTTCAACCAGTGCTGTAAATTGATCCATTGTTTCTATTCTCCTTCATCATTTGTCATATTCGCTAACTTCTATGTGTGAAATCACCACATCTTCTTTTGGTTTTGCTGTGTCGGTATCCGTCTGCACCTGTGCAATCGCATCCACTACATCCATGCCTTCATACACCTGTCCAAATACGGTATATCCGCCTGTTAGCCAAGGACAACCACCATATTTTTCAAAAGCTTCTGCCTGCTTGATTGTCAAATTACCCAAAGAACTTGTGTCTGCCGTTTCCGCCTGTGTAATAAAAAATTGGCTGCCATTTGTGTCAGGACCTGCATTTGCCATGCAAAGAGAACCACGTATTGGAAGCAAATAATCCACGATTTCATCTTCAAATGGTTTTCCCCAGATGCTTTCTCCACCAGTGCCATTTCCACTTGGATCTCCACCTTGTATCATAAACTGGTTAATTACCCGATGCATGGTCAACCCATCATACCTTGTATCATAAACTGGTTAATTACCCGATGCATGGTCAACCCATCATAATATCCTTCTTTTGCGTGGGTTGTAAAATTTTCCACTGCTTTCGGTGCTTCTTTTGGGAACATTTTTATTTTTACATCACCAAAGTTTTTAAAAGAGATTGTTACAATCGTATCTCCTTTCTTTGGAGCCTGCACCTGATATTCTACATCTTTTGTCTCTTCACTTTCTGCTGTTGCAGTAGTCGTATTGGTATTCTCTTTTCCAGTATCGGAAGCTTTGTCTTTACTTCCGCATCCCTGAATGGACAACAACAAGCTTGCAACCACAACTGTCGCTATCCTCTTTTTCCATTGCTTCATCACTACCTGCCTTTCTATGAAACCATCTATTTTGCTTTTTTCTGTTCATCATTATTTAATGCAGATGAACTATTACGCATCTTCCAATCACGAATGCTTCTTCTCTTATCAATTGCATTACGAACCGCCTCCATACGTTCATCTAACCTTGCACTTTCATTTGAACATGCAATCAGTTCTGCATGAAGCTGCTGCGTAATTGCCGGATCCATTTCTTTTTTATAGCTCAATCGGTGGTCTAAACTGGCCCAAAAATCCATAGCTATCGTCCTAAGTTGTATCTCCACTTTCATCATACGTTTTTGGTTCTGTAAAAAGACCGGAACTTGTACAATCAAATGCAAACTACGATACCCATTGTCCTTTGGTACTTTGATATAATCCTTTTTTTCCAGTAACGTAATTCCTTCCTGTTGTAACAGACATTCGGATACCACATAAATATCAGATATAAATGGACAGATTACCCGAATGCCTGCTATATCATTTATTTCTTTTTCAATATTTTCAAAGGAATAAGTAAGACCTCTACGCTCCATCTTTTCAGCAATACTCTCCGGCGTCTTTAATCTGGTTTTGATGGTTTCAATTGGATTGTAATCTTCCAAATAAGAGTATTGCTCATTTAACACTTTGAGTTTCGTTTCTATCTCCATAAGGGCACAACGATAATAGGTCATAAATGTAGTAGAATGTTTAATTTTATTCTCCATCTTTCTTCTTTCTGCAACTTTAACCATGTTACCATATCCCTTCTTAACGTTAAACTCTGTGTTTCTAAAAATTACACTACCTTTTATTTTAACATTTCTTTCTCTAAATGAAAATGATTTTTTTATTTTTTTCAATAAGGACAACCACATAGAAAAGAACCCAAAAAGCTTTTTTCTATCGCTTTTTGGGTTCTTACTATTCTTTTACGGAGCAATTAGAAAAGTCCTTCCGACTAAATTAGATATAATCTCTATCCTTTGCAATTTCGCTATTTGCACCCGATAATTTCTTTAAATATGCTGCTACCTTCTCTAAATCAGTTCCAACCTTATCCTGCCAATCATTGATATAAGAAATACTTTCCTGTAATCTCGTATCCACTTTCTGACCATCCAATGCAAGAAGTACAATAATACCAGCTTCTGTCAAATGATTTACAATCGTAGAAATAGCGTCACCATCTTCTGGAGCATATAAATAGGTATGTCTACCTTCTAAGCTTAATGCTTTCTCGATTTTCTCAACATATTCAAGTGTAACCGTATCATCTAACTGGAATTCTACTGTTAATGGAGTCTGTCCCTTTAATGCAGCACGAACCTGTTTGTTCACTTTACCTTCATTAAATCCAGCTTCTTCCGCATGAATTTCTGTTACTACACCACAAGCAGATGTCATGTTGCTGACACGGTCAATCAAAATCAATTCACCTAATGTTTTATGTTTGTCAAATTCATCCACAACAATTTTGTCTGCAAATGAGATTTTGCACAATGCAATTTCGTTTTTGTTCAAATGATCCGCTGGTTTTTCTTCACCAGAGTTTACATCAACAGAATGTAAAATTTCTGTTACTACACCAGGAATTAACTTTGTTCCTAATTTTACAAAGAAGTTCTTTCCATTTTCTAATTCTGCATCATCCATCCATAATAATGTAGCAGTAACGGATGCTGCCACCTTAACATCAGAATTAACGGTCAATACACAACCTCTTGATACATCCACTTCTCTGTCAAGCTGAATCGTTACAGGCTGTCCCTTACCAGCTTCCTGTACTTCTTTATCTGTCACATGAATACTCTTTACATGTGCCTGTTCATTACTAGGCAAGGTAATGATCTCGTCACCCACATGAATATCACCAGCCTCAATCTGTCCCTGGAAACCTCTAAATTCATGATTTGGACGGCAAACTCTCTGTACAGGCATATAAAATCCCTGTTCTTTTGTCTCTTCTGAAATATCTATCTGCTCTAAAAATGGAAGCAATGCTTTTCCTGTATACCATGGTGTATTTTCTGATTTTTCTGTAATTTCATATTCTGAACTGTACTCACCAATATTGCTGGTATAATTATTCCAGACCTGTTTTAATGTTTGCTTATTAACTTGAGCTGATAATTCACTTGAAAAATCATTTACAATATTATCAAACTTTCCCTCTACCATTTCTTCACAATACATTAAACTTAATTCAGATAAGGAATTTTCTTCAACGTTTATTTCTTTATCCGTATTTATATTATTTGAAACTTTTGAATTACATCCACTAAAAAGCAAACATAACACCAATGCCACATTAATAATTCTTTTTTTCATATTTTACGCTTTTCTCCCTTTTATCCAGATAACAATAAAGAGAGATTCTCATTTATGTAAGCATAATTCGAATCTCTCTCTTTATTTGTTACGTCGCTTTACTTAAAGCTTCGTGATATTTACTGCATCTGTTTTGCAACTTCTGCTGCAAAATCTTCATTCTTCTTCTCAAGTCCTTCACCTGTTTCGTAACGAACAAAGCCCTTGATAGAGAAGTCAACGCCTGTATTCTTAGCAACTTCTGCTATATACTTAGCAACCGGCTGCTTTCCGTCTGCAGCTTTTACGTAAGGCTGATCTAAT
>OIXH01003534.1_pt1 | contig 13710 bp, 11 predicted proteins | sample 1587741 | NCBI WGS metagenome assembly OIXH01 (sample SAMEA3888916, study PRJEB22519) | human gut metagenome | biome: human gut; feature: human-associated habitat; material: faeces | place: Denmark | collected 2011 | reverse complement strand
CTTTCGGCTGCTTGAACAATTTGCGCTAAAAATATTTGTCTAACTTTTCGGGGTCGCTTCATTGCATCCGCCGCCGGGGATTATTCTTTATTCACTTCACGAGAGATTGCCCGTCGCGTACATCACCGCAGTCAGCGCGACGACAGGAGCCGTCTCACAGCGGAGTATCCGCTCGCCCATCGAGCAAATATGCAGCCCCGCGATGCGCGCGAGATCAGCCTCGAACTGCGCGAAGCCGCCCTCAGGCCCGGTGATTATCGCGGCGCTCGCAATGCCGGGATTCGCGCCCAGTACATCGTTAAGCGCCTCCCGCTCGCCCGTCTCATACATAAACAGTCCCAGTTCTTTCTTCACCGCGACGTCCAGCGCGCCGGCGAAGTCTCCCGCCCAGCCGACCTGCGGTATTATTCCGCGCCCGGACTGCTTCGCGGCCTCCTCGGCGATACGCTGCCAGCGCTCAAGCTTCTTTTCAGGCTTATCCGGCCTTGCGACACAGCGGTCGGAATTGAAGAACAGTATCTCCTCCGCGCCGGCCTCGACGGATTTCTGGATGATATAGTCCGTCTTGTCGCCCTTTGGCAGGCCGCACAGCACCGTCACCTTCACGCTCGGCTCCGCGGGGCAGCGGACGACCTCGACCACCTCGGCCTCGACCTGCTCCTTATCTGCCTTCACGAGCCGGCATTTATAATCCGTCCCCTGTCCGTCGCAGATTATCATATCCTCGCCGGGGCGCAGCCTCAGCACGCGCACATGCTCCGCGTCGCGCCCTTTCATTATTGCCATGCCGCCCAGAATGTTTGTACCGGCCATAAAAAATCTCGGCATACGAAAATCCCCGTTTCACATTTTATTAGTATCAGTTAATGTTTCGCCAACTGATACTATTATCTCACACTTTCGCCCTTTTTGCAATACGGCGCGCCGCGCCGTCACTTTCTCCATGTCGTCGGCGCGAAGAAGGCGAGTATCGGATACAGCTCCAGTCTTCCGAAGAGCATGATGACCGAGAGCGCCATTTTCACCGGCGTCGAGAAGATGTTGAAGCAGCTCGCGGGGCCTATCTGCCCCATTCCCGGCCCGATATTTGATATGCAGGCCAGCGCCGCAGTGAAGTTCGTCGTCATGTCGTAGTCGTCCAGCGAGACGACCATTGTCCCGGCAGCGATGATGAGGACATATATAAGGAAGTATGTATACACCGCCTTGAGCGTTCCGGACTCGACCCGGCTGCCGTCAAGCTGGATGCGCGTGACGCGCCGCGGATGTATCATCCGGCGCACGTCGGACGCGGCGGATTTGACCAGCATGATAAAGCGCGACGCCTTCAGGCCACCGCCCGTGCTTCCCGCACAAGCGCCGACAAACATCAGCATCAGCAGTACCCACTGCGTGAACTGCGGCCACTGCGTGTAGTCGAGCGTACTGAAGCTCGCCATGCTGACCATGTTTGACACCGCGCCGAAATCGGCTCTCAGATTGAGCGCGACAAGCAGCGTCGCCACGATTATAGTGCCTAAGAAGAACCGCAGTTCCTCGCTCTTCAGCACGGTTTTCACGCGGCCGATCAGCAGCATGTAGTGTAGGTTGAAATTTATGCTGTAAATTATAAGCGAAATCGAGATGACAAGCTCGATATACAGGCTACCGAACGATCCTACGCTCAAAGTGTAGGTCGAGAAGCCGCCCGTGCCCGCGATCGCAAAGGAGTGCAGCAGCGCGTCATAAAAGCTCATGCCGCCGAGCATCAGCAGCACGGTGTCCGCCGCGGTGAGGAAAATGTAGATGAGATAGAGCAGCAGCGCCGTCTGCCGCGCACGGGGGACGAGCTTGCCGACCGTCGGCCCCGGAAACTCGGCGCGCATTATGTGCATCGAGTGGTCGCCGCACATCGGCATGACCGCCATCATAAACACCAGCACGCCCATGCCGCCGATCCACTGCGTGAACATGCGCCAGAACATGCAGCCGCGGCTGAGGACTTCGACCTGCAGGAGTATCGTCGCGCCGGTGGTGGTGAAGCCGGAGACGGTCTCAAACACGGCATCGAGATAATTCGGGATGTCCCCGCTGAGGACAAATGGCAGCGCGCCGAGCAGCGACATGGATATCCACACCAGCCCGACCGTCACGAAACCCTCGCGCGCATAGAAATCCTGCGTTCTGGGCTTGAGCCGCGACAGCGTCAGACCTAGCGCGCCGGTTATAATTATACTCACCGCGAAGTGCGCCACGCTCTCGCCATAGCAGACTCCAGCTATCAGCGGCAGCAGCATTAGCGCGGCAAGTATGGACATCACGAATCCCACCGTCCGCAGTATCATCCTGTAATTCATCCAAGCGTCTCCGGTTTTTATATATTTATAGATACGCAGATAGACCGTTCAGCTGCGTTTCCAGACCGACGGGAAAAACAGCACAAGTATCGGGTACAGCTCCAGCCGCCCCGCAAGCATCAGGAACGACATGAGAAGCTTTGAGAAATCGGAAAAAATCGAGAAATTGCCGGCCGGGCCGATAAGGCCAAGCCCCGGCCCCATATTTGACAGGCAGGTCAGCGCCGCGGTGAAGTTCGTCGCGGTGTCAAACCCGTCAAAGGAGATCAGCAGCGTTCCGAGCAGCAGCACGAGCATATACAGCGTGGAATACGAGAACACCGCCCGTATCACCGTCTGCTCCACCCGCTGCCCTTCCATCTGCAGACGGCTGACGCGGCGCGGCCATATCACGCGCCGCATGTCGGAAAACGCGGCTTTCAGCAGCATCATCACGCGCGAGAGCTTGAGTCCGCCGCCGGTGCTGCCCGCGCAGGCGCCGACGAACATGATTATCACCAGCAGCCACTGCGAATACTGCGGCCACTGCGTGAAATCCGCTGTGCCGAAGCCGGTACTGCTGACGAGCGAGGCGACCGTGAACGACGAATAGCGCAGTGCCTCGGCGAAGCCGCCGTACTGTCCGGAAATGTTCCAGGCGACGGTGAGCATCGAGAAGGCCACGAACACGCCGAAGCAGCGCAGCTCCTGATTTTTCAGCACGTCGCGCACGCGCCCCATGAGCAGCAGGAAATAGAGGTTGAAGTTCACGGCGAAGAGCAGCATGAACACGCTTATGACGACCTCGATATACAGGCTGTCAAACGCCGCGATGCCCGCGCCGCGCGTCGAGAAGCCGCCTGTGCCGGCGGTTGCGAAGGCGTGCAGCAGCGCGTCATAAAAGCTCATGCCGCCGCAGAGGAGCAGAACCGTCTCAACGGCGGTCATGCCCATGTATATAAGGTAGAGTATCGCCGCGGTCTTCCTCGCGCGGGGGACGAGCTTGCCGACCACGGGACCGGGAACCTCGGCACGCATGATGTGCATGGAGTGCTCACCGCTCATCGGCAGCACCGCCATAATAAATACCAGCACGCCCATGCCGCCTATCCAGTGCGTGAACATACGCCAGAACATACAGCCGCGGCTCATACCCTCGATATCCGTCAACAGCGTGGAGCCGGTGGTCGTAAAGCCGGAGACGGTTTCAAACAGCGCATCCACATAATGCGGAATGTCCCCGCTGATGACGAAGGGGAGCGCTCCGAGCAGCGACATCAGTATCCATGACAGACCGACCGCCGTGAAGCCCTCGCGCGCGTATATATCGCGGTTTTTCGGCTTGAACAGCATGAAAACGCCGCCAAGCGCTGCGGCCGCCGCGATCGTGACCGCAAAATTGAGCACATTTTCGCCGTAGCACAGTCCGGCGATAAGCGGAAGCACCAGCAGCGCCGCAAGGATCAGCAGCACCATGCCAAGTATCCGCGCAATCATTCTGTAATTCATAGCGTTTATTTGTCAACGATACCGTCTATGGTTTTGAGCTTGCCTGCGCTGGACACGATTATCGCGTGATCTCCGGCGCAGATGGTGGTTTCGCCGTCGGGGATTATACTGCGGTTGCCGCGGATGACGGCGCAGATCAGCACGTTCGGCTTGAGCTTCAGCGACTTGAGCGGGATGCCGATGCAGGCCGCGCCATCAGTCACGCGGAACTCCAGCGCCTCGACCTTGCCGTCGGCAAGGCGGTACAGCGTCTCCATGCTGCTGCCCATCGAGTCGTGCATCGCGCGGACATAGCGCGCGAGCTGCTGCGCGACCAGCTCCTTCGGCGTGACGATGCAGTCAAGGTCAGAGCTTTCGAGTATTTCGGTGAAGTGCTCGCGGTTGACCTTGGTGACGATGCTGCCGACGGCGCGCTTCTTCGCGTAGAGCGAGGTGATGATATTGTCGCCATCGTCGCCGGTGAGCGCGACGAACGCGTCCGTCGTGCGGATGCCCTCTTCAAGCAGGACTTCACTGCGCGTCGCGTCGCCGCAGACGATGTTCGCGCCGGGCAGGATATCGCACAGATGCTCACAGCGTTCGGGGCTGCGGTCGATGACGGACACTCCGATGCCGCTCTCCTGAAGCAGTCTTGTCAGGTACACCGCGATGCGGCTGCCGCCCATTATCATAACGTTGCGCACGGGCTTTTTATACTGCCCCATGGCCATGAAGAACTTGCGCAGTTCCTTTGTGGCGCCGGTGATGCTCAGACGGTCGCCCGCGTGAAGGGTAAATTCGCCGTTCGGGATGATCGCCTCGCCGCCGCGCTCCACGACGCTGACCAGCACCTTCGCTCCGCAGACCGAAGACAGATCTTTCAGCTTCATGCCGTCAAGCTTCCCGCGCTCACGCACGCGGTGCTCCACGATCTCAACGCTGCCCTTGGAGAAGGTATCGACTCTGGCGGCACTGGGGAAGCGCAGTATGCGCGCGATCTCCTTGGCGCACTCGTATTCGGGGTTTATGGTTATCGACAGGCCAAGCACCTCGCGCAGGAATTCCGTCTGCCGCAGGTATTCGGTGTCTCTTATACGCGCGATGACGTGCTTTGTGCCGAGCTTGCGCGCGGTGATGCCGCAGACCATGTTGACCTCGTCCTGCTGGGTCGCGGCCATGAGGAGATCGGCCTCCGCCGCGCCCGCGCCGAGCAGCGTCTCATGGTTCGTCGCGCTGCCCTCCACGCATATGACGTCAAGCTCGTTGGAGAGGTGGGTTATGGTTTCGGGGTTGCGGTCGATGACCGTGATATCGTGCCCCTCCTCGGAGAGTATTTTTGCAACAGAGTAACCGACCTTGCCGGCTCCTACAATAATTATTTTCATAACTTGCTCCTTGGCATAAAAAGTACGCAAAAACCTTTTATATTATATCATTTTCCCGCATTAAGGCAAGGGCAATTTGCCTTTTTGCCGGTCTGGAGCGCAATTCTCGCTGTGAGAGAGAGATTTTCGGTTTAAGGGCTGGTATTTTTTCTTGCAATTTTGTAGAATGAGACTGCACAAGGCCAAGTGACTTCATTATTGAGGAGAAAATATATGGAAAAGAAAACCATTGGCAGCTTCATAGCCGCCCTGCGTAGGGCGAACGGGCTTACGCAAAAAGAGCTTGCCGAAAAGCTCAACGTCTCCGACAAGGCGGTCAGCCGCTGGGAGCGCGACGAGTGCTATCCAGACCTGACAATGATACCCGCGCTGGCGGAGATCTTCGGCGTCAGCTGCGACGAGCTTTTAAACGGCGGGCGCATAAACAGCGTGGAGCGCCAGCCGCGGCAGGAGCAGAAGACCGCGAAGCAGATAGACTTCCTTATAAACCGTGTGCGCGCGAGCTTCGCCGTCCACTCGGCGGGGATATACGCGCTCAGCGCGCTCGGCCTGCTGGCGGCGCTTGTCTGCAACACGGTGTTCGACCGCGCGTATCTCGGCTTCTTCCTCGCATGCGTGTTCTATGTGGGCGGGCTTATGTGGCTTACGACGAAGCTCATCGCTTCGTTTTCCGCGCTGGTATACGAGACGGAGTCGCCGCTGCTCGACCGCGTGAAGGAGAAGATCGTCCGCGGCGCGGCGGGGAATCTGACCGGCGTACTCATTATGTTCGCCGCCGTCCTGCCGCTGATAGTCGTGGTGAACAGCCCCTACTACGGGCTTGATATCAGCGACTGGGCGAGATACGGCCTCGTCTTTGCCGGCATCGCCGCCGTTATCGGCCTGATGATATGCGTGGCAGTGCCGCGGATATGCACGGCGCGCGGCGTGTACGTGCCGGAGGAGATGACCGTGAAGGCCGACAAGCTGCGGCTGAAGAGCGCGCTGATCCTCGTGGCAGTGCTAGTCGTGACCGCGGCGGTGCAGATAGCGCTGAACTACGACACCAGGCTTTTTGCCGACTCCACCTCGTTTGCCAACGTCGATGACTTCGTCACATTCATGGAGACGAAGCAGACCTCGGACGGGTACAATGACGCTCCCGCAACTGCGGTGGAATACGACGCGCCGGCATATGATTCGAGACAGTGGCGCGAGCAGCACACCCATAGCATAGAAGCGCCGGACGGCAGCGTGGTATGCACATATATTCAGCGCAACGAAAACGTAGCCAGCATGAGCTTCACGTGGGTCGAAAACGAGCTTGTGAGCATAAAGGTTATAACCAGCGACCAACTGCGCGTGGCATGGCAGCGCCAGACGCTGATGAACGAAGCGTTCATCGCAGTATACATCGTTGAGGCCGCCGTCTGCCTGATCGTGTACCGGTCGAAAAAGAAGAAGATATCGTAATAAGCGATTCTGAAACAACCACGGTTTCTGTTGAAACCGTGGTTGTTTTTCATGGGGCTTTATAGAGGATCACTTGATGTACTGCTTGTCGTAATTGCCCTGAATGCACTTTACCATGACGGTAAGAACATCGTTGAACGGGGTGGGGATACCAAGCTCCCTGCCGTACTGGGAGATCATGCCGTTGAGCACGCCGACCTCGGTCTGGCGGTGGTTCATCAGCATATCCTGAGCCATGGAGGGATAGTAGTCGCCCATGTTGTCGATGAAGTTCTTCAGGTGGGTGTTCATAAACTCATCCGCATCGAAGGGGCAGCCCTTCGCCGTTGCGACTGCGCAGCATTCGCTGACGACGCCGCGGAACAGCTGCATGCCGTACTCGTCGTCCGCAACCTCAATTATCTTGAGTCTCACAAGCGCGCAGACGGTGTTGACGGTGCAGTTGATGATGACCTTGCGCCAGATGTAAGGCCAGTCGTCATCGTGGAACTCCGCAAGGCAGCCGCCCGCGGTGAACACCTTGGCCAGATACTCGCCCGCCGCATCGACGATCGCGTCGTGCGCCATGGGGCCGAAGTGGACAAGAAGACCCTTGACCTCGGTGCTGACGCAGCAGCCGGGTCCCTTCAGCGCGGTGCCGAGTGCGCCGCTGCCGACGATGATGCGGTTTGCCGGGAAGTGCTTCATCAGGATGTCGGAGTTGCCGAGGCCGTTTATCAGGGAAACGACGACGGTGTCCTTGCCTATGCAGGGCATCGCGCTCTTCACGGCGTTGTCAAGCTGAGTCGCCTTGGTGATGAAGATGACGATATCCATGATGCCGATGTTGTCGGCGTTGTACGCGGTTTTGAAGCCGTCAAGATGATACTTGGTGTCGGGGTAGATGATGAAGTCAAGGCCGTCCTTGGCGATCTTGTCCATGTGCTCCTTGTACATATCGACAAGCGTCAGATCGGCGCCGCCCTTTCTCAGATAACCGGCGAACACGCTGCCGGCTGCGCCGCAGCCAACTATTGCTATTTTCATTTTATTTTATCTCCTTAATCAGAATGCGCCTTCGCAGAACTTCGTGGTAACTGCGCCGGAAGCCGCGGAGGAAACGCTGTTGCAGTACTTCACGAGGTAGCCGGACTTGACCTTGAGCGGAGGTCTCTTCCACTCGGCGATACGTCTGTCTATCTCGGCCTGATCCACGTTCAGGTTGATGGTACGGTTGGGGATGTCAACGGTAATGGTGTCGCCGTCCTCGATGACGGAGAACACGCCGCCCTCCATGGCCTCCGGGGAGACGTGGCCGATGGCCGCGCCGCGGGTTGCGCCGGAGAAGCGTCCGTCGGTCAGCAGGGAGACAGTTTCGCCGAGACCCTTGCCGACGATGGCCGCGGTCGGGGAGAGCATTTCACGCATACCGGGACCGCCCTTCGGACCTTCGTACTTGATGACAACCATGTCGCCCGGTACGATCTTGCCGTCCAGAATGGCCTGTGCGGCCTCTTCCATGTACCAGAACACTCTCGCTCTGCCGGTGTGCTTCATCATCGCGTCGCACACGGCGGCCGCCTTGACAACACAGCCCTGAGGGGCGAGGTTGCCGTAGAGCACCGCGAGGCCGCCGTGCTTGCTGTACGGCTCCTCGATATGGTGGATGACGCTATAATCCTTGACGCTGCAGCCCTCAAGCTGCTCGCCGACGGTCTTGCCGCTGACGGTGAGGCAGTCGGTGTGGATGAGGTTTGCCTTGTTCAGCTCGCTCATCACCGCGTATATGCCGCCCGCGCGGTACAGATCGTCCATGTGGTGGTGTCCGTTCGGGCTGATCTTGCAGAGGTTCGGGGTCTGGAGGCTGATCTCGTCAAACTTCTTGAGCGGCAGGCTTATGCCAAGCTCGTTTGCGATTGCGGGCAGGTGCAGAGTGGTGTTGGTGGAGCCTGCGATCGCCATGTCGACGCGGATCGCGTTTTCGAGCGCTTTCTCAGTGATGATGTCTCTGGGGCGCACGTTCTCGATGACCTGTCTGACGGCGTTCATACCGGCGCGCTTTGCAAGCGCAAGGCGCTCGCCGTAGTAGGAGGGGATAGTGCCGTTGCCGGGCAGGGCGATGCCGAGCGCTTCGGCGAGGCAGTTCATGGAGTTTGCGGTGAACATACCGGAGCAGGAGCCGCAGCCGGGGCAGCAGTGCTGGGTCAGCTCCTCCTGCTCGGCCTCGGTCATGTCGCCGTTGCGAACCTTGCCGACGGTCTCAATGCAGGCGCTGTAATCGGACACGTCGCCCTTGTAGTGGCCGGTGGGCATGGGGCCGCCGCTGATGACGACGGCGGGGATGTTCATTCTGGCCGCGGCCATGATAGCGCCGGGGACGGTCTTGTCACAGCTCACGACGAGAACCAGACCGTCAAGGCCATGCGCCATGGTCATGGACTCGATGCTATCGGCGATAAGCTCGCGGCTGGGCAGCGGGTACATCATGCCCTTGTGAGCCATGGTGATGCCGTCGCAGATGGCGATGGTCGGGAACTCCACGGGGATGCCGCCCGCCATGAGAACGCCCTGCTTCGCCGCGTCGGCGATGCCGCGCAGGTGGAAGTGACCCGGAACGATCTCATTGAAGGTGTTCACAACGCCTATAAGGGGCTTTTTGCCGATATTCTCCTGAAGATGGCCGGTGGCGTACAGGAGGGATCTTGCGTCGGCGTGCTCTACGCCGGTGTATATCTTTTCGCTGTTGAGCATCAGGCTTTCTCCTTCCCTGCTGCGGCTTCCTTCGCCGCGACAACGATGTCGGAGACGGCGAGACCGTAAGCGTCAAGCAGCTCTGCCGCCTTGCCGCTGCGGGCATAGACGTCTCTGAGGCCGAGGCGCAGGACGCGGCACGGATGATAGTGGCATGCGACCTCGCAGATGGCGCTGGACATGCCGCCATAGAAGTTGTGGTCTTCGACCGCGACAGCGCAGTTGGTGCGGCTGAGGACTTCAGCAACGCCCTTGCTGTCGAGGGGCTTGATGGTGGAAACGTCGATGACGGTGGCGTTCACGCCCTCGGCCTTGAGCTGCTCCGCCGCCTCGATGGCGCGGTTCATAATAAAGCCGCTGGCGAAGATAGCGACGTCGTCGCCGTAGCGCAGGACTTCGCGGATCTTGCCGAACTCGTACGGGGTTCCCTCCGGGAACACCTCAGGCTCTCTGCCGCTGCCGAGACGCAGGTAGGCGGGGCCGTCGAGCTTCATCATTGCCGCCGCGGCATGGTATGCCTGCTGTGCATCCGCCGGGCAGAGTATCTTCACGCCGGGCATACTGCGCAGGATGCCGACGTCTTCATAGAACTGGTGGGTAACGCCCTCGCGCTCGCCGCCGAGCATACCGCCGTTGAGGCCGATGAGCTTGACGTTGAGGCCGGGGTAAGCGACAAAGGTACGGATCATCTCGCAGGCTCTCATCGTGAGGAAGCCAGCATAGGAGACGACGACGGGCTTCATGCCGGTGGTAGCAAGGCCGGCGGCGATATCGACCGCGTCCTGCTCGGCAATGCCGACTTCGATAACTCTGTCGGGGAACTCTTCCCTGAACTTGGTGGCTCTCGCGGCCGCAACCGCGTCCGGGGAGATAAGGACTATTTTGTCATCCTCGCGGGCAAGCTCGGTGATGGCCCGCATAGCGGCTTCTCTTGTACTCTTAGTATTCATTCTTCAGCACCTCACATTTTGTCCCGGAGAGCTTCTCTGGCAATCTCTACTTCTTCGTCTGTGGGGACCTTCTTATGCCACGCGTTGTTGTCCTCCATGTAGGGGATGCCCTTGCCCTTTACGGTCTTGCAGGCGATGAGGGACGGGCGGTCGGTGACCTTCTTCGCTTCCTCGATGGCGGCAAGAATGGCGTTTATGTCGTGTCCGTCGATGCTCTGAACGTGCCAGTGGAAGGCTTCCCACTTGTCCTGCACGGGGTAAAGGCTGGAAAGCTCCGTGACCTTGCCGCCGGACTGGTGGTTGTTCAGGTCGGCAAAGACTATGAGGTTGCCCGCCTTGAGCTTTGCGGCTGCCATAGCGGCCTCCCAGATGATGCCTTCCTCTTCCTCACCGTCGCCGACGATGACGAAAACGTTGTTGTCGATGCCCTGCATACGGCAGCCAAGCGCCATGCCGAGGCCGATCGCCACGCCGTTGCCGAGGGAGCCGGAAACGGTGTCGACACCGGGGATCTTGTTCATATCAGGATGTCCCTGAAGGAAGCTGCCGAGAGAACGAAGCCCCTTCAGCTCCTCCAGCGGGAAATAGCCTCTGCGTGCAAGCGCAGCATACAGGATGGGGCAGGCATGTCCCTTGGAGAGGACGAAGCGGTCTCTTTCGTTCCAATGCGGATTCTTGGGGTCGAGTCTCAGCTCGTTAAAGAACAGAACGGACATGATGTCCGCTATGGACATGCAGGGGCCGGGATGTCCGTCCCCAGCGTCATGCACGGTCTCAACCACGTCAAGACGCAGCCGGTTAGCCATGCGGGATAGTTCATCAACAGTCATTATATTTGCACCTCCGTTAGTATGCCCTATGTAGGATGTTTAAATCATATCAACATGCCACGCTTTTGTAAAGCCCTTCTCGTTATTTTTTTCATTTTCGTTGATTTGACCATATTGCTTCCCCGAAAATTGTACATAATTATCTGTTAAGAACTCGTAAATCGTCGTTTTTCAGGGGCTTTCGGGAGGTTTTGTGGTGTCACACCCGCTTTTTCACCGCCAGAACATAGTTCACGCCCTTCGGCGCGCGCATATCGCCCCGGCACGGCGCGAAATACCGCTTCGTCATCTCCTCATCGTCGAGCTGTTCATAGATGAGGAAGCCGCAGTCGGCCAGCATTTTCTCCATCCCGGCGGCGGTGTATTTCGCCTTCGTGCTCTCCCCCGACGCGCCCGCGAGCTGTTCGTTTCTGCGCGTCTCGCCTGAGCCGTCCATCGTCTGGTAGTCGAAGCATATCGCGGAACCGTCCGACCACAGGTCGGAGATCGACCGGAGAAAGACGCGGAAAGATTCGCTGTCCAGATAATAGCTGAGGCCGAGCAGGCTTCCGAAGGACTTGTTCCCCGGTCTAAAGCCCGCGCCGCGCAGAAGAGTTGTCTACCCCGCGTCGGCCAAGTCGCACGGGACATACTCCACCGCCGCTTTTTCCTCAATGCCGCTTCGCTCTATGCGCCGCTTCTTGTCCGCGATCAGCTCCGGCTGATCCAGCTAGTAAACGCGCAGTCCCTGCACCGGCGCACGGAGAGCGAAGGTGTCGTACCCCGCCGCAAACAGCACATACTGCCTGCATCCGAGACGCACTTCGTTCGTCAGGCACTGCTCCGCAAACGCGCTGCGGCCGAGCACGGACGGCGACAGCTGGCCGTCCACTGCGATTTTGAGCGCATCGTCGGCGCTCCCCGTGAAGCCCGGCGCGAAGAACCGTATCCCCTGCGCTATGTGCGCGGCGATCTCGTCGTAGTCGCCGCCCAGAAGCGCCGCGGCCGCGCTGTCGCCGAATATCGGCCTCTCGTTGGTCTTGTAATGATACGCCCGCGCAAAGCAACTTATTTTCGCCGTCAAATTTTCCATATTCTTCTTGTTATTCGTTTGTACCGGCAGTCGAGCGCGCCGCCCGCCGGCCGTATTCTTATTACTATAAAAATCCGTTATTTTCAAGTCTGGAAATTTTGCAGGAAATGTGGTAATATAAACACGCTGGATGAGGAAAAATTAATATTTGATGATGAAAATCCACAGCCGACTTTCAAAAGTCGGCTGTGGGTTTTTGTTATATGAACTTCCACCATCTTGCGCCGTGCGCAAGACTGTTCGGTCGCTCAAACACGAAGCTATCAGAATGTTTGTGCCGAAAGCTGCAAAAAGCTGTCGTCATTTCTTCGGCAGTTTCTTTCATACCGTTTTCCAGCCAGTAGATGTCATATTATAAAGTGCACCAGCGTAATAATACAGTTTCATTTCTGACGATTTGAAGCGGCATGAATAACCGCTCACTTTCAGTTACTTCGCGCCGGTCAGCAGCTTGTCCAGAGGGATTCGTTCCGGGTATTTTCCCTCGGTCAGAATATCGCTTAAATATCTGTTGTCCAGAATCATATCATCCCGGATAAGCTGCCAGTTTGCCTTTTTCCTGAAAAGCACCTTGAAGATCAGGAAATTCATAATCGCCCCGATTACCGGCGTGGTCATGCCGAAAGCCTCTGTATGAGAAAAATGGCAACCTGTCTCTGTTCGCTTTCCCTCAAAGGTAATAAAAGCTGTCTTCTTGTCGCTCTGGAAGACTATGCGGAAGTGGTTTTCGTCCTGTTCGCATTCTGTAATCGCGCCGGTCACATCGTAGTCCATCCCCATGACGATCTCGCGGAAGCGGATCTTGCTTCCTGCACGATAGTTCCCGTCATAGAGATTGCATTCGATGTGGTAGGGACTCCATTTCACAAACTCTTCCTCAAAGTTAGCAGTCCATGCCTCCATTTTTTCATAGGGCGCCGGAATCTCTATCTGCTCTGTAAGAATAACCATTTTTTCTATTCCCCGTTTCTGTCAAAGAGGCATCGGCGTTCTGGCAATCTCAATGATTACGACAACGGCAATCACAAGCTCCGCAATCCCGCATAAATACAGGCTTTTTAACGCATTTGAAATTATTCAAATTCGTTGTTGGGCATCATATTTAACGGATTTTGCTTCATAAATTTGATACCTCATTTTTTTGATTATTTGATGTGTCCATATTATCCAGCCCTATACGATGGGCTGTTATCAAATTGTTATCGGTGGTGATAACGGGGGGTAGCAGGGTTGTTGTTTTCTCTGGTGGTTTACAACTACATTTTACCACGAAAGGCAGGGAAATGCAATAACCATCCTTGCTGTGGCGTATCAAGGAATCTTACTGAACATATGGCGCACCTTATCCAAACGGCTGTTTGGACGGCGGGGCTGGATGACTGGCTTGCCGACAGCGGCCTGATACCCTTTCAGTTCTGTAAGGCATACGCTCTGCCCGTTGGTGTAAAAGGCCAGATCAGTACGGTATGCCTGTATACAGCGGGCGGG
>OIXH01003532.1_pt1 | contig 13714 bp, 9 predicted proteins | sample 1587741 | NCBI WGS metagenome assembly OIXH01 (sample SAMEA3888916, study PRJEB22519) | human gut metagenome | biome: human gut; feature: human-associated habitat; material: faeces | place: Denmark | collected 2011 | reverse complement strand
ATGCAGATTATGTTGTTTTTGCAAAATTTTTTTTGCGCATTTTCGGGCGCGATAGGAGGAAGAACCAGTTGACAGATAAAGAGTTACATAAGCTGAATCGAAAAGAGCTGTTGGAGCTGATGCTGGATCAGAGCCGCCAGTTGGACGACCTGCGGGAGCAACTGCGGCAGGCGCAGGAACAGCTGGCAAGCCGGCAGCTGCTGTTGAACAAGGCCGGGTCTATCGCAGAGGCGTCCTTGCAGCTGAACCGGGTATTCGAGGCGGCGCAGGCGGCAGCGGAGCAGTATCTGGAAAACGTACAGACCCTCAGCGGCCGACAAACGGAGGTCTGCCAGCAGCTGGCAGATGAGAGCCAGCAAAAGGCCGATACGCTGCTGAATGAGACGCAGACCCGCTGTCAGGCCATGGAAGCCGAGACACAGGCCAGATGTCAGGCGATGGAAGCGGAAACACGCGAAAAATGCCAGACTCTGGAAACTGAGACCCGCGCCAAGTGTGAGGCCATGACCCGGCAGGCGGAGGAACAGGCCAAACAGGCATGGCAGCAGGCGCAGGAAAAGATACAGCAGGTCATCGACCAGCACGGCGCTCTGAAGGATCTGCTGAACATCATCAGCAAAGAGGCAACGGAAGCATGAAAGAGAATTTGACACAGCCGACTACGGCGCAGTTGGAAGCGGAGGTTGCCCGCGTCAGCTACCGTTCCCGTTTCGGCAGGGTGCTGCGCAGCACCATTTACGCGCTGGTCATCGTGGCGGCGGTGGCGGTGCTGATCGCCACACTGTGGCTGCCTATCCTGCAAATTTACGGAAGCTCCATGACCCCTACGCTGGAAGAGGGCGAGATCGTGGTGGCGGTAAAGGGCTCCCGTTTTCGCACCGGCGATGTGATCGCCTTCTACTACAACAACAAGATGCTGGTGAAGCGCGTGATCGCTTCTGCCGGACAGTGGGTGAATATTGACGAGGACGGCACGGTCTACGTAGACAACGTTAAGATCGACGAGCCGTATCTGACGGAAAAAGCCTTTGGCGACTGTGACCTGAAGCTGCCCTATCAGGTGCCGGACGGCCGGTTGTTCGTCATGGGCGACCACCGGGCCACCTCCGTGGACTCCCGTAACACGGTGGTGGGCTGCGTGGCGGAGGAACAGATCGTAGGAAAAATCGTGTTTTGCGTCTGGCCGATGGAACGGCTGGGACGCGTCAGCTAACAAGACAGAGGAGGAAATGATATGAAGAAAGGAATGCGTTCCAACGCAGACGGCGTTCTGGAGAAGAAGCGCCGCAGTCAGAAGTGGAAGCGACTGGCGGGCGTATTGGGCTGCCTGGTGGTGATCGTCACCGCCTACGTGCTGATGCGGCCCGCCGAGACGCTGGAGCGTGAGTTAATCTGCGGCATGGAGGAGCACCAGCACTCCGTGGAGCAGGGCTGCTACCAGGAGATAGCGGCGGAGCCTTCCCAGCCCATCTGCGGCATGAAGGAAGCAGGCCATGCGCACAGTGAGGAATGCTACAGCGAGGAGAGCGTGCTGACCTGCACGGAGCCGGAGGGCGACGGGCACCAGCACGACGAGAGTTGTTATACCATGGAAACCACTTTGATTTGTGAGTTGCCGGAGGCCGAGGGTCACACCCACACGGCTGAGTGCTACCCCGCCGGGGACGCGGAAGCCGAGCCGGAGCTTGAGCTGGTCTGCGAGCTGCCGGAGCACACCCACACCGAGGATTGCTATGCTGACGACGCGGCTCAGCATGCTCAGGTGGAGAAAGTGGCGGCGCTGATCGATGCACTGCCCAGTGCGGAGGAAGTGGAAGCCAGACTGGAGGAGTTGCTGGCAGCGGAGGACGCCGAGGCTTACGATGCCTACTGCGCGGAGTTGGCCCGTCAGGTGGAGCAGGCCAACACGGCCTACGAAGCCCTGACCGACGAACAGAAGGCCCAGCTGAATATCGACAAGCTGACGGCGCTGTTTGTCTATCTCCCTGCAAAGGAAGGAACCTTTACACTGACTGCGCCCGCTACCGAAAGCGGCATTGTTGTGACCATTTCTGGCGAGACGGCGTCGCTGCCCTTCCCAGTGGAGGAGCTGACCCTGACTGCCGTCGAGGTGGAGGACGAGAACGCCAACGCACTGCGGGATGAAGCGCTGGAAAGCGAGGAACTGACGGCGGCGGAGAACTACATGCTGGACATCCGCCTGATGCACGGCGAAGAGGAAGTACAGCCCACCGGCCCCATCACGGTGACGTTCGCGGGTCTGCCGCTGGATGGCGGCGCGGATGTGGCGCTGGTCGACGATGTTGAGGACAACGCTGACACCGACGCGGAGCCTGTGGCGTATCAGGCGCAGAAAATGGCCGCGCAGGCCGTAGTGGCCAACGCGGCGGATGATATGGATATGTCGGAGGAAACAACGGATGACACAGTAAATGACGCAGGCGAGAGCTATGTGACCGGCCCCAAGGTCTACCAGATCGACGAGGACACCCAGCAGGCCACGGAAGTCGACGTGGCGGTGAACGACGAAAATAATGTAGTGCTGGAAACCGAACAGCTTACTAATTTATATAGTGTATCGGTGTTGGAAATCGCAACGCAGGCGACGACATTCGTAAGCGTTCATAGCGCAGACTCTTTAATTCGAGTTCTCAAAAACGGCAAATCTGCAGTGCTGGCCAAAGATATTTATGTAAACAAAGGCACTTCATATCAATTGAATATTCCATCTGGAAAGACGGTTTCACTTGACTTAAATGGTTACAAACTATCTTTCGGTAGTAGCGGAAGCAGTAAAGCGCTCTTTCGCGTGCATGAAAACGCAACATTGACTATTTGTGATAGAAAAGCATCCTCTGTTTCTGAGACTGTATCTACTGTAGCCAATTCAGCAGGTAATGTGGCCAGCTACGGTAGTAATATACTGACGTATTATGTCACAACCAGCAAGGAAGATGACGTGATAAATCATACAACAGCCGAGAATACAACAAAGCATGTTGTCACGCTGGGCGGCGGAAAAGCAGGAGCGATTGTCGGTTTTGCAAAACATGGCAGATATGCATTTTTAGTGGAAGGAACGCTAATAATTGAGGACGGATATATCTGCAATTTCGGCAGTAAAGCCAATACAATGAGCGCTATATGCGCAAATACCTCAACTAGTACCGTTATACTTTCCGGTGGCGTAATTGCCGCAAATAAATGCGACAAAGGCGGAGCTATCAGCTTAACTGGCGGTGCAAAGATGACAATGACAGGCGGCATTATCAGTGGCAACACTGCAATTAATGATGGTGGCGGAGTTTATTGTTCTGGTGCATCATTTAATATGTCAAATGGATATATTACCTGCAATTCCCAAAGTGAAGATATCGCTAGCGAGGGAGGCGGAGGAGTCTATCTCGACACTAAGGGAAAATTTGTTATGAGCGGCGGGTATTTAACAGGAAACAGCGCAGCCAGTCGCGGGGGTGGCCTTGCAACATTTTATAATGATAACAAAGAGGTTGCAGCGGAGAATATAGCTACAGTAACGATTCAAGGTGGTTTTATTTCTGGAAATACAGCCCAAAATAATACAGGCGGCGGTCTTGATTTATGCACATCCAGTATTAGCAAAATAAAGACAGAGGACTCAAAAAGAATATATATTACCAATAATACCATGAAGGCGTTAAGACCATGGGGTGGTGGTGGCATATATATAGGACATGGAGCAAAGTGTTATTTTCAGAATGTAATAATAACAAAAAATCACGCTAATGGCTTGGGTGGGGGACTTTCTACCTGCAACGCTAGCCATACATTTTTATATGTTGATAAGGGCGCTGCTATATTTAAGAACACCGATGGAAAAACAAATCCGCAGTTTTTCAAAAATCCTTCATCGACTACTGATCAGATTAGGTATAAATATAGCGGAACAACCGGAAACCCTTATCCATACTCTGTTAAAGACGCTGGTGCAGAGAGGGGAGATATCTTTTGCTGTGGAAAGACATTTCTTGTTGCAGGGATGCTGGGCAATGGAGAGCCTAAATGGAGTGGTAGCATAGATGGAGTTCGTTTACCTGCCCTTGCAAAAGATGATGTAGCTACGGCAGCGGTTGTCTTAGCGGCAAAAGCATCCCCGTCAAAAGACGATATCGAATATGCGCAGAAAACTGCCTCCATTTATATCACCGGAAATCAGTCTGCAACTCATGGCGGCGGTATTATGAGCAACGGAATTTTGTACTTTGGAACGAATTATGAAGAAAATACAGTTCCATCAACACTCATACTTGAAGGGAAAAAAATGTTGCTTGGTGCAGATAATACTCCTATAGGTGGCGCCGGTGGATATCAATTTCAGTTTTCAATTACAGATGTTACTAATTCACAAAATCCGCAATTGATAAAGACGGTGACTGCAGCAGACAACGGAGAAATCTCAGCGACGCTTACCTTCTCCCAAAAAGGTGAATATGTATATAGGATTGCCGAAATTGTAGAGCATCCCCGGATCATGCAATATGATACTACTACGTATACAGTAAAAGTAAATGTTGACGAAAAAAAGGAATTGCTGGGCAGCCATTATAGTACGCCAACAGGTGTATATGTACATCCATTTTCAGTAACTGTTACGAATGATAAGACAAGTGAAGTAGTATTTTCAACAAGCTATGACGGAGTAGGGATTGATAAGACTACTGTAGTATATCTTTGCAGTACCGCTTCCGGTGGTGCGGCCTTTACCAACCAGCTGAAAGAAGAGGAATACACACTGGATATCACCAAGCAGGATGCTGCGACTGGAAAGGGTATCGGCGTAGCAACCTTTGAGATGCAAACCTTTGTAATGGATCCCAGACCTGTTGGTGTCGATAAGCCGGGTACTGGCAAGGAAATGTACATTGGCATGTACTGCGTCAAGGTCAAAGATGGTGTTTACCGTTATGTAGGTTATTCGTGGAAATCCGGTATGCCATCAAATATTGTCCGTGAGTTTGATACCGATACCAACGGAAAATTGCTGATCATTGGCTTGCCTGTCGGAAAATATCAAATGCGGGAAAAAACTGCGCCCGAAGGCTATCAGATAGCAGAACAGTGGAAAAAATGGAATGAAATTCCGCTAAATGCGACTGATATTCCCTCTGGTACAAAGACGATTACGGTGGCCGACCCGCCCGCCACGTATATATTCCAGTTCCTGAAGGTCAGCGAAGCCGACAAGACCAAGCCCGTTCCCAACGCGAAGTACAAGCTGCTGGACAGCACAGGCCAGGAGGTCAAGTTTACCAAAGCCGGTACGGAGTATCAGTACAGCACCAGCGGCACAGTTACCGAGCTTATCACGGACAAGGACGGCAGATTCCAGCTGACAGGCCTGCCGCGCGGCAGCTACACGCTGCGCGAGATCGAAGCGCCTGCCGGATTTGGCCTTGCGGACGATTATTCCTTCGAGCTTTCACCTGAAAAAACGGTGGATCAAGTGTTTACCTACACACAGGAGGAGCCTGTTGTATATGAGCTTCCCGAAACGGGCGGCGGTGGTGCAAAACCCTATGTTATCACCGGCGCGGCACTGTTGGTAGGCGCGGCATGCCTGACGGCTTGTCGTGACAAGCGCAGAAAGGCGGGTGGTCGTACTTCCTGACAACTATCCGCGCAAAAATCGGCACATACCAAAACCACAAGGAAATTAAAAGGAGAAGAAATGAAACACATGAAAAAGCTCGTCACATTACTGCTGGCGCTCATCATGGCGCTGGCACTGGTGGTTCCCGCTTCGGCAGCCACCGTGGAAAACAAAACAGGCCACGCCTACGAGGCCTATCAGATATTCAAGGGTACGCAGAGCAGTGACTCCTATGTACTTGCCGATGTGGAGTGGGGTTCCGATATCGACAGTACCCAATTTCTGAAAGCGTTGAAAACGGATGGCCGTCTTGTAGATAATGCTAATAAGCAGATCTTTGCCAACTGCGCAACCGCCGCGGACGTAGCGGAGGTTTTGAAAACCGAAGCGGATAACAGCAAGGTTGCTAAAGCCGTCGCCAATCTGGCAGCAAAACATCGAAAAACAACGTTCACCGCATCCATTGCTAAAGATGCCAAAAATGTTGAGTTGCCCGCCGGTTATTACCTGCTGGTTGATGTCACCACCCCCGGCGAGGGAGACGCCATGAACTCCGCGCTGCTGCAGGTGACAAATAAAGGCAATATTGTTCTTGATAAAAAGTATGACGTTCCCCAAGTCAACAAGAGCGTCAAGGATACCGACGATCAGTGGGGCGAAGCTGCAGACTGGTGCATTGGCTCCAACGTTCCTTTCCAGTTGATCGGTACCCTTCCCAGCAACTATGCCGATTACGAAACCTACAAGTATGTATTCCATGATACGCTGTCTTCTGCCCTGAAGTATAACGGTGATGTAACGGTTTACTTCCGCAGTGGCGATAAGGATACACAAATTGCCTCCTCCAACTTCACAGTTGATCCGCCTTCCGCGGCTACAGCTGGCGGCGGCACCTTAACGATCACCTTTAATGATTTGAAAAAGGTATCCGGTGTTAATATTACTTCTGGCGGCCAGATCGTTGTAAAGTACACTGCTAAGCTGCTCAATACTGCCGTGATCGGTCAGCCCGGTAACTCCAACGAGGTCTATCTGGAATATTCCAGCAATCCCAACTTCTCCGGCACTGGTACGCCTCCCACCAGTGAGACTCCCAAAGATAGAGTTCTGGTGTTTACCTATCAGTTGGACATCAACAAGGTAGATGGCACAACTCCCACCAAGAAGCTGCAGAATGCCGAATTCAAGCTGAAGTGCATTGCTGCTGAAAAAGAGGTCACCTGGAACGGCAAGTGGGTCACTGTTGACGCCAACAACAAAGTCACCGGTTGGGCAGATACGCAGGGTAAGGGTTCTACTCTGATCACTAACGCCAACGGTCTTGCCCAGGTTATCGGTTTGGATGCCGGTACATATGAGCTGTATGAAACCAAGGCTCCCGGTGGTTATAACAAGTTGAAGGATCCTATTCAGATCGTCATTACTGCTACACTGGATAAGACCGAAGATAATCCTGCCCTGACCGCTTTGACCATCAAGGTTGATGACAGTGCAGCGAAAGCGGGCGATGTGACTAAGGGTACCGTTTCCACCACTGTCACCAATAACTCCGGTGCGACGCTGCCTGAGACCGGCGGCATTGGCACCACCCTGTTCTACATCATCGGCGGCGTGCTGATGGTGGGCGCGGCTGTGCTGCTGGTTACCCGCAAGCGCATGAACAACACCAAGTAACACTATCCCGATTCTCTCAATTACCCTACCCGTATGCTGCAGTGGGGGAGACGGTACGCCGTCTCCCCGCCGCGGCAAGGAGGCTCCTGAATGAAAAAGAAAAGCAGCTTTGTGACTGCCATCCTGATCGCCGCGCTTCTTGCCGGAGCGCTGCTGTTGTTGTATCCTACCGTCAGCGATTACTGGAACTCGTTCCACCAGTCCCGCGCCATCGCCAGCTATGCCGAGCAGGTGGCCGATCTGGACGATACCACGTATGACCAGATTTGGGCGGATGCACGCGCTTACAATGAAACACTGGACAACAGCACAAGCCGCTTTGTCATGACCGAGGAGCAGAAGAAGATCTATGAAGCCCTGCTGAATATTGCGGACAACGGCGTCATGGGCTACATCGAGATTCCCAAAATAAAGTGTAACCTTCCCATCTATCATGGCACGGACGAGGCGGTTTTACAGATTGCTATCGGCCATGTGCAGGGCTCCTCGCTTCCTGCCGGCGGCGAGAGCACTCACTGTGTCCTGTCCGGCCACCGCGGTTTGCCCAGCGCCAAGCTGTTCTCCGATCTGGATCAGCTGACCGAGGGCGACGTATTCCTGCTGCGGGTGCTGGACGAGACACTGACCTACGAGGTGGATCAGATCCGCACTGTGCTGCCCGACGAACTGGACGACCTTGCCATTGAGGAGGGCAAGGAGTACTGCACACTTGTCACCTGCACGCCCTATGGCATCAACAGCCATCGCCTGCTGGTGCGGGGACATCGGATAGAGAATCAGGCCAGCGCGTCCACCATCCGTGTGACGGCGGACGCCATGCAGATCGAACCGCTGCTGATCGCGCCGTTGGTAGCGGTGCCCATGCTGCTGGTTCTGCTGGTCATGGTACTGATACCCCATCGAACAAAAAAGAAAGGGTGATGTAGGATGAAACGCATCACAGCCCTTTTTCTGAGCATTCTGTTGCTGCTGAGCCTGTGCGTGACGGTTCTTGGCCATGAAGCGCCGGATCTCACGAAAAAGGGAACAATCACTATCCAATGGAAATTTCAGGGCGATGCGCTGCCGGACGGCGCGCTGCGCGCCTATCGTGTTGGCACGCTAAAGGATACCGACGGCAACTTCAGCTTTGCGCCGCTGCCCGCCTATCAGGGCAAGGACTTGTCCGAAAAGAACCTGACGCCGGAGCTGGCGAAAGAACTGGCCGGAATGGTCAAGGCTTCCAGTGCCATTAAGCCCGCGTCGTTCAAGAACGGCGTTGTGACCTTTGATGAGCTGGAGCTTGGCCTGTACCTGATCGTTCAGACGAAGAGCATTTCCGGCTACGAGAAGGTCGCACCGTTTCTGGTGTCCGTCCCTCTGTGGGACAAGGATCATTATCTGTACGAGATCAACGTTTCGGAGAAATTCGAGATCAAGAAGGAACCGCCTACCCCCGGAACGCCGGAAACGCCGGATCAGCCCGGTGATAAGCTGCCCCAAACTGGGCAGGTAAATTGGCCTATGCCGGTGCTGCTGATACTGGGACTGGCACTGATTGTGACTGGCACGGCGCTGAAGAGGAAGTCGAAGCATGCGCGGTAAGCTGGGGACGCTTCTGATCTGCGTGGGCGCTGCCATGGTGCTGGCTGCTGCTGCGCTATTCTCTTGGAACTGGCGGGAGAGCAACACGGCCGGTGAGCTGTCCGACGAGGTACTGCCGTTGCTGGTGGATGAAATCCGGGAACGAAAGGATGTTCCCGCCGATCCCTTCTCCCCGCAGATGACCGCCGTTCTGATTGATGGCTATAAGTACGTGGGCTTTCTCAGTCTGCCCACGCTGGAGCTTGAGCTGCCCGTCATGGCGGATTGGAGCGAGGCAAAGCTGAAGCTCTCGCCATGCCGGTACTACGGCTCGGTGAACGGTAATGACTTGGTGATCTGTGCTCACAACTACGCACGGCACTTCGGTCGTCTGACGGAGCTAAAGTCCGGAGACAACGTCCTGTTCACCGATCTGGACGGTACTGTGACCCGCTATGCGGTGGCTGAGATTCAGGTGCTTGGCCCGGATCAGGTGGAGGATATGACCTCCGGTGACTATCCGTTGACCTTGTTCACCTGCACCTACGGCGGTAAATCCCGCGTCACCGTCCGCTGCGATGCTGTGGGTTAAAAAAGAATCATAAAAACCGTAAGCAGTTTTGCGCTGCTTACGGTTTTCATCGTTACATTTCCCGCTTGATACAGGCGATAGCGCCCTTTTCCAAGCGGCTCACCTGTGCCTGTGAAATGCCGATCTCCGACGACACCTCCATCTGGGTTTTGCCCTGACAAAACCGCAGCGCCAGGATATTCCGCTGCCGCTCGTCCAGCCGCGCGATGGCGTCCTTTAGACTGATCTGCTCCAGCCAGTGCTCGTCGCTGTTATTGCTGTCCCGTACCTGATCCATCACGCACACATTGTCCCCGGCGTCGGAATACACCGGTTCGTACAGGCTGACGGGATCAACGATGGCGTCCATCGCCATCACCACTTCCTCGCGGGGGATCCCCAGATGGGCGGCAATCTGCTCCATGGTCGGCTCCCGCTGGTTTTGCGACATCAGCTGCTCACGGGCCTGCAGCACCCGGTAGGCGGTATCCCGCATGCTGCGGCTGACGCGGATCGCACTGTTGTCCCGCAGATACCGGCGTATTTCCCCTACGATCATCGGGACGCCGTAGGTGGAAAAACGCACCGGCTGGCGGATATCGAAGTTATCGATTGCCTTGATAAGTCCGATGCAACCCACCTGAAACAGATCGTCCACATTTTCTCCCCGTCCCAGAAAGCGCTGGATCACTGACAGCACCAGCCGCAGATTTCCGCAGATCAGCTGCTCCCGGGCGCTCTTGTCACCCTCGCGGCAGCGCCGCAGCAGCGCCATCATTTCGTCATTTTTCAGCACCTTCAGATCTGCCGTGTTGATACCGCAGATCTCCACCTTTCCCCGCATGAGCGCGCCTCCGTCTGTTCATTTGCTTCCAGTATTTCCGGGGGAGATGGCGGTTATTCTCCTCCGCGAAAAGAGTGTGGAATCGACGGAATAGGACAGCCCGGCCAGCGCATATAGTGCCCTTGAGGTGGGAAATATGCTTGTGAGATTTTGCCAGCTGCGGCGTAAGGAGGTCATCAATCTTTGCGACGGATGTCGCCTTGGCTACGTGGGGGATCTGGAGATATGCCTTCCAGAGGGAACGGTGAAGGCCATCATCGTATTTGGCCCCTGCCGGTTTTTCGGATTGTTCGGCAGGGGAGAGGATTACTATATTCCGTGGGACTGTGTGCAGAAGTTCGGGGACGATATCGTGCTGATCGACAAGCCCTTCCAGCGGCGGGACGGCCCGCCCAACCAGAAAAAGCGGCGAAAATTCTGAAAATATGCCCCGCCGCAGGGAAAAATAGTAGAAAAAATGAGAAAAAATACCTTGCAATCGTGATACGAGTGTGGTATCATATATCGGTCGGAATCCGCACAGCTTTTGATCGCCGGCCGGTGCTCTTTACGGAGGGTTAGCCGGTGAGATGACGGAGCTGGAGGTACAAAACTAAACATTAAAGGAGAAACACAAAATGGCAAACGTCGTATCCATGAAGTCCCTGCTGGAAGCAGGCGTCCACTTCGGTCACCAGACCCGTCGCTGGAACCCCAAGATGGCTCCCTATATCTACACGGAGCGCAACGGCATCTATATCATCGACCTGCAGAAGACCGTGAAGAAGCTGGAGGAGGCTTATAACTTCGTCCGTCAGCTCAGCGAGAACGGCCAGTCCCTGCTGTTCGTGGGCACCAAGAAGCAGGCTCAGGAAGCCATCAAGGACGAGGCTGCCCGCTGCGGTCAGTACTACGTCAACGCCCGTTGGCTGGGCGGCATGATGACCAACTTCAAGACCATGCGCACCCGTATCGACCGTCTGAACCAGCTCAAGACCATGCAGACCGACGGCACCTTCGACATGCTGCCCAAGAAGGAAGTTATCAAGCATCTGGGCGAGATCGAGAAGCTGGAGAAGTATCTGGGCGGCGTGAAGGAAATGAAGAAGCTGCCCGGCGCTCTGTTCATCGTGGATACCCGCAAGGAGCGCAACGCCATCGCCGAGGCCCACAAGCTGGGCATCCCCGTGGTGGCCATCGCCGACACCAACTGCGATCCCGACGAGATCGACTACGTCATCCCGGGCAACGACGACGCTATCCGCGCGATCAAGCTCATCTCCCAGACCATGGCTAACGCCGTTCTGGAAGGCAAGCAGGGCGAGCAGCTCGAGGTCGAGGCTAAGGCTGACGACGCAAAGGCTGAGTAATTCATAACTCTATATAAATTCAAGTGAGTTGTTCGTAGGGCGCGACGACCCGGCGCGCCGTGGTCGTTGTGCCCTACGTTTTTTATCGTACAAATACAAAATTGGAGGAATTTAAAATGGCTTTTACCGCTGCTGACGTAAAGAAGCTCCGCGAAATGACCAGCGTAGGCATGATGGACTGCAAGAAGGCTCTGACCGAGGCTGACGGCGACTTCGACAAGGCAATCGAGCTTCTCCGCGAGAAGGGCCTGGCCAAGGCTGCCAAGAAGGCTGACCGCATCGCTGCTGAGGGCCTGGTCAAGGCTACCGTATGCGACAAGTGCGGCGTAGGCGCGATCATCGAGGTTAACTCTGAGACCGACTTCGTTGCAAAGAACGCTGACTTCCAGCAGTTCGTTGCTGATCTGGCTGCTGTCGTTATCAAGGACGCTCCGGCTGACGTTGAGGCTCTGAAGGCCTGCAAGATGGGCGAGGGCACCGTTCAGGACGCTCTCCAGGAGAAGGTTCTGACCATCGGCGAGAACCTGCAGATCCGTCGTTTCGAGCGTTTCGACGACTCCACCGTTAACGTTGCCTACAACCACATGGGCGGCGTAATCGGCGTTCTGGTTGCTCTGGAGGTTTCTGACAACCTGAAGGACAACGAGACCGTTAAGGAGCTCGGCAAGGACATCGGCATGCAGGCTGCTGCTATGAACCCGTCCTTCCTCGACAAGTCCGACGTTGACGAGGCTACCCTCGCAAAGGAGAAGGAGATCCTCCTCATCCAGGCACTCGAGGAGAACAAGACCGCTGCTAAGCCGAAGCCGGAGCAGATCATCCACAAGATGGTAGACGGCCGTATCGGCAAGTACTACGAAGAGAACTGCCTCCTGCAGCAGGCTTTCGTTAAGGAGAACAAGGTCTCCGTCGAGAACCACATCAAGGCTGTTGCCAAGGAGCTGGGCGGCGAGATCAAGCTCGTAAAGTGCGTTCGTTTCGAGAAGGGCGAGGGCATCGAGAAGAAGGTTGACGACTTCGCAGCAGAAGTTGCATCCATGGCTAAGTAATCTTAATTCCATAGATACTTTAAGGGCGTAAAGGTTGACTTTACGCCCTTTTTTGCGTTACAATAGGAAAAACAGGACGCGCACGGCGCGGAAAGGACAATCTAAATGAAGCTGTTTTCCTCTTTTCAGGTAAAGAATATGACGCTGCGCAACCGTGTGGTCATGCCGCCGATGTGCATGTACAGCGCGGAAAACGGAATGCCGAATGCGTTCCATTTCACGCACTACACCTCCCGCGCCGTAGGCGGCGTCGGACTCATCATCATTGAGGCGACCGGCGTCATGCCGAACGGCCGTATTTCGGACCACTGTCTCGGCCTGTGGAACGACGAGCAGATGCACGCGCTCGCGCCGCTCGTTTCCGAATGCCGGCGCCTCGGCGCGAAGGTCGCGATTCAGCTCAACCATGCAGGCCGAAAATGCGAGGCGGATGAGCCGGTCATTCTTGCGCCGAGCGCCATCCCGTTCGATGAAAACTCTAAAACGCCGCATGAAATGGACGAGAGCGACTGCGAAAACGTTGTAAAGGCCTTCCGCGATGCGGCAGAGCGCGCCGAGAAGGCAGGCTTTGATGCAGTGGAGATCCATGCGGCGCACGGCTATCTGCTCAGCGAATTCCTTTCGCCGCTCACCAATCTTCGTACCGATGCCTACGGCGGTTCGACTGAAAACCGCTGCCGCCTGCTCATCGAGGTCCTCAAGGCGGTGCATGAGGTCTGGCCGCAGGAAAAGCCGGTGCTGCTGCGCGTCTCTGCCGAGGACTACGAGCCGGACGGCATGCACCCGGACGAGATGGCGAAGATCGTGGAGCTGGTAAAGCCATATGTCGATGTGCTCGATGTGAGCACGGGCGGCGTTGTGCCGACGCCTCCTCCGGCGCTTTTCCCCGGCTATCAGGTCAGGATCGCGGAATATCTCAGACAGCAGAGCGCTCTCCCGACCATCACCGTCGGCCTCATCACGGAGCCGCACCACGCGGAGGAGATCCTGTGCAATGAGCGCGCAGACCTCGTTGCGCTCGGCCGTGCACTGCTT
>OIXH01003523.1_pt1 | contig 13754 bp, 22 predicted proteins | sample 1587741 | NCBI WGS metagenome assembly OIXH01 (sample SAMEA3888916, study PRJEB22519) | human gut metagenome | biome: human gut; feature: human-associated habitat; material: faeces | place: Denmark | collected 2011 | reverse complement strand
CTAAACCTCATTTCCTTATTCCAAAAATTTGCACGCTTATTATATAACCATCTTTGTGCATAAATTTATTATATCACAAAACTCATAAGTAGTCAAGTGATTTTTTACAATTTGTCGAATTTTTTAACTATTTTATGAAAAAATATATACTTTTTTTGTGTAAAAGCATCTAAAACCTACAATATCTATTGCTTATTTTGAGGTTTGACACTAGAGAGAGGATTGTTTTTTACAGCATTTTCCATTTGTAAATTGGAAACATGGGTGTAAATTTGAGTAGTATTTAGGCTTTCGTGTCCCAGAACATCCTTTAAAACACGGACATCTACGCCGTTCTGATACATCAGCGTAGCTGCCGTATGGCGCAGCTTATGTACAGAGAGTCCCATGTTATCAAGTCCGCAGCTTTTAAGGCACTCTTCGACGATCTGCTGAACGCGTCTATTAGATATTCGCGTTTTACGCCGGCTGAGGAACAAAGCGTCCGTTTGAGCAGACATATCGCGGTTTCCCGAGGCGGCGCGAATTTCGGGGTCGGTTTCGTTCGGAGCAACGTAATCATTATATGCGCTTACACATGCGTCGTTAAGATAAATTATGCGCTCTTTATTGCCTTTGCCGAGTACTTTAAGACTGTATATCTCGTGTCCGTCTGTTCCGGTCGTTTTGCGAATATCCTTCATATTGATCCCAACAAGTTCGCTCAAACGCATACCGCAGTTCAAGAAAAACGTTATAATGCAATAATCGCGTTTTTTGTCCGGAGTATCAATGTGTGTAATCATCTCGAGCGCTTGCTCCAATGTGAGATACTTCGGAAGCGCGGGTTTCGGTGACGGCAATTCAAGATTGGCAAGCGGGCTTACTTCAAACAAGTGTTTAGAATTAGTCAAGAACTTATAGAACTGCCGCAGCGAGACAGCTTTTCGATAACGAGCCTTTTGCTCGTTTTTCTTTTCATCTTTCATAAAGATGAGGAACTGCTGCACGGTTTGCAAGTCAACGCTCAATATATCTTTCTCGGTGATATCGAATATTATTATTTTACCAAACTCTTCAGGAAGATCGCTCGCTCGATCGTTTTGTATCTTATAAAATCTGAAAAAAGTACGCAGGTCGTTATAGTAGTTTTTCACTGTAAGCTCCGAGCGTCCTTTAACGATCTTCTCATAGTATATGAAATCTTTTATAAGCTGCGGAGCGTCATTGTAATATTTATTGTTCATCATTCCTATCCCCTACTCTATTGCGTAAAACTTTGATTTTACGCAATTCACTGTGTTGAAGCGCTGGGCTTCCCCCTTTTTAATAAGTATACATCAACGTTCGGAAAATGTCAAGAGCGTTTTCCGCCGCGAGTATTACGGCGGATATACTGCTCGGTACGCTGAGTATCCTCGCCGTGTCGGATATCGAGCACGAGACGGCGAAACATCTGCGGCAAATACTTTGTGACAAGCTCGGCGCACTCAACAAAACGAGTACAGCTATCACACATATCAAAATGTACACAGCAAGCGCAAGGCGGGTAATTCGCGCCCGAATACACACAATGTGCCTTACAATCCTCAAATCGCTTGCAAGCCCAAAAATCGCAGACCATTTACAACACCTCTTGACCGTCCATAAAGGCATTATGAGAATAGACATTATAATCTTTAAAATGAACCTTCCACCAACAATCCATAAATTTAATGTGTTGAAGTCGTATATTATCCTCTATACTCCAGCCTTCCTCACCGTCAAAGCTGTTATACTGATAGTTCTTAAAGCCGTTCATATCCTCATAATCACGGCGATTATCAAGGATATTATTTGCAAGCTCAGTCTTGAAGATTTTCGAAGCACAGCCCTTTTTTAATATAAGATCCTCAGCCTTAATCTCAAAAAAGCGGTAAACACCCTCTAAGCCTAAAACCTTAAACATGGTAAAGACAGTGGGAACATACTGAGAAAGACCGCGCTCGGCACGAGCCAAAGCAGAACGCGCGGGAGCTTTGTGAGGAAGTCTGAATTTTTCGGTACAGCCGCCGAGAAATTTAGCCCACCAACGTTTAATGGGACACCTAGATATATTACTGTCTTTGCGAACCACAAAGGACACATAATTATTTACAACGCCGCGCATATACTTTCCGAATCCGACCTCATCACAATCAAGAAAGGCATTAAGGGCAGACATAGCAGCCGCACCCTTAAGCTCGAACTCACAGCGCGTCCAAGATGTACAATTTTCGGGAATTTCGCCTTTTTTCTGTAACTGTTCGGCGAGTTTGTCATAAAATCGGCAGCTAACATCACTATATCGAGAACCGACATAGACAGTGCGACCGACAACAGACTCTTTATTTACCGTCTTATAGCGCTCCTTAACCGAAGTGATGCCGTCAAGAATATCTACCACACGAGCCTTTTTGCACATCTCACCTTTACGGCGGCAGTCCATAACCTTTTTCATTGTAAGCACGGGTTTGTCACCGTTAAAGCGAATATCGTCCATAGCATAATCAAAGCGCGTATCTTTAGAAATATATCCTTGAAAGCATAAAGCCCGCCACTCGCCTAGCCACTGATTTAAAGTAATATTATAAGTCTTAAGATACTTTATAAGGTAATCAAGACCTTGAGAGGATATGCGCAAGCATACCCCCTGTTCTGCAAAATTTTCCAAAGTAGGACAACTGAGCGATATATTTTCATATCCTATCGTCCAATCATAGAACGCAAAACGACTCACAGGAACCATTTTTGCGAAAAGATCAGTCAGAAGCATTCTATCTCCCAGAATACGAAAACAATCATCAAATGTGATGCTTGGGTTTTCGGGCTTCAATGTAAGCGTAAGCCAGTCAAGTTTACTTTCCATATGTAACAAATCTCCTTTTTTGAAAGTTAATTTTCAATTATTTGTCCTTAAAGGCTTTGCTAAGCGCGCGTTTTTGTTTTCTGTCAGAAGCTACAAAAGACGGGTCAAAATCGACAATGCCGCGATTAGCGAGTATCTCGCTATCGGGAATATATTCAGCGTCAAGCATGCCCTTAACCATTTGAATAGTGTCATACTTTGAACGAAGTTTATCGGTTTGAACGTATGCGTTATAGGAAATGGGCTTGACAGGCAAAAGCGGGTTATTAAACCATTTGTCATACTCCCAAGCGTCATATTTTTTCAAGGTAACATAACGACTGAAAGGATCACCAAAATAAGAACGACACTCGGTAACGGTGTCCGCAATGTCTCGAAGTTGTTTATCGAGCAGGTTCCAGCGCTGAACAGTACCGATAAGCATAATATGCAAATGGCGGCACTGCAAAATGATTTGATAAACAGGCTTGGGAACGCTCTTTTTATTGCTTGCGAAGTCACGGCTATTAAAGATAGTGCCTATCTCATCTATAAGGACAATGGAATTTTTCGGCAAATCAAGAATTTGATAGCTGTCCTCGAGTTTAATAATGTTGGTATCCTCGGGAAAGCCGACAAGGTCAAGATTAGTCAGAACGGTAAGACCTTTATACTTACAGCAAAGTCTATAAGTCTCACGAACAGCCGATATAGTCTTACCGCCGCCAAAGCGTCCGAGGTACAGATGAAGCCCCCAGCCGTTGAAATCACGCCACTTCTTATTGCGAAAATATCCATACATATCCTTGAAGAAATAGCCCCAGAAGCGCGGAGCGTTCTTTACAGCACAAGTCACAGATTTAAAACTCATTATTTATCCCCCTTTTTAAATAAAGAAACGAACCATTTTACAACGAATACGAAAAAACAGAAATTGCCCAGACCCGAGAGCCAAAAGAAAACATCTCCGAGGTTACGAAGTGAAAACATAATCATTTACCCCCCAGATGAATAAAGTAAGAAACGATGCTAAAAACAACGTTCAGAATGAACACGACCAGAAGAACAAAAGGAATATAGGACGTGAACCAGTCCACAAAATCTTGAAAGCTGTGGAACGAGAAATAACCGTAAAAATCGGAAATACTCATAGTTTTCTCCTTTTAAAAATGTTCTTAAAGAAAAAGAACAATGCACAAGCCGCTATAATAAACAAAAGCGCTTCGGTAACCGAATAATTTTTAAACAACTTATTTGTAGCGCCGTTTGTATTAGCCCACTGTTCAGTAGCTTGCGAAACGAGCGCTTCATAATCCGAATTATTGCCGCCGTCATAAAACACCAAAGGACCATTGGGAGTTATAACGACAACGTTCCCGATATTCTGTGTAGGATCGCTTGTTTCCGTTGGCGGGTTTTCGGGAAACGGCGTCCATTCGTCGGGCTCTTTATCCCAAGTATCCCACGGATTTTCGGGGTCGTCGGGTACGCCGTCCTCATCCTCATCAGTGAAAAGCTGCCAAAGGAAATTCCCCGCACCGTCAACCACCTTTTTCAGAAGATATTTAGCACCGTCAACAAAAACGGTACCGATAATCTCTCCCACAACAGCAGGAGCACCCATAAAATCACCGCCTTAAAAAACCGAATATACGTCTTAATGACGCGCCAAAGGAAATAAAGAAATTGCCAAGTCTAAAACCGAAGCGCATAATATAACCCCCCCAATCATTCCAAAATACGACCGATAAGCCAAATGACAATATACACTATGGCTATGCCGATAATGAACCACCAACCATTTAAAGTAAAACTACCGAAATCGAACTCCAAAGACTTATAAATGTTCATAGCGGTATCTAAAAGGAATTTGCCTATTTGTGCAAAGAGAGAAACATCAAAACTCATATTGTCACCGCCCACACAATCGCGCTATAATAGCACAGGTCAATGCCGTACCCAGAAGAACAAGGATAGGCGGCGGCAGGAAGTCAAAGAACACTTTTAAAAACTTTCTGAAACCGCTGCTATCGTCAAGAGCGCTTTCAAGGTAATCGTTCATTCCCGAAGTATCGGGCATACTGTAATTATCGCCGTTGCCGTTTACATTGACGTTTATATCCACTTTACCGCCAACATCAACTTGACCGCCTACCGTGATATTGCCGCCGACAGTTCCGCCGCCGTTGCCCCCGCTTGTATTGCCGCCCGAATTTTCGGGATAATTGTAGTTATTGGTAACGTAGTTATAAATTGTGCTGCTCTCCCCTGTTGAGTTGTCCGTGATGCTGTAGTCATAGACGCTATCCCCCGAGATAGTTACCGTTGAGTTGGACGGCAGGCGGGTAGTATCGAACTGGTATGTTGTCGTAAACTGCTCCGAGGAAATCAGAAAGCCGAAATCACAAGTATTACCCTCATCACATATAACACAATTATCCAAAGAAGCACCAGCATGACTATCACCGGGAGGACGAACACCATTATCGTGAGTATAAATGGGCAAATTGGTAAAGCCAATGCCATATACTTTATCTTTAAAGAAATGTTTAATACCGGTACGTATATCTATCTTATTATCAACATCATCGGAACGAAGAAAATAGTTCCAATTTTCACGATAAATCGAAGTTGAAAGTCCGCTTGAAGAAGTTGAGCCAGTCTCACAAAGTTCCGAAAACCAATAACAATGTGTAGTATTGAGATTTTTAACGCAATTGCCCAAGCTGTCATAAGTATAAAGTCGAATACCTTGAACGGAAGTACCGTTTTGAACATTAAAGCCTAAAGAAAAGTAAATATGACCCGAATTTGCATTGTCATAAAAATTATCCCAAGTAAAAGCTTTATACTGAAAAGTATCTAAACTCTCACCATTTACAGTTTGATAGTAAATCGGATCAAGATAAACATTATACTTGCTAGCAGTGACAATATTATCTTCATTAAGTATGTTTTCAACATCTGCGTACATATGATACTGGTAAGGCGTATAATACATATACCCGTTTCGGCGCATATAAACTTGAATATACATACCATCTTCCATCAAAGATGAACCAACACAAGTATTGCAGCCATCAACGATATTCCGAGCAAAACAACTCCAATCAACATTATCTTGATTGTTGGAGAGATCACGCCAACTGTATTTCAGCATGCTACGGTTTTTCGGGTCTATTGTGTTATTTTGCTTTTCGAGTTCTGCTTTGAAGTCCTCAATAGGGATTTGGACATTGCCTTTATCATCAAGGTTATAATCGCTCAAATTTGAATTATAAAGAGAATCGACAAAATCAGCAAGATTATCAAAATAATACATAACAGCGTGATAATAGTCAAAGAAATCGCTGGAATTGGTATTACAGTACGAAGACACATCTTGCCCAAACTCACTTTCGATGGCTTCGTAATCTTGAATAGACCAATTAGAAATAAGATATGTTAATGAAGTTTTAGAAAATTTTTCTGTGATTAACGGAGCAAGAGGCTTAAACTCATTTAAGAGCCGAGAACGAACCTCTAACTTCGACATACCTTTAAATACTGCCTCATCATAGCCAAAATTATCTAAAATCAATTGCCAAGCCTCTTTTAAAAAACTATAACATTCTTGACAAATTTCATAATAAGCAACTGCCTCCTCAGGAGTTACAGCCGCCGCAGGTGAAGAAAAAACAAACGTGAAAGAACTAAGCAAAAGCACAAAAGAAAACAATACAGTGCTTATTCTATGTTTCATAAGGACACCCCTTTACAAATTATTTGTGGTAGCGGTTTTATTTGAATTCCCAACCGCCAAAGGAATAAAGGGAACGACATTTGCCGCCCCCCTGCCCTGCTTAACGTCCGCGACCGAAAGCACCGATAACACGGCGCAAAATGCGAACGCCAAGACCAACGAATGTAACGGACAAGAACGCAAGCGCGATCGGATTGCTTGTGCAAACCTCGGTTACAGGCGTAAGAACACCGCTAACAAAGGACGTTACACCGTCGGTTATTGTTTTCCACATGTTAGAACCCCCCTCCGGCAATTCGAGAATTCCACCGCCTTCCGGCATATGGAACACCCCCTTTTTTAATTTATTTCAATCACGGAGAACCGCGACCGAGAGCAGAAACAACGCGCTTCAAAATATGAACGCCAAGTCCAACGAATGTGACCGACAGAAAAGCCAGACACAAAGGGTTGAACACACAGAAGCTCCAAACGGCTGTAAAGACTAAATTAAGGAAATAGCCCACACCGTTTACAAGTTCAAGCCAGAATTCCATTTAAACACCCCACGATTTGACCGAGCGGATAATATTACAGAAAACCATAACACCCGCCGCGAAAAGAAGAATTGAGGTTATGGTAAGGCACAAGGGATTTTCAAGAAAACCGCTGAACATATTGGATATAAACTTGGGAACTTCATTAAAAGCAGCGTCCGAAAGCTCTTTCCAACGCTGTTTGCAAACCGCTTCAAGCAGTTCATAATAATCTACCTCAACTTCCACAAAATCACCTCTTATTTATAATGTGGGAAACTATCCAAGCAACAACGGCGAGACCGAAAAAGACAAGGCAGACAGTGCAAACAACTTGCAATACCGATACCACATCATCACCCCTTTTTTTGTTAATTATAAGTGGTAGTCGTTATAACCCGAACGACCAACGGGAGAAAAGTTACTGTTTCTTTTTGTCGGTACTTGTATCAGCTTGCAAGATGAAATCGTCACAGCCGCCGAATTTGTTATAAACGGGCATCATCTGCTTGTCGATCAAAGCCGCGACATTCGGAGCGATAGCGCTTTGACGGTCAAGAGCAGCACTGAAAACCTCGGTCTTGAACTTGCAAAGCTCGATTTCGTTACCAGCGAGAACCTGTTTGTTTTGTGAGTTCTGAACAAAGCCATAAACAAGGGTATTGTCATAAGGACGACCCTCATAAATACCAGAAGAACGCTTAATACATTTAATTTGAATAATCATAAAATACCTACTTTCTGCGACATTACACCGCGCATAATGTTTTAGGCTTTACGCCCTGTTATTTCCGCTTAAGCGGTGGTAGTGGTTTTATTTGAAATCCCAACCACCAAAGGATTTTTGAAAGTTAATTTTCAAAAGGAGATATATGTAAGGATTTGTTATCAATAAGGATAAGTCCCGCCGCAGTCCTCAAAATACTCTTCCATAAGTTCACGGGAAGAACGATCTGAGGGTTTGGGGGCGTTATCTTCGTAGACCTCTTTAAAGGTTTGGAAGTTCTCTTGCTTTGCCTTTTCGGTTTTACACTTTTCGTGGAGATAACCGATAAACCCAGCAGAAATAGAAGCCAACGAAAGAAGCGAAAACGAAGCCAGATACTCAAAAACATATTTGTTCATAATCAATACCCCCTAAAAATTCTTCTAAGTAAAGAAATAAAAACTCCGACAAAGGTTAAACCCAAAAGCGCGATACAAAAAGGATTATTCATAATCGTAGAAAATACCGAACCTATAATGTCAAAAAAGTCAACAATAGAAGGATCGGAAGAACTACTTGGAGAATAATTATAAAGCACAAGAAGAGCACCGAGACCAAACAACAACGTAAAAATCAAAACCAGAAGATGTACAATTATAGAGGTTTTGCTATCATTCGTTGCAGGTGGTGAAGACTTTATGTCATTATCTTTACAATGTTGCTTCAATTTGCTAGACTGCTGCGGCTGATTTGGTGGACGGCGAGGACGCTGTATTGTCTCCTCTTCGTCTATGAGATGTATAGGGATATATTCGCGTACCTTTGGCGGTAGCTCGGTTTTTTCCAAGCTTACCTTTTCGGGCTTTTTAAGCGATACAGCCATAATATCACCCCCGACCACACAGGTAATCAAGTGACACATTGAAAAATTTGGAAATAGTCACAAGATGATAAATTTTAGGACAATTACCGCGAGTTCTCCAAGTGTATATAATCCAAGGAGATATATTTGAAGCTCTTGAAAATTTTGCAATAGACAGATGGTTTTTTTCAAGCAAATAATAAAATCTTGAAAGAAAAATCACTTGACACTCATCAACCAAAACAATTCGAGAGCACACATATTTAAGTTCGCTAGATCTGGAAGTGCCAAGACCGCAAACCCAAGTAGGATTTTTATCAACAAAATCAAGAAGCCGTCCCACTGTATTAACGCGATAACGTTTGAGAATATTTGATATCACGGTAGACAATCCCAAAACATCAATGGAAGAATTTACCGTAGCAAGCAGTTTTGAACTATTTTTCATTGCTCATCACCGCCTTTAGCTCTGCAACAAGAACAGGAGCAAGAATGTGAAGAAAACAAATCATCACCAGCAGAAACAGAGGTGATAATGCTATAGGCGAGAAAAAATACAACGAAGCCTGCCGCAACAAGAGCAAGAAATTTTAAAGCGTAAGAAATAAAATCCTCAAAATCATACATAATTAACCTACTTTCCGAAGCATTACGCTTCAATAATTTTTTTGAGCATTACGCTCTTGACTTTTTTCCAACGATATGATATAATATAAGTTGGAATATGGTGGCTTGGAGCGGAGTTGAACCGCTGTTAAGGGATTTTCAATCCCCTGCCCTACCGTTGGACGACCGCGCCGAAGAGTGTCAAGCGTGAATTTTACAAGCCCACGCTTGACAAAGAATTCACCAACAAGGAGGTGATTATATGATAGAAGCTTTTACAAGCGTTCTAACCTTTTTGGCTAATGTATGTATTGAAGTAGTTGCGTTCTTTACTACTCTTTTCACAGAAAAGAACTACATAGCATTAGCCGCTATTCTTGTAGGCTGTATCCTGCTAGGAACGGTAATCGGCATATTAAAAGCCAAGAAAAAGCCGACAAGATAAAGCCTATTGGTGTTCGGGATTGGGTTTTCACCAACATCAATCGCTTATAAGGCGAACGTTCTGTTATGCCTTTGAACTACCCGAACATATGAAGTCGTTATGACCCCAACGACCAAAGGAGCTCATTCTTAATACTCTAATCCTACCGAGCAGGTGTGACCACCGTTTTAAAAAGAACACCATTTTTCAATCGCGATGTTATGTTTCTTTACTTTATGGCATTGAAGAAACTTGACGGTGTTTTGTGGGGCTCTTGGTCCCTCACGACCTCTTTTCAGAGGGGCAATACACGTGTATAACCGATTTTAGCACAAGTCACTCGAACGATCAATCTTGCAACAGAGCTCGTTCTTACTTCACTCTTCGTCTGCTTTTCGGTTACAAGTATATTATATACCCTTTTAAGGGTATTGTCAATAGTTTTTTACCCAATAAAGGGTATTTCTATGTTTTGTACAAAAGAAAGGATTGATGTTTGTGTATAATACACAAGATGTTGCCAAAAGAATAAAAGAAATTGCAAAAAAAAGAAATCTTCCTATATCCAAACTTTTAGAAATGAATAATATCGGCAAAGGGACTATAACAAAAATGAATAATGGAGCAGATGTATTTGTACAAACAATATATAAAATTGCACAAACACTCGAATGTTCATTAGATTATCTAGTCGGAAATAACAAAAGCATAACAGAGGAAGAACAAGAATTGTTAGACGATTTTAGGAGCGTGAATAAGGACGGCAAAGAAGCTATATTACAACAAGTAGAGTACATTTCAAATGACAGCAGATACAAAAAATTTGAAGATATACCCAAAGAGGCATAAGTAGCAAGGAGAAATCAAAAAATGGAGATCATTATATCACTTTTAGATTTAATTCTTAATATTTCGTTAATAGTTGCAATTTTCAGTACGCATAAAAGATTAAAAACAGTTGAAGAAAAATTAATAGACCTAAAATTTGAAATAGGGCACATAAAAAACAAATTAGATAAAAAATTCCCCGAGTAATCGGGGGTTTTCTTTTATGCACTTTTGTTGGATATGCTACAATAGACGCGTGAAAAGACCCCTCGATTTGAGGGGTTTTCGCATTTAGTTAGATGTACAAATCCTTGCCACTTGCGCACTTTTTTAAAATCGGAGTTTGCGGCTACACACTGCGCCCTAACGTGGTCTTGTAGTGTAACGCACACCACCGTATTACTAAGGGGTGGTGTGCCGCCGTTCCAGACACGCGCGGCGGGCTCCGCCCGTTCCGCCGCGCGTGTCTATGTGAACGGGCGGCAGGGTGACTACAACACACATAGAGCACTTAACTGACAGACAGACTTTTTCGCCTGCGCGGCGGGCGACCTCGGGGCAGTTTTTTGTAGACTGAAATAGGTTACACTAACTCGCACAAAAATTTTTTTGGGCGGTCGCTCCGCGACCCTTGACAACCGCGCTCCGCGCTATTTTTTCGCGCGTGTTGCTTTGGCTTTGCCGACGGGGCAGGCAAAGAAAGCAAGTTTGCTACCCGTCGGCTTTGCATTATAACACGCGCGAAAAAATTTGTCAAGGGCAAGCCGCCCAAAAAATTTTTTGTGAAAGTAATGTGCTGCTATTCGATAGGCGCGGGCGGGTCGCCAAGTTCGTCAATATGATCGCTGATGTACTGCTCTACCGCTTGGACAAACAGTTGATTGACTGACACGCCCAGTCGAGCCGCGAGGGATTTGTAGCGGTCTTTTTCTCCCATTTTAACTCGCACCTTGATTTCTTCATAAGTTTTCGCATTATACTTAGCACTTGCAATTGTTTGACGCTTTGTCATTATCATCACCTCAAAAAACATTATACCACAAATAAGATAATGTGTCCATTATGAAAATTGTACAATAATGGGCACATTATTTTGTTTGCTTTACCACTAGACATAATGGGCACATTATGGTATAATATATATAGAGGGTAAGGGAAAGCCGAGAACCTCAACGAGACGAAAGGACGAAACGAAATGTTTGAAGCATTAGCAATGGTACACAGTCAAGAGAGCAAAGGACCGCAAAAGGTAACAATAGTATCAAAAAAACGGCAACAATGAAGTTATAGCGGAAATCAATGGAAAGAAATACACGGCGATTTTTAACCCATTTGTCGGGCTTTACTATGTAGACGATATTTACGGCGAGATAAAAGACTAACAAAGCCCTAGGGGATCGGGTTAAGACCCTCTACCAAGCCTAAAGGCTCACAATAAAAAAGCTCCCAATCGGGAGCAGAAAGGCGGTTATTATGGACAAGAAAAGGGTTAGAAAAATATCGACTATGGCAGAAATGCAAGCGGCGTTGCAAGCGGCGTTTAACGCCATAAACAAGGACTTTTACGGCGGCGAATTGGAGAAAGTCATCATCACAGTTAAAGAGGGCAAAAAAAAGGCGGCGTTCGGTTGGATTGAGACCGCCAAGAACTGGAAGCAAAACGGGATAGATCGGCACGAAATAAATATCAGCGCCGACTACATAGGCGAAAGAACGGTAGTACAGACCATTACAACGCTAATGCACGAAATGGTACACCTTTACAACCTACAAAACGGCATAAAGGACACAACACAGAGCGGACTGTACCACAACAAAAAATTTAAAGAAACCGCAGAAGCGCACGGGCTACAAGTTGAGCAGGCTAGTGACATCGGTTGGAGTTTGACGACAGCGACACCACAGACAAAAAAGTGGATTGAAGAAAATGTGCATATTAAGAGCTTTGGAGTGTACAAGCAAGTCGCAGAGAAAGACCCCAAAGGCGGCGGCAAATCAAAGCAATCAAGCCGAAAGTACGTTTGTCCGAAATGCGGACTTATAGCGCGGTTGACTAAAGAAGCGGCTATAATGTGTGTTGACTGTAAGCAAGTAATGATTTTTGAAAGTTAACCTTCAAAAATCGAATAAGCTGTCCTAGCAGCTAGACGAAAAAAAAAAAAAAAGGAATGTTGACAAATAAAAAAAAAAGTTGTATAATAAACTTAAAAAAAGCTGACCCATCGGCTTGACGGGGAGAAAGTAGAGGATACTATGAAAACTTACAGCGTAGAAATCGAGCAAACTGAGTACGCAGACGATATGTTCGTAGGAACTTTTGAAGAATGTGTTGATTACATCAAAAAGGAAGGCTATAACCGAGAAGATAATGATGTTAGGATTGCAGAAATAGAACTCGACGAAAAAGGATGCGTTGATTACACATACCACATAATAACCGAGTGGTAATAATAAGCCGAAACGGGGCGAGGGGCAACCCTCAAACCGTCCGCGAGGTATGGTAGACCACGCGCCGATCAGGGCAGACCAAACACAAAATAAAAAACAAGGGAGAAAACATGGCAATGTACGAAAACAGAATATGCAAACAATGCAAAAACAAATTTGTAGGAGGACCTAATGCCCTATACTGCCCAAGCTGTAGCAAAAAAAGAAAAAGTGAACGTGACAGAGAAAATAAAAGAAAAGAAATAAGAGGATTGTCACGAAAAATAGGAAGCGAAGATATTTGTAAAAAATGCGGAAGGAAATATACTGTTACAACAGGAAACCAAATATATTGTAAAAACTGCGGAGAAGAAATGCAAAAGCAAAGAACAATACAATACAACAAAAAAATACAGCAAAATAAAAAAAATGAAAACACCGAAAAGAAAAAGTCAAGAGCGAAAAGCAAAGAATTAAAAACTAGTGATAGAATAAAAGATCTACGCCAAAATGCAAAAATGAGCGTAAAAGAATTTTCCGAATACTTTAAAATACCAAAACCGACTATTTATAACTGGGAAAGCAAAAAAGGAAAAGCACCAGAATATGTTATAGAACTAATTGAATACAAACTGAAAAAAGAAAAAAAGATAAAAAAAGAAAAGTCCGATTGACAAAAATTGTGAGAAGTGTACAAAACACTTCTCTTTTATTTTAGAAAAATGCACAAAAAATCGGTTTATCAAACTTTGATTTTACGCAATTCACTGTGTTGAAGCGCTGGGCTTCCCCCTTTTTA
>OIXH01003518.1_pt1 | contig 13778 bp, 10 predicted proteins | sample 1587741 | NCBI WGS metagenome assembly OIXH01 (sample SAMEA3888916, study PRJEB22519) | human gut metagenome | biome: human gut; feature: human-associated habitat; material: faeces | place: Denmark | collected 2011 | reverse complement strand
GATTTTCGGCCATCTGGAAAACGGCCAGATCGTCAACGCATCCGAACCGGCTATCAGCGCCCAGTGCCTGCGGGTCGCCTGCTCCGACGGCCATATGGCGGCGGTCAGCGTGGCGTTCGGCAAAAAGCCCTCTCTGGAGACCATTTTGGAACGCTGGGCCAACTGCCATCCCGCAACGGAGGGATTGGGTCTGCCCTCCAGCCCGGAGAAGTTCCTGACCTACTTCGACGACCCCGCCCGGCCCCAGACCCGACTGGATCGCGACCTTTACGGCGGCATGGGCATTTCCATCGGCCGTCTGCGGGAAGACCCCGTGCTGGACTACAAGTTCGTCTGTCTGAGCCACAACACCCTGCGGGGCGCGGCGGGCGGCGGCGTTCTCAGCGCCGAATACCTGTGCAAGCTGGGCTATATTCCCCACAAATAACCGCCTGACAGGAGGAAAAATATGATGACACAACCTCTGTTTCGCGGCGCGGCCACCGCGCTGATCACACCCTTTCGGGATGGCAAAGTGGACGTGGACGCTCTGCGGCGGCTGGTAGAGCAGCAGCTGGAAAACGGCGTTGCCGCGCTGGTCAGCTGCGGCACCACCGGCGAACCCTCCACCCTGTCGCTGGAAGAACGGGAACTGGTCATCCGGGAGACGGTGAAAGCCGTGAACGGCCGCGTGCCGGTCATCTGCGGCACGGGAGCCAACTGCACCCAGACCGTCATCGACAACGAGCGCCGCTTCCGCGACCTGGGCTGCGCGGCCCAGCTGGTGGTCACGCCCTACTACAACAAGACCTCACAGGAGGGCCTGTACGCTCATTTTATGGCCATTGCCGAGCATACGGAGCTGCCCATCATCCTCTACAACGTGCCCAGCCGCACCACGCTGGAAATTCTTCCCGATACTCTGCGGCGGCTGATCCCCTCGGGCCGGTTCATCGCCCTGAAGGAAGCCAGCGCCAATCTGTCGCTGGTGCTGGAAAAACTGGACGCCATTGACGGACGGCTGACCCTGTACAGCGGCAACGACGACCTGACCTATCTCCTGCTGGCCATGGGCGCGGAGGGCGTGATCTCCGTAGTGTCCAACGTGCTGCCCGGGGAAATGGCCGCGCTGTGTCAGGCGTATTTCGACGGCGACGCGCAGGATTCCCTGCGCCGCCAGATTCGCCTGATGCCTTTCATCCGTGCCCTGTTCCGGGAAGTCAGCCCCATTCCCTGCAAGTGCGCCATGGAAATGATGGGCCAGTGCTCCGGGGAGCTGCGGCTGCCCCTGATCCCCGCCGCAGAGGAAACCAGAATGGCGCTGAAAAAGTGCCTGACGGAGCTTGGGTATCTGAAAAACTAAAAACCGAGGGACAGAGCCATGCTCTGCCCCTCTCCATTTGACAAAGAAACGAGGTAGTTTGTCCTATGAAAATTCTCCTTGGCGGCGCACTGGGCCGCATGGGCCGGGAAGTGACCGCCGCAGCCGCAGAGGCGCAGGTAGAGATCGTCTGCGGCGTGGACGTGGCCTATACGGGTCAGCCGTCGGATTACCCCATCGTGACCGCTTTCGATCAGGCGACGCAGAAGGCCGACGTGCTGATCGACTTTTCCCGTCCCTCGGCGCTGCCGGAGCTTTTGCAGCTGGCGCGGAAAGAAAAAATGCCGACCGTGCTGTGCGCGACCGGTTATAACGAAGCGGAATTGCAGATGATCGAGGAAGCCAGCCGGGAAATCCCTGTTTTCCGCAGCGCCAACATGAGCCTTGGCGTGAACGTCCTGCGCCATCTGGTGCAGGAGGCCGCCCGCGCGCTGGGTGAGGACTTCGACGTGGAGATCGTGGAGCGCCATCACCGCATGAAGGCGGACAGCCCCAGCGGCACCGCGCTGATGCTCTACGACTCGGTGAAGGATGCCACGGAGACCCTGCGCCAGCCGGTATTCGGCCGCTATGGGCGCACCGCCCAGCGCCAGCCCGGCGAAGTGGGCATCCACGCCGTGCGCGGCGGAACCATTACCGGCGAACACGAGGTCTGCTTCTATGGCGACGGCGAAGAACTGATCCTGACCCATCGTGCGGAAAAACGTTCTCTCTTTGCCCGGGGTGCGCTGCGGGCCGCCGCGTTCCTGATGGACAAGTCTGCCGGAAAGTACGACATGCAGGACCTGATCGAAGAAATGCTTCGTTAACCCTCGGCGGACGGGCCGTTCCAGTCGTCCAGATGGCTCTGCAGGGTGGACAGAATCTCATGCATTACATAGCGCTGGCCGCGGCTTAGACCGTCGGGGCCGCTGTCGTTACGCACGGTATTCAGGCTGTCGCACAGAAGGTAATCCACGCCCACGTGCAGGGCGTTGGCCAGCGCTACCAGTGTTTCCAGACTGGCCTTGCGGGAGCCGCGCTCCAGATGGCCGATGAAGGAAGTAGTCACGCCCACCTGCCGGGCCAGCTGCTCCTGAGTCATGCCCTGCTCCACCCGGCGCTTGCGGATTCTTTTTCCCAACGCGAAATAGTCCATATTTGACGCTCCTTTCGTTCAAAAACTTCGTTCGGAAAAATATTCCATTTTTCGACATATTTCGTGGCATTTTGTACCATTGCTTTTAGAAAAAAACCTCCGTTTCATTTTTCGCTTTGTGGGGGATGAGCGGAGGTTTTTTGCGTTTGTTAATAGGGGCGTTCCTTTCCGAAGAAGCACACGGCTACCGTGCCCGGGCCGCAGTGCGCGCCGATCACGGGGCCCACATAGCGGGTGGAAATATTGCCCAGACCGGGGATCTTCTCCCGGAGCAGCTGTACCAGCCGGTCGGCATCCTCGGGCGCATCGGCATGCAGCACATACATTTCCGCCTCGGCGGGATCGTCGATGTTCTGAGCGGCAAGCTCCGCCAGCGTGCGCAGCGCCTGCTTGCGGCCCCGCACCTTATCCGTGGAAAGCAGCTTGCCGTTCTTCCCCTCGGTGATGATGGGCTTCAGATCCAGCATAGTGCCTACGGTAGCGGCCACGGCGCTGATGCGTCCGCCACGGCGCAGGTAGGTCAAATCGTCCACCGTAAAGAAGGCCTGCGAACGGCTCTTGTTTTCTTCCAGCCACGCGGCCACTTCGTCCATGGTCTTGCCCTGCCGGTACAGTTCATGTGCCTTCAGCACCAGAATGCTCTGTGGCAGCGAAATGCTCAGCGTGTCCACCACGATCATGCGGCGCTCGGGGTAACGCTGCAGAAGCTCCTCCCGGGCGGCGTAGATATTCTGAATGGTGCCGGACAGCTGGCTGGAAAACGCCACGAACAGGATATCCCGGCCCGCGGCGAACACGGGCTCGAAGTATTCCTCGTAGGCGGCGGTAGGCAGCAGGGATGTGACCGGCGCGGCACCCTTGCGCATGGCGTCGAAGAACTCCTTTTCCCTGCCGTTGCGGCCCAGATCGTCAAAGTATTCCTTGCCGTCCACCATATAGGGCATGTAGACCATGTTCAGCTCCAGCTCGTCTACAAACCGAAACGGCAGATCGGAGTCCGAATCCGTGAAGAATGCGTATGAATTCATAGTTCCTCCTTGTGTCAGATGATTCCATGAAATGATATGATGGCGTATAAATCCAATGCTATTGTAGCGGATTTTTGTCTGAAAAGCAATGTTCCGGGGCGGCAAGTTTCAAATGTGTCTTTTCCCTTAGCGGGTGGTTTCCATCTGGCTGTCGAAAAACAGGGGCGTTCCGCCTGTGTGCAGGAACAAAATCCGCTCGTTTCGCAGCCCCAGCCGGCGAATTTCCTGCACCATGCCGTAATAGCCCTTACCCACGTAGGTCAGATCCATGGGCATTCCGTAGCGGCGGAAGACCTGCCGGGCGCATTCCGCCATTTCCGGGGTGGATACGCCATATTGCAGCGCGTAGCGGTCGGTGAACTGAAGCTCCGGGCCGTGGGATTCCTCCCCCAGAAAAGCCTCCACATACCGGCGCAGATGCGCCTTGCCGTTTTCCTCACTCCGGGCAATGGAGATACCGTGAATCTCCGTATCGCCCCCATCCAGCAGACGGCCGCACAGCAGTCCGGCTTGGGTCATGCCCGTGCCCGCCGCCAGAAACAGCCGGTCAAAGGAACAGCCCAGCTCCTGCTGCTGGCGCAGAATTTCCGGCCATACCTTTCGATAAGCGCGCACCGGCGTGGCCAGATTACCCTGCCCGGTGGAGTCGCCGTAAATATAATAAGGCTTCCGCCCCTGACGCAGGCTGTCGTTCAGCGCCTGTTCGACCGTCTCCTTCACGCCGGTTTTCAGGCAGGGGACGATCTGCGCTCCGAAGCTTTCGCAGAAGCGCTGGTTAAAGCTGGGGCGGCGCTGGCCGTCATCGTCCGCCGGGGACAGGATGGTGCAGGGAATATTCCGGGCGCAGCAGAGGTTGCTCAGCACCCGGCAGAGGTTGGAGCGGGCGTTTCCATAGGCGATCAGGTGGTCTTTCCCCTGCCGCTCCATATCCGCCAGATATTCCAGCCCGATGCGGGCCTTGTTGCCGCCGAAGGAGTAGGGCAGCAGGTCTTCACGCTTTACATAGACGCGGTTTCCCTGCTCGTCCTCCCAAAGAAATTGGATCGGCGTGGGGGCAAAATCCATGGCGGGCACTTCCTTTTCTGATTCAATGCTTGCTTTCCTTGGCTCCCCGGCGTTTTAGCGCGTCGATCCAGCGGCGGGGAAGAAGATGCTTGGCGGCGTATACACATTTCTGCTTCAGGGGCAGCTGCCGCCGCACCCGGCGCAGGTCGGCCTGATGGGCGGGATGCTTTTCGTCCGTATTCCACAATTCCACAAACAGATAGCGGTCCCGCAGGGGTGCAAGCCCGGCCCGATAGCGTCCGCTGGTCATTTCGTCCACCTCATCCAGCATGTCTACCACGCTGGCCGCCCGGCGGGCGGTACGGACGGCGTTTTCCTTTTTCCACACCTGAAAGGCGCTGCCGGGCACGTTTTCCCGGTACACGCAGGCGTAGCGGTGCAGATACTCTCCGCTGCCCAGCGCGGTAAAATACAGCCGCATTTTCAGATCGCCGTGCTCGCACATCCGGTGGTGATACGCCTCGCTGACCTGCTCCCACAGGGCCCGGGGGAAGAAAAACCCCGCGGTGGGCACAAAGCTCAGCGCCGCCATTTCCCCCAGATCGTAGCGATGATCCGCCCCGTAATAGGCGGGCCGCTCCGACTCATAATAGGGCACGAACTCCCGGGCGTGTTCCCGCCAGTCCGGGCCGAAGGACTGGCTTTCCTCCACGATATATCCGTTGGTAAAACAGAAGGTGCAGTCGGGGTGACTTTCCATATAATCGGCCTGTGCCTGCAGCTTGCCGTCATCGCACCAGAAATCGTCGCCTTCGCACAGGGCGATATACTTTCCCCTCGCCCGGGGAAAATTGAAGGTCTCGTTGATGGGCACGCCCTTGGAATACTGGTTTTCCTTCTCGAACACAGGGCAGACGACGTCCGGGTAACGCCGGGCGTATTCCTCCAGAATTTCCACGGTGCCGTCGCCGGAGCAGTCGTCATGCACCAGAATTTCAAAAGGAAAATCCGTTTTCTGGCTCAGAAAGCTGTCCAGCGTCTGCCGGATGTAGCGGCTGTGCTGATAGGTAGTGGTGCAAATGCTCACCAACGGTTCCATGGGCAGACCTCCTTGGGATGATCAAACACATAAATCATCCAAAATTGTACCCGAGCGGCGGAAAACTGTCAACCGCAGGGGGACAGACAAAAGCCGCGGCAATTTTGCCGCGGCTTTTGGGTTGGTTTCAGGATCAGTCGAAGGGCACGTAATCGGGATCGTCACGGTCGTCTTCGTAGATCTTCTTAGGCTCGGTGGTTTCGGGCTTCACGGTTTCCTTGGACTCCTCAACCTTGGCAGGTTCCTTGTTGCCCTCGGCCTCCGCGGCCTTGCCGTTCTCGCTTTCCTTCTCGGCGGGCTTGCTTTCCTTGATGACGCGGGGCTTGGCGATACCGGGAGCCACGGTCACATGGAAGCTGGCATAGCTGCCTTCGCTGTACAGGTTGCCGTCCGCGTCCTTGTAGCGGGCCCGGATGCGCAGCACCTGATCCTCGCCGGTGGGGTTCTCGGTGACGTACAGCTCGCCGTCCACGATGCTGGCCTTGACGGTCTCGTCCGAGCAATAGACGCTCCACACGATGTCGTAGCCTTCCACCGCGCAGGAGACTTCCGCGCTGAAGGTGTACACCTTGCCGGGCACGACCTTGGCCACGTCGGGGCCGTAGACGGTCACGCCGATCTCGGCGGGCGCTTCTTCCTTCTTAACGGGCTTCTGCTCCTTGGCGTCCTTCTTTTCCTTTTCGTTCACCACGACGGTCTCTTTTTCCGTCTCGGCTTCGGCGGGCGCTTCGTCCTTGGTTTTCTCGGTCTGGACGGGTTCTTCGTCGCCGCCGGAGATCACCAGCTTGATGTTCTCATTCTTGGTATTGATCTCCGTCTTTCTGACGGCGGGCTCAGCAGGCTTTTCCTCCGCCTTGGGCTCCTCGGCGGGCTTTTCTTCCGTTTCGGGCGCTTCCTTGCTTTCTTCGTCCTTGGCGGCAGGCTCTTCCTCGCCGCCGGAGATGACCAGCGAAATGCTGTCGCTCTTCGTGTCGATGCCCTTGGCGGGAGCCGTCGCGGCTTCCTCCGGCTGGGCGGCGGGCTCGTCGTCCGCCACGGCGAAGTCATCGTCGGGCAGGAGCGCCGCGCCTTCCAGCGTCATGGTGGCGGCCTTGGCCTCCGGGGCGGTCTCCGTAATGATGAAGCTGTACTTGGCGCTGACCTCATGCGTGTTGCCGTCCTCGTCCTTGCAGGCATAACGGGCGGTCACGAAGATCTCCTTGCCCACCAGAGAGGGTTCGCCGGGCACGGTCACGACGCAGGTATCATCCGTGGCGGTGAAGGTCACGTCGGCCTTACCATTGTTGGCAGCTACAGCGAATTCGGCCTTGGGATTGGCTTCGCTGGCGGAAATCGCGACCTTGAAGGTAGCGGACTGGCCGATGCTGACGCTCTTCTGGCCTTCCACGAAGGTGATGCTGATGGGGGCCTCCGCGTACACCACGGTGACGTAGCACACGGCGGTCTCGCCGGTGGGCACTGCGGTGGCGGTGACTTTCAGCTGCTTGACAGTCTCAAACTTGCTGATCTTCAGGATGCCGGTGGATGAGCCGATGGTGGTGCCGGAGCTCTTGGTTCCGTCCACGCCCTCCACGCTCCAACGCACGGTCTCGTTGTTGCTGTTCTGCACGGTGGCGATGAAGGTGGTCTCCTTGCCCGCCTGCAGCTCGCTGACGGACTTGACGATGGTCACGACAGGGGCCAGATCGCCGGTGGAGTTGTCCGTTGCGGTCTTAATGGTAGTGGAAGCGCTGTAAGCCTTGCCTTCCACGGTGGTGGAGGCCGTCACCAGCAGCTCCAGACCGGCCTTTTCGTCCGCGTCGACCGTCACGATGCCGTTCTGGTCGATCTTGGTCTCATCGGCGGTGCCGTTGGCCAGCGTCCAGCTCCACGTCAGGCTGTCCTGATCGCCGGTGAAGCCGGACAGCAGGGCGGTGCAGACCACGTACTTCTTGCTGGTGCCCACGGTCACGCTATCGCGGTCGGCGTAAACTTCCGCCTTGGTCGCGGTGGTGATGGGGTTAAAGGTCGCGGTCACGGTGGCGGTATGATCGCCGGTCTTCTGGTATTCCGCGCTGGCCGCGCCGGGCACGGTGAACAGGCTCTTGCCGCTGTTGGGGAAGGTGTACTCCGCAGCGGAGGTCAGGCTGATGACGGCCTTGTAGACCTTATTGGCCTCGAAGATCGTAACAGCATTGCCTTTTTCATCCTGCCAGGCCACGGTGCCCTTGTACTGCGCACAATCGCGGATAGCCGTCACCGGGGTCTTGCCCTTTTCGGGGGCGGTCACGCCATAGATGCAGAAGTTGTCCACTTCCTGCGTGGCGGTCAGCTTGCCAAAGTTGATGGTCACAGTGTTGCCCACCAGAGAACCGGACACGGAGGTCTTGCCGTCCACATCGGTGGCGCTGACGGAGCCCAGACGGTAGCCGCCGGTCAGGCTGGTGAAGTTCACCACGGCCTTGTAGCTCTCGCCGGTGCGGAAGGTGCCGTTGTCCGACAGGCTGGGAGACCAGGTGATGTCGGCGCTGTAGGTCACAGTGTAGGACTTGCCCGCAGCGTCCTTCCAGACGGCGGTGTTGTTGTTCAGCTTGAGCACAGGGCTCTGGCCCACCTTGGGGGTGATGGCGGAAGTCAACGCCACGTTGACCGCATTGCCGCCCGCAACGGTGGTCTTGGCCGTAAAGGCCTTTTCATTATTGTTGATGACATAGCTGCCGGTGGCTTCTACCTTGGCGATGATCTCCTTGCCAGCATCGCTGGAGGTGATGGTGTAGCTGGAGGTAGTGGTTCCCGACTTCTTGCCGCCGATGGTCCACGTGTACTTCACGCAGCCGGAGGCCGCCGCTTCAGACGGGTTGACCTTCACAGAGATCGTCTGACCCACCTGAGGCTGGCTGCCGATGTTCTGCTTGGTGCTTTCGTTATAGAGGTAGATGCCGGTAATATTCTTGTTCTTCAGTACAGCGCTGGTAGCGGCGCTGGTGGCGGTCGCGCCGTTATACTTCAGCGTTACGCGGATCTGTTTGTTCACATCGTCGGAGGTGACGGTGTAGGTATTATCCGTGCTGCTCTTGGTCACGGTGCCGATCTGCCACAGATACAGGCAGTCTGCCTTGGACAGATTCTGCGGGTCGGACACCGCGGTGATCACGTCGCCCACCACAGGCTCCGTCACGGTGAGGGACACGCTGTTCAGGGTGTACTTGCTGTTCACCGGGCTGGTGATGGCGCTGGCCACCACGCCGCCGTAGATGCCCTGACCATAGGCACGCACGTAGATCGCCTTGCCGACATACTTGTCTTCCACCGTATAGGTGTTGCTCCAGCCGCTCTGGACAGGCTTATCCTCGCCGGAAACGTACCAGTAATACAGCACGGAGTTGGCAGTCCGGGCCTCTGCCGGTTCGGCAGTGGCGGTCAGGGTCATGCCCACCACGGGAGCATTGCTGTCCAGCGACACCTTGGTCAGGTTGACCATCTTCACAGGCTGGCTGGCAGCGCTTTCCACCGTACCGGCGCACTTGTCCGTGCCGGTGGCCTTCACGGTGATGACCTTGCCCATATCAAAGGCGGTAGGCGTATAGGAAGCGCCGGAGCCCATCTTGATGCCGTCCACATACCAGACATAGCTGGCGGTGGCGCTGCCGGGGGTCACGGTAGCGGTGATCGCCTGACCCACCACGGGGAAGGACGTGCTCAGTTTGACTTCTTTCAGTTCCAGCGCGTCGGCGACCTTGGAGGTCATATCGCTGGCGGCCTGGCCGGAAAAATCGCCGGTGCCGGTGGCGTAGACCTGGATCTGCTTGCCGGAATCGGAGGCCTGCACCACATAGGTGGCTTCCTTGCCCTTTTCCACACCGGCAACGCGCCAGCTATAGGTGACGGTCGCGGAGGAAGGCGCAACGACGGCCTTCAGAATGTCACCCGCCAAAGGCGCGGAATGGTCGGCGATGGTGTTGACAATCATCACACCGGCCACCTTGCGCTCCTTGGTCACAGGCTGGGACAGGACGCTGACCTTCTGCCCCGCCCACTGGCCGGTGCCGGTCACTTCCACGCAGATCTTGTGGCCCACGTCGGCGGTGGTGGCGGTGTAAGCCGCAGCAGTGCTCAGCTTGGTGCCGCCCACCTTGTCCCGGTACCACTGATAGGTCACCGTGGCCTGAGAAGGCGTAATGGTCGCCAGCAGGGTATCGCCCACCAGCGGATACTCATAATTGAGCTCCACCTTGGTCAGAGCGCTGTAGGGAATGGGCGTGGGTTCGGGCGTAGGCGCGGGCAGGGCGATATACTTGGTCATCATATAGCCCACACTGGAGCCGATCATGACCCGGGTCCATTGGCCCTTGTAGCCCAGAATGGTCAAAGGCGTGCCATCGCTGTACAGGCCCAGACGGCGGCCGTTAGGCGCGGTGCGCAGCCACGTGCGCAGGCCGTTGCCCGCATACACGGTAGCGGTGCCCAGCGAAGGAGTGCTGGACGTGCTGCTGCCGCTGCTGGAAACCAGGAACTTGCTCATCATGTAGCCGCTGAGCGTGCCCGCCTGAATGCGCGTCCAGACAGTTCCCTTCTCCAACACGGTAACGACCGTGCCGGAAGGCAGCGTGGTCTGGCTGGCATAGCTGGTGCTGGGGCCAAGGCGCAGACGCACCCCGTACTGGTTGCCGCTCTGCACGGTCGCATAGCTGGCCTCTGCCAACGTGGCGCTCATGGGCGTCATGGCCAGCAGAATCGCAGCCAGCAGCAATGTGACGACGATCTTCTTCATAGTCCGTATCCCTCCATAAACAGCGTATCGCGGCGGTCAAACCGACAGGCCCGCCTTGTATACTGCGATAATCCATTGCAAATGATACCAGATTCATTGCAATTTGTAAATAGGTTGTAATATTTTCGTGATAATTTTTGGAACATTTATTGACGAATTTGTTCCAGTACTTTCACGATTCCATCACGAATGGCGGGTTCTTCCTGCGAAATGGTGCAGACATGGGGTACGCCGTGGAGCCAAAGCTTCCACTTTTTTTCGCTGCCGACGCCGTTCAGGATGCAGTCCGCGCTGCCTTCCCAGATCGTTTCATCGTCTTCGGACTGCACCGCCAGCACCGGGCAGGTAATATTAAAAAGATTCTTCCGGGCCAGCCGGATCAGGTGGTAAAGGTCCGCGCCCTTGGCCGTGGGGAAGCCGGTGTAGCCGAAATCGTAGTCCGCGTTCAGCGCCACGCTCCGTTCCGGGTGATCGCCCCACGAAATGCGCGGGATCACCTTGCCCATCACCCCCGACAGGCACAGGAAGCGATTCTTCGTGGCCATAGGCGCGGAGATGGGAATACACGCGTCCACCTGCATCTGCTCTGCCAGCAGCAGAGCCAGCACGCCGCCCATGCTCAGGCCGCAGACCGTCACGGTCTTGCAGGTCTTCTTCATTTCCAGAACGGCGGTCTTGGCCGCCTGCAACCAGCTCTGCCAGCTTTCCTTCGCCATGTCCTCCTCGGTGGAGGCATGGCCCGGCAGGCAGATGGAGCGCACGGTGTAGCCCCGCTCCGCCAAATCGTCCGCCAGCATCCGCATATGGGCGGGGCTGCCGGTAAAGCCGTGCATCAACAGAATGCCGTTGCCGTCTCCTTGAACATCGACGGGCCGGCACACGGGGCGGTCAAAATATCCTTCAGGCGTAGGTTTCATCTGATTTTCATCCTTTCGGGCCTGCTTGTCCGGGCGTTATCAGCCTATGACCGACAGACCTCCTATATGTATGACGTTGGAGGGACTCCATTTTGTTCCCGTTTTTGGAAAAAATTCCGATTTTCGTTTACTTCCGCAGCTTTTCCACATCTTCCCGGCGGCCCATCACCAGCAGGGTGTCCCCGCTTTGAAAGGGCATATCCGGGGCAGGGGCCACCAGATAATGCCCCTCCCGGTGGACGGAGAGGATATTCACGCCGAATTTGTGGCGCGCATCGGTGCTGCGCAGACTTTCCCCCTCCCACCCGGACGGAAGCAGGATCTCCGCCAGCTGGTAATCGCCGCTCAATTCCATTAGATCCAGCACCGAGGGGGTGACGATGGAGCGAGCCAACCGAACGCCCATGTCCCGCTCCGGGAAGACCACCTTATCCACGCCGATCTTCCGAAGCACCTTGGCGTGCAGGTCGTCGTTGGCCTTGGCGATCAGGTAGGGAATGCCCATTTCTTTCAGCAGCACGCTGACCAGGATGCTGTCCCGGGTGTTCTGCCCAATGGCCACCACCGCCGCGTCGAAATTCTTCACGCCCAGCGAGCGCAGGGCCTCCTCGTCCGTCGCGTCCAGCTGCAGGGCCTGCGTCACATGGGGCGCGATCTGGTTGACCAGCTCCTGATCGCTGTCCACAGCCAACACTTCCTGTCCCTGGGCGCACAGAGCCCGGGCCATACTGGAACCGAAGCGTCCCAGACCGAACACCAGATATTGCTTGTTCTTCATGATGAAAGTCCTTTCTCCCTATATAAGTGATTGCGTTTTTTCGTTTTGCGCTCAAAGCCCGCCGCCTTACCCGATCATGATCTTTTCCTCTGGGAAGCGCACCCGGTTCCGCGCGCCGTCCTTTTCCCGGCGGATCAGCGCCGTAGCCAGCGTCAGCGGGCCTACCCGGCCCAGATACATCAGGAGCATCAGCAAAATTTGTGAGCTGCGGCGCAGCACTCCCGTGCCCGCCGCGCTCAGGCCCGTGGTGGAAACGGCGGAGACCGTCTCAAAAACCAGATTCGTCAGGCTGACACCGTGTCGGTGCTCCAGAATCGACAGGGCGCAGGTAACGGCCAGCACGAAGGAGGTGGCAATGAAGGTCAGCGCCACGGCCCGGTGGCCGGTGTCCTGCGAAATTTCCTTTCGGAAGACGGTGATCCGATCCCGGCCCCGCACCACGCTGTGCACCAGCAGCAGCAGCGCCGCCAGCGTGGTGGTCTTGATACCGCCGCCGGTGGACGCGGGGGACGCGCCGACCAGCATCATCAGGCAGCTGAGCAGCTTGGTGGAGTCGTTCAGCGCATCCTGACTAACGGCGGCAAAACCCGCCGTGCGGCAGGTGACGGCCTGAAAAACGCTGCCAGTCACTTTGTCCCACAGGGTCATGCCCTCCCGGCCCAGCGTGGCCGGATTCCGTCCCTCCAGCAGGAATACGGCCAGCGAGCCGCCCACCAGCAGGGCTCCGTTGACGGCCAGCACCAGCTTGGTATGCAGGGACAGCCGACCCAGACTCTTGCGGTGGCGCAGCAGCTCCAGCATCACTGCGAAGCCCATGCCGCCCAGCTGAATCAGGCCGATCAGCGTCCACAGCACCACGGGATCCTGCCGGAAGGCAAGCAGGCTGTCGCCGTTGCCGAACAGGTCAAAGCCCGCGTTGCAGAAGGCGCTCACCGCCGTAAACAGGCTCAGCCACAGGCCCCGGGCCGTTCCGTAGCGGGGAATCAGCCGCGAGGCCAGCAGCGCCGCGCCCGTCAGCTCGATTGCCAGCGCCATGGCGAAAAACCACAGGCTCAGCCGCACCATGCCGGACAGACCGTTCTGGTTCATGGACTCGCTTAACAAAATGCGGCTGTGCAGCGAAATGCGCCTGCCGATCAGTACCATGCCCAACGTGGCGAAGGCCATGAAGCCCAGCCCGCCCACCTGAATCAGGCACAGCAGCACGATCTGTCCGAAAAGGCTCAGGTCACGCCCGGCCTCGATCAGGGAAAGGCCGGTGACGCACACGGCGGACGTGGCGGTAAACATTCCCTTCAAAAGGCCCAGGGACGTTCCGTCAGCGCTGGCGGCGGGCAGCGTCAATAGCAGCCCGCCTGCCAAAATCAGCGCCAAAAATCCCAGACAAAGCGCCCGTCCGGGAGACAATGTCTTGCGGCTCAGCGGCTTGCGCCGGTCGGAGAAAACAGTTTCTTCACTCAAAGCAGTGGTTCCTTTCGTTCTTTTTCCAAAAAAAAGCAGGATCAAGGCCTTCTTTATTATAAGCAGAAAAAGCAAGTTTGTATAGCCGGGTTTTGGATCGGCAGGAGTTTAGGCTGTGCAGATAGAATGACTAGAACGCCGCCGCAGGCGACCCTGCCGACGGTTTTATTCTTTCAGAAACGAGGCGCACAAACGATGTGGACTTCTTTGATGGGCAGTCTGCCCCTGCTGAAATCGGGCCG
>OIXH01003517.1_pt1 | contig 13783 bp, 14 predicted proteins | sample 1587741 | NCBI WGS metagenome assembly OIXH01 (sample SAMEA3888916, study PRJEB22519) | human gut metagenome | biome: human gut; feature: human-associated habitat; material: faeces | place: Denmark | collected 2011 | reverse complement strand
GAGGCCCGCTGCCTTTGGCTCCGCCAAAGGCAGCGCCCCGGCCCCCGGACCGGATAAACCCCGCTTCGCCGCGTCCCAACCCCCGGCACACGAGAAAGGCAAAACCCATATCCAAAAACGGCCGCGCCCTGTACCCGAGCAGGGGATACCGGCGAGAAGCAAAAAAATACCCCGGCCCGCTTTCTAGGGCGAAGGGCATTTGAAGCCATATATGTTTTACAGCAGCGGCAGATACCAAAGAAATACCACCGTATAGGGGAGCACGAACAGGGCGCTGTCGAACCGGTCCAGCAGCCCACCATGGCCGGGAAGCAGGCGGCTGTAGTCCTTGATCCCCACCCGGCGCTTGACCTGAGAAAAAACCAGATCCCCCAGCTGCCCCAGCAGAGAAGCCGTATAACCGTAAAGCGACAGCCTGCTCACATATACCGGCCGGTGGAGCCAGGCCTGCAGCAGAAAGCCTACCAGCCACAGGAGCACCGTAGCCGCCAGAGTGCCGCAAAGGCTGCCTGCCACGGTCTTATGGGGGCTGATAAGAGGAGCCAGCTGCTTTTTGCCCAGGGCTTTTCCGCCGAAATAGGCGGCCGCATCCGTAAGCACACAGGCGGCAAAGGGCAGCACCAGCGTAAACAGGCTGTCTCCCAGCAGGGGCAGGCAGGCAAAGGACGCCCCGATGGCAGCACCCCCCAGGAGCCCCCGTATATACGGAGGCCGGGGAAAGGGCCCGCATCCGCTCAGCAGCAGGGAGAGGAGCCCCGCAGCTGCGGCAGCGCCCTCTGCAGCGGCCAGCACCGGGATGGGGAGCCGGGGAATATACAGTGGGAAAAGCAGGCAGCACAAGGCTGTGCCGGCATATACCAGCCAGCCCCACCGGCCCTGCAGCAGCCCCATGGCCCGGAGCAGCTCAAAGCAGCCCAAAAGACCCAGCAGCGTGCTGAGCCCTTCCAGTATCCCGGGCACCTGCCGGGCCTGAAAAGCCCCCAGCAGTATCAGTGTGAGCAGGGCGCCCGTGCGGATGCGCACCGTCAGTTCCGAAGCATGTGTATCCCGCCGCTCCATACCGGCCCCCCCTTTACAGACTTTCTGCCGGAGGGAAAAAGGCTTCGTACTCCGTTACATCCAAAATGGTCTCCCCGTCGATCTGCAGGGGAGTGGGACGATCAAACTCCACCCGGATATGGTGGCCCGTAAGGATCTGCACCATGTTCCGGTATTTTACATGCTCCCCCTTGAAGATGGAAGGGAAGGCGGCCAGTGCCCGGAGCTTGCCCGGGCAGTGATACACCATCAGAGACAGGGTCTTTTCCGGAGCAAAGCGATCCTGTTGGGGGGCGGGGCGCATACCGCCGCCGTAGCAGCGGCCCAGCATGACCGGAGCCAGCCACACATGGTCAAAGCAGAGGGTGTTCCCGTCCACCGTTACCCGGGCTCCCGTAGGGTGATAGTGGAACAAAAGTCCCTTGATGGCAATGGCGGTATAGTTGACGGGTCTGGTGCTTTTTTTGCGCAGCTCGTCTCCCTTTTCGCAGCAGTAGCCGTTGATGCCATAGCCTATGCCGTTGATAAAGAAATGGGCGGCGCCCTTTACCTGCACCTGGGGCAGGCTGCGAAGATAAGGGGTCAGCAAAAAGGGACCCTGGGAGGGATCTTTTTCGGCATCCCGCAAAAAATCATTGCCGGAACCGCAGGCATAATAGAACAGCGCCTCCGGCCGCTTCAGCCCGGCAGTATCGTTGATAAAGCGGTTCAAAGTGCCGTCGCCCCCACAGAGGATCAGCCCTTCCTCCGGCCCCAGAGAAGCAAACAGGGCGGCATACTCCTTAACGGCGGTGATATCCACAAAACGCAGGGCATCTTCCGGCATCTTTTTGGAAAGAGCCCGGGCCTGAATTTCCCCCTGTCCACCGCCTGCCAGCGGGTTAAATAAAACGCAATACGCCTTCATGGCTGCTCCTGTCTGAAAGGGAACAAAACCGGGACGGGAAGAAAGGAGGATATCCCCCGCCGCCGGTATTCTGTTCCTTTCCGTATCTATATAAAATCAGAATAACTTTTTCCCGCAGTTCCCGCCAGTGGGAAAGGAAAGGGGTTCCTCGATTTTGAGGAACCCCTGTATTCTATGTGATTTTGCGAAAAAATGTTTTTTTGCCCGAATCGCTCAGCCGCGGAGAGCGCCCTCCTTTTGCAGGGTCAGCCGAACCAGATCCTCCAGGTGCCCGGCGATCCTGTCCACCAGCCGGTCCACGTCCCCTTCCATCCGGTTCCACAGGAACTGGGTAAAAAAGCCCAGCACCACATACCGGCACATGAAGGTCAGCTCCCATATGGTTTCTTCAGAGACCCGGCCCCCGGCGGAATACTCCCGGATCTTCCGGGTGATGGCGTCATCGTTCATGGTAAACACGCTGTGAACCAGAATGTCTCTGGAAAGACAGTCATACAGGTGATAGATCAGGGCCCGTTTTTCCCGGCAGTCCTTCAAAAAGGCTTTGATGGCCTCCTTCCAGTCGTCATATCGGGAATAGGGGGCCAGGCGTTCCTTGAGCCAGACCTCCAGCAGGGCATAGATATCCTGATAGTGATAGTAAAAGGTATTGGAGCTGATCTCGCAGCGCCTTACCAGGGCAGAAACGGTGATCTTATCAAAGGGCATTTCCTCCAGCATCTGCTGGAAAGTCCGCAGAATCGCCTTCTGGGTGTATAAGGCCATGGGTTCCTCCGTACTTTTTGTCTTTTTCCGTATTTTATCATCTTTTTGCGCAGGGTTCAATCCTTTGTGAAACTCCGGCAACCCCTGCCCATAGATCCAGAGCAGGGCAGCCCCCGGCAGCGGCGTACTTCGCCCGCACGATGTTCCGTATATCCTGACCTGTGTAAACGAAATATCATATGGACTACCGTCCGTGGCTTTTCCTCTCTCCGAAAGACGGATTTTATGGTATACTGTCAGAAGAGAGAGGGATGCACATGGAAACAAAAACTTCAGCCATTCGAAAACGGCACACGGAAATAGACATGACCCGGGGCAGCATCTTTATGCATCTGCTCCGGTTCATGCTGCCCCTGCTGGCAGGAAACATCTTCCAGCAGCTGTACAACATGGTGGATACCTGGGTGGTGGGGAATTATGCAAGCAACGAGGCTTTCTCCGCCGTGGGCTCCGCAGGACCCATTACCTTTACCCTTATCGGCTTTTTCATGGGCCTGAGCAACGGCGCCGGGGTGATCACGGCCCAGTATTTCGGCGCAGGCAAGCCCGAAAGCGTTCAAAAGACCGTTCACACCGCCATTCTCATGACGCTGATCCTGGCCGTGCTGTTTACCGGCATAGGGATCGCATTTACCCCCACCATGCTGGTCTTTATGCAGACCCCGGAAGAAGTCCTGCCCGAGGCCGTCAGCTACCTGACCATCTATTTTGCCGGGGTCTCCGGCCTGATGCTGTATAATGCGTGCTCCGGTATCCTGCAGGCCGTGGGCAATTCCCTGATCCCCTTCCTGGCGCTGCTGGCCTGTGCCCTGATGAATACGGTGCTGGATCTGTATTTTGTCATCGGCCTGGGCATGGGCGTGGAAGGCGTGGCTCTGGCCACCATCATTGCCCAGTATGTGTCTGCCGTTCTGGTGCTCATCGCCCTTATGCGCACGGATTCCTGCATCCGCTTCCGCTTCCGCAAGCTGGCCATAGATAAGGCCGTTCTGGGGCGCATCCTCCGGGTGGGCTTCCCGGCCGCCCTGCAGATGGCGGTGACCTCCTTCTCCAACGTGTTTGTACAGTCCTATATCAATCATTTCGGAGCGGATGTCATGTCCGGCTGGACGGCCTATAACAAGATCGATCAGCTGCTGGTGCTGCCCACCAAATCCATGGCGCTGGCCGCCACCACCTTTGTAGGGCAGAATCTGGGCGCCGGGCAGGAAAAGCGGGCCCGCACCGGCATGAAAGCGGCCCTGGGCATCAGTCTGGGTCTGGCCCTGCTGCTGGGCGCTCCCTCCATGCTCTTTGCCCCGTCGCTGGTAGGCTTCTTCAATCCCAAGGCCGAGGTCATTGCCTACGGGGCTTCCTTCCTGATGCTGACTCCCTTCTATGTGTTCATGTGCATCAATCAGGTGACCTCCGGAGCCTTGCGGGGGGCGGGAAACAGCCGGGCTCCCATGGTCATCATGCTGGGCAGCTATGTGCTCTTCCGGCAGATCTATCTGTATGTCATGACCAACTTCATCTCCAACACGGTCATGTCCGTAGCCTTTGGCTACCCTCTGGGCTGGATTGTGTGCAGCACCGCCATGATATTGTATTATCTCCGCCACCCCCTCAGGCGGGTAGGGCTGGGGGAAGCTCCTGCCGCCGCCGCAGAAGCGGAAACCGAGGAAAAAGCGGATCCCTCCGCCGAGGATTGATCCTTTCCCTGTATATACCGCAAAAGCCGCCTCCCTTCCGAACCTGTTCGGTGGAGACGGCTTTTCTTTATTACCGCGGCAATCCTGCAGTGCATTGAAAAGCGGGAAAACCCGGAAGAACTTGTGGAAAATCAAAAGAAAATGAGCGGATCCCGGCCGGAACGCCGCTCACAAAGCCGATCAGGCGGGCCGGACAGCTTTACTACGCCGCCTGTATGATACAAAGATTCAAAGATATACAGATAAAAAAGAAACTGAAACAACACGGAGTCAGACTTTGCAATTACGGAAAATGAAGCCGCAGCAGCTATTTATTGCTGTATACGGTCAAAGCCCTTTGCCCGTCATTGCCCCTCGCCGTGAATTGCCTTGTCCCTTTATCTCTCGTCATGACAATAACAGCCTACACCCCTGCGCCCGTTGTCTCAGGCAATGCATACTGACATTATGGTTGCTTCCCCTTATAAGCACCCCCCTCCGTCGATCAGAACAGGGGGATCTCCCCCTCATATCTTTCCGCCTTTTCCAAAAGAGGCCCTTTGGCGCCCATGGTAAAGGCAATGTCGCTGCTGCGGATGGCAAGCAGTTCCCGCCCCGGATCCACAGCCAAAAACTGCATCATCTCTTTGCTCAGCCGGATCTGCCCCTCCTGCGAAACGGGCACCCAGAAGTAAAACCGGCCCTTATAGGGGGCAAAAGCCCCCGGAGCCGCCCTATACTCCCGCAGGGCAGGCATATCCTCCAGAATATGCCCCAGCTTGGAAGGCTGCAGCAGTCCCTTCCGGGTCACACAGAACCCGCCGGTTACTTTGCTTCCGGTGAACAGATATACCTTTCCTTCCCCGGTAATGCGGTATTCCTCCACCGCCTGAGTGGGGAATTGTACCCGCCCGTCTGCACCGATCCGGGATCTTCCAAAAACAAACTTTCCGCCCTTATTCAGCTGCGGCATATCAGAAGCCCCCCTTTCCTTTCGTATTCCCTTCCGTTTGCATCAGTCCCGGGCGTCCAGCAGCTCCCGCTGCTTCTTTTTGGGCAGCCCGGCTCATACCAGTCCGTAGGCTTCATCCAGCATGGTGCGCAGCAGCGCCTCCGGCACCTGCCCGTCGGCCCGCACGGAGTTCCAATGGGTCTTGTTGCAGTAATAGCCCGGAAGAATATCCTCATACTGTTCCCGCAAAAAGGCTCCTTCCTGCGGATCCAGCTTCAGGGTGATGTAGTAGGGCCGGTCAGCATCGTCCAGACAGATGGCGGCAAACATCTTTCCTCCCACCTTATAGCGGATCCAGTTCCATTCCGCCTGCAGATCCTTCTCCACGGCGGGCTTCTGCAGCAGATATTCATCTATCCATGGGTAGCGCATACAATCTCCCTCCTGTATTCCAATGTGTTGCGTTTCTATTTTAGCAGGAAAAAGAAGTCCTTTCCATTCCGCCTGAAAATTTCATTTTTACGGCACCCCCTGCCATGCTTTTTCTCCGCTCTGACCGGCTGCTCTGCGGCGCAGCATTTTCCAACGGCTGCTCACTCCTGTTTTTTATATAAAACAGTCCTCCCGGGAAGATCCCCGAAGAGGACTGGATAGACAAACCGAATATGAAACTGCGTCTCTTACAGCACCTTGCTGAGAAATTCTCTGGTGCGGGGCTGCTGCGGGTGGCCAAAGATCTGTTCCGGTGGCCCCTGCTCCAGAATGATCCCCTGATCCATAAACAGCACCCGGTGGCTGATCTCCCGGGCAAAGGCCATTTCGTGGGTGACGATGATGGTAGTCATGCCGGAATCCACCAGACTTTTGATGACCTCCAGCACCTCTTTGACCATCTCCGGATCCAGGGCACTGGTGGGCTCGTCAAAAAGCATCACATCGGGCTCCATAGCCAAAGCCCGCACAATAGCCAGCCGCTGCTTCTGCCCGCCGGAAAGACGGCCGGGCTTTTCATCCTTCTTATCCAGCAGACCGACCCGGTCCAGCAGAGCCTGCGCCTTTTCCCGGGCCTGCTCCTTCGTTTTTTTCTTCAGGAGCACAGGGGCCATGGTGATGTTTTCTTCCACCGTCATGTGCGGGAACACATTGAACTGCTGAAACACCATGCCCATCTTCTGGCGGTGCTTATCCATATCGATGCCCTTGGCGGTGATATCCTCGCCTTCAAAAAAGATCTGGCCGCCGGTGGGTTCCTCCAGCCGGTTCAGGCACCGGAGCAGGGTGCTTTTGCCGCTGCCTGACGGGCCGATGAGGGAGAGCACCTCTCCTTTTTGGATGTGCATATCCACACCCTTGAGCACCTCCAGGGTACCGAAGGTCTTTTTCAGGCCCCGGGTCTCCAGCAGGGGCATTTTCTTTGCGGTATCAGTCATTTTTCTTCAGGGTCCTTTCATACAGGCCGATGAGTTTGCTCAAAGAGAAGGTCAGCACAAAATAGATCACGCCTACGATGAGCAGACATTCAAAGGACAGGAAGGTAGCGCCTTTTACCTTCAGGTAGGAGGTCATCAGATCCCCGATAAAGAAGGTGGAAGCAAGGCTGGTCTCCTTGATCATGGTAACAAACTCGTTGCCCAGGGCGGGAAGGATGTTCCGCACGGCCTGAGGCAGCACCACATGGATCATGGTCTGGGCCTTGTTGAGCCCCAAACTCCGGGCGGCCTCGCTCTGGCCCCGATCCACCGCCTGTATGCCGGAGCGGAACACCTCGCTTACATAGGCGGAACTGTTGATGACCAGGGCCACGGCAATGCTGGCATAATCGCTGAGCCCCAGGGCGGGGAAGAGCATGGGCAGAATGAAATACCCGAAGTACAGCTGCAGCAGGATGGGGGTGCCCCGGATGATCTCCACAAAGGCGGTGATGCAGAACCGCAGCACCTTAAAGCGGGAGAGCTTGCCCAGAGCCAGCAGGGCCCCGAAGATAGCGCCGAAGAATACCGTAATGGCTGACAGAGACAGGGTGTTGGTAAGGCCTTCAATGAGGAATACGTCCCAGTATTTGCCCAGTATTTTCAGTACGTTTTGAAAGATGGTGGCTATGTCCATGGATGTTTACGGCGTATGGTCTCAGTCGGCCTTGTTGCCCTGATCGTCATAGGTAACTTCGCTGGCGGTGCTGATGCCGGCCAGTTCCTGGGCCTTGGCGTACCATTCCCCATAAAGCCCGGCGTCCTTGGCCTGGGCCAGGATCTCGTTGACCTTTTCGGTAAGGGCGGAGGACTCTTTGTGCAGCAGGATCAGGTTGTTTTCGGCAGCCTCGTCAATAGTGAAATAGAAGCCGGAAATGGCCAGATCCGGATTGTTGGCAATAATGGCTTTGCCGTTTCCTTCCGCTACGGCCACACCGTCGATCTTACCGGTCTTGAGCGCCAGAACGGCATCGTCAATGGCCTTGTACAGATCAATCTGGGCAATATCCTTCAGCTGGTTGTTGCACAGGTTCTCCTGCAGGGAGGCGGCCTGGGCACCGATGGTCATGCCCTGGAAGTCTTCGGCCTTGGAGAAGGTACCGGCCTTGTCGGCAGAAACAATAATGGTCTGCTGGGTCTCGTTATCCCCGGCGTAATAGTAATCGGAAAGGCTGAAGTTCTCTGCCCGCTCCTCCATGTAAGAGAAGCCGGAAATAGCCATATCCACGGATTTCATCTGTACGGCGGTCTGGCAGGCCTCAAAGCTCATGGGCTTGATGACCAGCTCCAGCCCCATTTCCTGAGCAAGGTACTGAGCCAGCATTACGTCAAAGCCCACATACTGTTCCTGACCGGATTTGCTGGTATCTACAAACTCCATGGGGGAGAAGTCGGGGCTCATGGCCACCAGCAGCTTGCCCTCTTCCACCAGGCCATAAGGGGAAGCAGCTTCGCCGCTCTTCTTTTCGGAAGCGCAGGCTCCCAGCACCAACATCATACATACAGCCAACAGCAGGGCAATCCCTTTTTTCATTTTCGTTTGTCTCCTTTGGAATGTTTATTCTTAAAACGTGACTAATTATACACATTTCTTTCCGTTTGTAAAGCCCCTTTTTTGCATTTTTCAAAAGTTTTTTGTGAATATATGCGCATACGGCAGAAAAACATGGGTAATTGGATTCTTTTTGCACCTGTCACTGCTCATTTTTATACGTTTATGAAACAGGAGCCTGCCCTGCGCCCAGATGCTTCTGCTTCATGCTGCGGCAGCCGGGGCAAAGGCGCCTCCCCGCCTTCGTACCTGTGCAAGCCCCTTTCCCATCGGGTTTCGTATTCAGGGCAAAAAGCATGCGCGGCACACAAACGCTTTTCTCCGTACCCAAGCATCTCATTACTGCATTGCTTTCCTACAGAGATACGGGAGTTCTGAGCGGCGTGGGCCCATGTATATACCGGCGCTTCGTGGGCTGGGCCGTGGAGATCCATGGCTGCTGGGAAGCGAGAGGCGGGGGCGCACTGCGTGCCTGACGGCACGCCTGCGGGGCGGCCGCCCCGCAGAGTTCCGGCGGCAGAGCCGCCGGAACGTGCGCCCCCGGGCTGCGTATACGAACCGGCTTCGTCTTCCCGCGCCCCAAGCACCGCTTCCCTGCACAAAGGATCCTGTACAGACAAAAAAGCAGGTGCTTTTTTGCACACCTGCTTTTCCATGTATACTGCGCTTATGCCTCTGTCATTTCCCTTTGAGAGACGGTAAGCTGTCCGTTCTCCATATCCACCGTCAGCACGGAGCCGTCCCGGGGACTGTTGGCAATGATGTACTTGGCCAGCAGCGTTTCCACCTTGCCCTGAATGTACCGCTTCAAGGGACGTGCGCCGAAGAGAGGATCGGAGCCGTTCTTTATAATATAGTCCTTGGCGGCAGGGGTCACCTGCAGGCTCATCTCCTTGTCCTTGAGCCGCTTCTGCAGATCCTTCAGCAGCAGATCCACGATTTTACTCATATTGTCTGCCGTCAGAGGCTTGAAGAAAACGATCTCGTCCAGACGGTTGATGAACTCCGGCCGGAACCTGGTCTTCAACAGGGCATGGAGCTTATCCTCCGTCTCCTTGGTGATCTTTCCGTCCCGATCCATGCCCTCCAGCAGCAGTTCGCTGCCCAGATTGCTGGTAAGGATGATGATGGTGTTCTTAAAGTCCACCGTCCGTCCCTGACCGTCGGTAATACGGCCGTCGTCCAGCACCTGCAGGAGCACATTGAGCACCTCGGGATGGGCCTTCTCCACCTCGTCAAAGAGGACTACCGCATAGGGCTTGCGGCGCACGGCTTCCGTAAGCTGGCCGCCTTCGTCATATCCTACATAGCCCGGAGGGGCGCCGATGAGTCTGGACACGGAGTATTGCTCCATATACTCGCTCATATCTATACGGACCATGTTTTTCTCATCGTCAAACAGGGCCTGGGCCAGCGCCTTGGAAAGCTCCGTCTTGCCTACCCCCGTGGGGCCCATGAACAGGAAGGAACCGATGGGTCTGTCCGGATTCTGAATGCCCGCACGGCTGCGGAGAATGGCGTCGCATACCCGTTCCACCCCATCATCCTGGCCTACGACCCGTTCATGGAGCACATCGTCCAGATGCAGGAGCTTCTGCCGCTCGCTTTCCAGCAGCTTGTTTACGGGGATACCCGTCCACTTGGAGACTACCGTGGCGATCTCATCCTCTCCCACATGATCCCGCAGGAGGGTATTTTCCTTGGAAGAGGCTTTCTTTTCCTCCTCCGCCAGTTCCTTTTCGGCCTTGGGCAGCTCCCCGTATTTCAGTGCGGCGGCTTTATTCAGGTCATACTCGTTCTCTGCCTGCTCGATCTGGGCGTGAATCTGTTCGATTTTTTCCCGCAGAGCCTGTACTTTGGAAATACCGGATTTCTCGTTCTCCCAGTTGGCTTTCATCTTATGGAAGGAGTCTCTCAGTTCGCTGAGCTGCCGACGAATATCCGCCAGATGCTCCATGGCCTGCTTGTCGGTCTCGTCGCTGAGAGCGGCTTCTTCTATCTCCAGCTGCATGATCTTCCGGGAGATCTCGTCCATCTCCGTAGGCATGGAGTTCATTTCCGTTTTAATCATGGCGCAGGCTTCATCCACCAGGTCTATGGCCTTATCGGGCAGGAACCTGTCGGAAATATACCGGTGAGAAAGTACGGCGGCAGAGATAAGGGCTTCATCCCTTATTTTGACCCCATGGAACACCTCATACCGGGATTTAAGCCCCCGGAGGATGCTGATGGTATCCTCCACGGAGGGTTCCTCCACCATGACCGGCTGGAACCGGCGCTCCAGCGCCGCGTCCTTTTCAATGTACTGCCGGTACTCGTTCAGCGTCGTGGCGCCGATGCAGTGCAGCTCGCCCCGGGCCAGCATGGGCTTGAGGATATTGCCCGCGTCCATGGCGCCGTCCGTTTTGCCCGCGCCCACAATGGTGTGCAGCTCGTCGATAAACAGGATGATCTGTCCCTCGCTCTTTTTCACTTCCTGCAGAACGCTCTTGAGGCGTTCTTCAAACTCGCCGCGGTATTTTGCGCCGGCCACCAGCGCGCCCATGTCAAGGCTGAACACCTTGCGGTCCTTCAGGTTTTCGGGTACATCGCCGCGCACGATACGCAGGGCCAGGCCCTCGGCGATGGCTGTTTTGCCCACGCCCGGCTCGCCGATGAGCACAGGGTTGTTTTTTGTCTTGCGCGAAAGGATACGAATGACGTTGCGGATCTCGGCGTCGCGGCCGATGACGGGGTCCAGCTTCTGCTGACGGGCCAGCTCCACAAGGTCCTGGCCGTACTTTTTCAGCGCGTTGTAGGTATCCTCCGGGTTATCACTCGTTACCCGCTGATTGCCACGCACCGTGCTGAGCGTCTGCATAAATTTCTCAGTCGTGATGCCAAAAGTCTTGAAAATTTCGCTGGCAGCATTGCCCGGGCGCTGCAAAATTCCGAGGAAAACGTGTTCAACGCTGATGTATTCATCCTTCATCTGCTTGGCTTGCTGTTCCGCAGCGTTGAGGGCACGGTCCAGGTCGCCAGAGATATAGATTTTCTCCGGGTCGCGGCCGGAGCCAGTCACGCGAGGCAGAGTCTCTACCTTCTGTAAAGCCGCATTGGCAAAGGCATTTGCGTCCACGCCAAGGGTTTGCAGCATCTGGGGGATCAGGCCGTCCTGCTGCTGGGCCAGCGCCGCCAGCAGGTGTTCCTGCTCGACCGCATTGTTGGAATATTCCACCGCGATGCGCTGTGCAGCCTGCAAAGCCTCACGGGTTTTCTGTGTCATTTGTTCGATGTTCATAGTGCGTACCTCCTTTAGTGCAGATAGCGCATTGTTCTGGCAGTCTCGCACGTAAAGTGCTTGGATTTTGCAGCTCAAGAATCTGCTTTCATAAATTCTGTGTGTTTGCTTTTCTTTAGCACTCTATCTGTTCGACTGCTAATATTGTAGCACATTCACATACTATGTCAATAGGAAAATTGCAAACAAATTGTGAACTTGCAGGAAAAATCATTGGTAAAAGTTGGAGAAACAGTCGGAGGGAAGTGTATAGTTAGATATTTTTCAAAACATCTATTGACAGCGGCAGGTGCATAGGAGTATAGTAAAGGCATAGACAGTTAGACGTTTATCTAATTGTCTGCAAGAAAGGAGCCGACATATTTGGGAGACGTTTTTAAAGCGCTGGCCGACCCGACGCGGCGGCGCATTTTAGAACTGCTGGCACAGGGCGATCTGACCGCCGGGGAGATCGCCGCACATTTTGATATGACAAAGCCGTCCGTCAGTCACCATCTGAACATTTTAAAAAGTGCGGCGCTTATTACCGATGAGCGCCGCGGCCAGAACATTGTGTACAGTGTGAATCTGACCGTATTTCAGGAATTGATGAAGTGGTTTTATGACTGCGGACTTGTAAAGGGAGACGATAGCAATGAAAAAGAATAAACTGTTCTGGATTTTAACCGTGGTCTGCGTGCTGAATTTTGCCGCGCACCTGTACTTCTACCCCTCCCTGCCGGACATTGTGCCCACCCACTGGGGAGCCAGCGGGCAGGTCAATGGCTGGGGGCCGAAGTCCACCATTTTGATTTTGGCCGCTCTTCCGTTTGCAATGCTTATTATGTTTGAGGTCATCCGCAAGATCGACCCCAAGCACCAGAATTTTGAGAAGTTCGGCAAGGTATGGAACCTGTTTGTTGTACTGTTCACCGTGATGATGGCCGCGTTCAGCTGGCTGAGTGAGTTGGCTGTTTTCGGTAAGCTGCCGGACAGCAGCAACCTCGTCAGCATTCTGGTCTGCGGCGGCATCGGCGTGTTGTTCATCATCATGGGGAACTTTATGCCGCAGGTCAAGCAGAACTACACCTTCGGCTGCCGCACGCCCTGGGCGCTGAACGACGCGCACAACTGGCAGCGCACCCAGCGCATGGGCGGGTATACCTTTATTGTAATGGGCATTGTGCTTCTGGTGCTTGCTTTCTTTGGCGGACTGTTGGGCGACATTGCAACGCTGGCTGTGCTGCTGGTTGCTGTTTTAGGCGGCAGTGCGTGGATTTATTTGTACTCGTATTTGGTGTATGTTGGAAAGATGAAGTAAACTTGCTATGCAGGGGCCGGGCATGCCGGCCCGGCCGTGTAAGGCAGACAGTCGTTTCCCGTTAGGCTGCGGGCCGCACATGTGCGGCCCCTACACCTCTGCCTTACGGTTTGTAGGGGACGGCAGCCTCAACGCCACGCAGGGGGCAATCCCCCTCCCTACCCTACCATAAAACGCAGCCCGCGCTTCAAATCGAAGCGCGGGCTGTTTTTTATTCCCCTAATTCTTTTGCAATGAACTTCGGCACTTCGTTTGGTTCTATGCCCATGACATAGGCGAACTCACTGTGCAGGACGTTCTGGGCGTCGCGCAGGGCGCTGTCCTCATAGGCGGAAAGCTGCTTGCCCTTGGCGCGGCGCAGGGCTTGTTCGGTGCGGATATCCCGCACCATGCGCACCAGCGCGTGCAGATTGCCGCTTTTCAGTGCCTCGCGATAGGCCAGCTTGCGGGCGTCGGGGTCCGGGTCGTGGTCGGGTAACGGTTCCCGCAGCAGAGCCAGCAGGTCGTCCCGGGTGGGCAATGGGCGCATTCGCTCCAAAAGCGGTGCACTGTCGCAGGGCACACAGATTTTCATACTGGCATCGTAGACCGGTTTTAAGATAAAACAATCGTGGGGCTGGCCGCCCAGCGTGACACGCTTTTGCTCGGCAATCGTGCAGACGCCGCTGGTGCCATAGCTGACCGTATCCCCTGCTTTAAACATGACGCATACTCCTTTTTCTCTCATGAAATGATTTCTTTCCTATACAAGTATACGCCTTTTCGTCAAAAAATGTCATAGGCGATTTGGACAAAAATACCCCCGCGCAGTTTTGTACAAAATGTACGAGATTGCGCCGGGGTTAGGGCA
>OIXH01003516.1_pt1 | contig 13785 bp, 10 predicted proteins | sample 1587741 | NCBI WGS metagenome assembly OIXH01 (sample SAMEA3888916, study PRJEB22519) | human gut metagenome | biome: human gut; feature: human-associated habitat; material: faeces | place: Denmark | collected 2011 | reverse complement strand
CCTCAATGAGGATATGCGCCGTAAGCCAGCCCGCGCACACGCCCAGAAAGTACGCGATCGATTCTTTGGAATAGCTTTTAATCTCCATTTCTTTTTCCAATGCGGGGATCACTACGTTTTTCATATTCTCATGCACCTGCTTGTGCATTTTATAACCCTTATATCCTATTTTCAGCTGATACGCCTCTTCTTCGCTGAAATGCTTTGCGGCATAGCTTTTTAGGTACTTAACCGCCTCTATGCAAGTAGATTTGTTTTTGTCAAAGTCGCCCTCTTTAAAGATGTTGGCAATGCGCGACACGATTTTGAAAAGCTGCCTGTGTGCGTTATCCACCACTTCAACGCCGATGTTATAATCATCGTCCCATTCGAATATGTTCTCATCTACGGTCATATAAAAGCTCCTTTGTATGTAGGATTTTTGCGGTCCGTTATGCCGCTTTTATAAAACAATTTTATATTCTATATTTTACCACAATTACTTTAAAATGTCAATAGTTCGTGTGAAAAATGAACCGAGCAAAACAATCCCCGCGCCACAGACGCGGGGAAATAATTGTTATAAGAAGTACTCAACGCCGCTTTTGAAGAGAAGCTGCTCTTTGTTTCCGTCGACGTTCTTTGCAACGTTTTCGGTAAGACGTTCGGTGTGTCCCATTTTGCCGAGCACACGTCCGTCGGGAGAGATTATGCCCTCCACCGCGCACATGGAGCCGTTCGGGTTAAACATCGTATCCATTGTCGGCTCGCCCTTTAGATCGGTATACTGCGTAACGATTTGTCCGTTGTCGATAAGCTTGCGCATTATTTCGCCGTTCGACACGAAGCGTCCCTCGCCGTGTGAAATCGGTATCGCGTGGATATCGCCGACCTTGCAGTTCGCAAGCCACGGAGACTTGTTCGTGCATATCCTTGTGTAAACCAACTGTGACTGGTGACGGCCTATCTCGTTGTAGGTGAGCGTGGGAGAGTCGTTGTTGAGCGGCACGATATGTCCGAACGGTACAAGACCAAGCTTTATCAGCGCCTGAAATCCGTTGCAGATGCCTATCATCAAGCCGTCGCGCTTATACAGCATATTCTCCACGCCCTCGGCGATCTTCGGGTTGCGGAAAAACGCGTTGATAAATTTCGCGGAGCCTTCGGGCTCGTCTCCGCCGCTGAAGCCGCCCGGGATAGCGATTATCTGCGATTTGTCGATAAGCTTTGCGAATTCGGCCACCGATTCCTCGATATCCGCCGCCGAAAGGTTCTTGATAACGAAAATGCTGCTTTCGGCGCCGTTGTCCTCGAATGCCCGCGCCATATCGTATTCGCAGTTCGTGCCGGGGAAAACGGGAATAAGCACGCGCGGCCTTGCTATCTTCGGGGACGTGTGGTTTTGCAGAAGCTCGCAGCCGCCCGTGTACTCCACTTTTTCGGGAGCGGGTTCGTAGGTGGTCTTTTGCTTGAATATCGGCTCGAGAACGCTGTTCCACTTTTCTTCGAGCTTGTTCATATCGAGCCTTGTATCGCCGCAAATGATCTCATAATCCGGCAAAGTTTCGCCTATGATCTTCACGCTGTTCGGAGCGTCATCGCCGTCAAGCTCCATAATGAACGCGCCATAGGTCGGCGTAAACAATTCCTCGTCGGAAAGGCTGTCCAATTTAGCGCCTATCTTGTTGCCAAGACCCATTTTGAACACTCCCTCAGCAACGCCGCCGTTCGCGACGCTCCATACGGAGATAGCTTTCTTTTCCGCGATGAGTTTCTCTACCGTTTTGAACGTTTCCTTTACGCCGTTCCAATCGGGAAGGCCGTTCTTATCGTAAGGCGGCGCAATGTAGCCTATCTTGCTGTACGGGCACTTGAACTCCGCCGAGATGATGTTTTTCGCGTTCGCCGTGGAAACGGCAAACGAAACGAGCGTGGGCGGAACGTCAATAAGCTCGCCGTCCGCTTCTCCGAACGTGCCGCTCATAGAATCCTTGCCGCCGATAGCTCCGCAGCCCATTTCAAGCTGCGCCTTATACGCGCCCAGCAGCGCCGCGAACGGCTTGCCCCAGCGCTCCGCCTTGCCGAGCGTTCTCTCAAAATACTCCTGGAATGTCAGCCAACATTTCTCGTAGGTACCGCCTGCCGCGACTACCTTTGCGATACTCTCAACTACCGCGCAGACCGCTCCGTGATACGGAGACTGCGTGGAAACGGCGGGGTTGAAGCCCCAGCCCATTACGGAGGCGGTGTTCGTTTTGCCGCCGAGAACGGGCAGCTTTGCCGCCATAGCCTGCACGGGGGTCTGCTGATTGCGCCCCGCGAACGGCATAAGCACGGTGTTCGCGCCTATCGTGCTGTCAAAACGCTGAACCAGACCTCTTTGCGAGCATATATTCAGATCGGTGACAAGCGCCTCCCAGCCCTCGGGAGTATTTGTTCTGCCCGTGGAATAGCTTACATTGACTTCGGGAACGTAGACGTTCGTGTGCTTTTCCGCGCCGTTGGAGTTCAGAAACTCGCGCGAAATGTCAACGATCGTTTTGCCGTTCCATGTCATTTTCAGACGCGGTTCGGCTTTTACTACGGCTACCGCTGTGCTTTCGAGATTTTCTTTGGAAGCCAGCGCACGGAACTTGTCCGCATCCTTGGCGGCTACAACTACCGCCATTCTCTCCTGCGATTCGGAAATGGCAAGCTCTGTGCCGTCCAGACCGTCATACTTCTTCGGAACTTTATCGAGGTCTATTTCCAGACCGTCAGCAAGCTCGCCTATGGCAACCGATACGCCGCCCGCGCCGAAATCGTTGCAGCGCTTGATAAGCTTGGTGACCTCGGGGTCGCGGAACAAACGCTGCAGCTTGCGCTCTTCGGGAGCGTTACCCTTTTGCACCTCAGCGCCGCAGCTGTCCAGCGACTGAACGCTGTGCGCCTTAGATGAGCCCGTTGCGCCGCCGCAGCCGTCGCGTCCGGTTCTCCCGCCCAAAAGGATAATGATATCTCCGGGGGCGGGACGCTCGCGGCGAACATTCTCCGCGGGAGCAGCACCGACTACCGCGCCTATCTCCATACGTTTTGCCATATAGCCGGGGTGATATATCTCCGCAACGTGCCCCGTTGCAAGTCCTATCTGGTTGCCGTAGGACGAGTAGCCCGCGGCTGCCGTGGTGGTTATCTTGCGCGGCGGCAGCTTGCCCTCAAGCGTCTGCTCTACGGGAAGCAGCGGGTCGGACGCGCCCGTGACGCGCATTGCCTGATATACGTAGGAACGCCCCGAAAGCGGGTCGCGTATAGCGCCACCGAGACACGTTGCAGCGCCGCCGAACGGCTCTATCTCGGTAGGGTGATTATGTGTTTCGTTTTTGAACATCAGAAGCCATTCCTGAGGGCGGCTTATGCCCTTATCATCTTCGACATCCACGGTGATCTTTACAGAGCAGGCGTTTATTTCCTCGCTCTCATCCAGATCTTTAAGCAGTCCGTCTTTTTTCAGCTTCTTTGCCGCCAGCGTCGCAATATCCATAAGGCAGATAGGTTTGCTGCCGCGCCCAAGCTCCTCGCGGTCGGCGCGGTATTCGGCGTAGGTGCTTTCGATATACGGCGTTTTTATGTCCGCTTTATCTATTATTGTGCCGAACGTGGTGTGACGGCAATGGTCGCTCCAATATGTATCGATCATTCTTATCTCGGTGATAGTGGGGTCGCGGTGTTCGGTTTTAAAATAGTCCTGACAGAACTTGATGTCATCGTTATCCATTGCAAGCCCGTAATGAGTTACAAACTTGGCAAGTTCTTCGTCCGTTTTATCAAGAAATCCGTTCAAAGTCTCCACTTCGGTGGGTATCGTATAGCTTACCTTAAGCGTATCTTTTTTCTCAAAGCCGCACTCGCGGGCTTCGACGGCGTTTATCAGATAATGCTTTATCCGCGCGAACTCATCATCGCTTATTTCTCCGCTTAATATGTATATCTTGGCGTATTTCACATCGGGGCGGTCGCCTTTGCAGAGCATTTGGATACACTGCGCTGCCGAGTCTGCTCTTTGGTCGAACTGTCCTGGCAGGAACTCCACCGCGAACATACGCTCGTTTTCCGAAAGCTGCGGAAGCTCGTTATATACCTCGTCTACGGGAGGTTCGCTGAACACCGTCGGAACGGCGGCTTTGAAATTCTCCTCCGACAAGCCCTCGACGTCATAGCGGTTTATTACCCGCACGCCTTTCACGCTCTTTATACCGAGAGCGGTGGTGAGGTCCGCGAGTGTTGCCGCTCCATCTGTGGCAAACAGCTTTTTCTTTTCTACATAAATACGATAAACCATTGTTTTGTTGTTCCTCCTGATCTGCTTTTGTTCCGAAAGATGTTTCCCGATAATAACGAAACATCAATATCTTCATACATTATACCATATTTTGCGCCGAATGTCAACTTGAACCCACAATTTGTCGATTTTTTCGCCGCGCGTGAAAAAATGCCGCGCGTGTCAGATAAGTTCGCCGATACAATATCCGTCGCGATAATCGACTATCTTAACGTCGGCGAGCGTGTGCCTTGGCAATTCCGATCCGTATATCCTTACGGGTAAATAACTCTCGGTAAAGCCATGTGAGTATTCGTGTGACTGCGGTTTTTCGATAAGCACTGTATGCTCTGTGCCAAGCTGTGTTTCAAAGAATTTCTGCTCCAGGTCCACCGCCGCCGCCGTCAGCATATCCACTCGGTCGCTTTTTACGCCGGGGTGTACCTGTTCCATTTCCGCAGCGACTGTGCCCTTTCTCAGTGAGTAGGGGAATACGTGTATTTTCGCGAAACCGATCTCTCGCGCGAAATCCACGCCCTCAAAAAATTCCTCTTCCGTTTCTCCGGGAAACCCGACTATCATATCGGTGGTTATCGAGCAACCGGGGAACGCTTCGCGCAGCTTTTCAACGACGTGCTTGTACCGTGCTTTATCATACTTGCGGTTCATACGCTTCAATACGCTGTCACTGCCCGATTGCAGCGAGAGGTGGAAGTGCGGGCACAGACCGTTCACCCCGTGCAGCTTTTCGATCTCTTCATCAGTCAGCATTTCGGGTTCAAGCGAGCTTAAGCGAATGCGCTTTACTCCCGCGTTTTCGACCGCCTTTGCCGCGTCCGCGAGCGTCAGTCCGAGGTCTTGTCCGTAACAGCCGAGATTTATTCCCGTCAGCACTATCTCGTGATGTCCGTGTTCAACGCATTGCGCGGCTTGCTCGGTTATCTTGTCGGGCGGCAGCGAACGAACGCGTCCCCTTGCCGTCGGGATTATGCAGTAAGAGCAGAAACGGTCGCAGCCGTCCTCCACTTTGATGAACGCGCGGGTCCTGTCTTCGTCGGGAACTGCGCTTTCCATATCGTACTCCCGCGAGAGCGGCTTTATTTTTATCGCTTTGATCCGGGTTTTCAAGAATTCCTTGACGAGCTCGGGCAGACGGCTTTTTTCCGAATTGCCCGTCACGACGTCCGCGCCAAGCTTTAGGCTCGCTTCCTCCGGATAGCTTTGCGGAAAGCAGCCGCAAAGCACTATGACGGCGTTAGGGTTCTCCCTCCGCGCTTTAGAGACCGCGTGCCGCACCTTTGCTACGGCAGTGCCCGTTACGGCGCAGGAATTCACAATACATATATTCGCCTTGTCTTCGGCTTTCGTATAGCCGTTTTCTTCAAAGTTCTTTTCTATCGCCGCGCTTTCGCAGAAATTCAGCTTACAGCCTAAGGTAATTACTTTATAAGTCATATTATAACTTGCCGCTCCTTGTTAAATGGTAATATTTTATGATTTTATTTCTTAACGTGATTTACACAAATGGAATATCTGCCACAAATATACTTTCGGTATTTATTTTACGGTGCTTTCCTATGGAGCGTCACAATAACAAGCTCCGGCGGATTGTTTATCTTGGGGTAATAGGTGCTGTTTCCCAGACCGCGCGATACTATCATTGTGCAGACATCCTCATGGGAGATCGTATCGGTTCGTGTCGAATTTGTAATATTTTTCCTAAATATAGCTTCGGTATATTTAGGAAACCACCCCTGATGTACCGCGTACAGCCCTTTGTGAGCGAAACGTACCTGTCCTCCATGCGCGTGACCCGTCAGCACCAGCGAAACATTATGCCGCGCGTAAACATCAAACAGCTCGGGGCGGTGAGAGAGAACTATCGTGCAGTCAGCGTAGCCGGCGCACTCCAGCTGCGACAGCTTTTCATCGGTGAGTCGCTCGGGCGGTATCGTACGCTTGAACGACGGATCGGCAAGACCTATAAGCGAGATACTGTCGCCGCCGCGCGTTATCGTTATGCGTTTGTCGTCAAGCACGGTCGCGCCGAGACTTTCAAGCTGCGGTTTTATCGATATGAAGTAGTCCGCGAACCGCTGCTCGTGATTTCCGCCCACAAAATAACATGGCGCAAGCTTTGCCGCTCGCTCCAGAAAACAGAACGCGTTTTTTCGTTTTGCTGTGTGGAAAAGGTCGCCGGTTATCGCAATCATATCGGGAGACGACGCTTTTATCGCGTTTATCAACTTGCTCTGCTCTTTGCCAAACCGCGCGTTGTGAAGATCGGACACCTGCGCTATCGTGAAGCCGTCAAACGCGTTCGGCAGTTTGGCAAGATCCACATCGTACTGCGTTACGGTCAGCCGAAAATTATCCCACGCTACCCACCCGACCGCGGCTGTTCCCAGCGCAAGCGTTATCAAAGCTCCTTTGTTCATAATAAGCAACACCTTTGAATTGTATATTGGATAATATGTCGAATTGCGCGTTAAAAAATTGTGCAATTCAACCAAAGAATTTCACTTTACACTTATATTATACTTGAAATCTCTGAATTTTGCAATAAGCTATTGACTATTTTACGAAAAATTGCTATATTATTTTATAGGGGCGGTAAACGCCCGGAGCATAAATGCTCCCGAATTTCGGAAAGGCGGGGATTTTTATGAAGGAATGTAAAGTAAAGCTCAGCTCCATCGCGGACGTGAAGGAGTTCACATCTCTTGCGAACAGCCGCACGTTCGAGCTGGATCTTGTTTCGGGGAAATACACCGTGGACGCCAAGTCTATCATGGGCATTTTCAGTCTTGACCTTACCAAGACGCTCACTCTTGTTCTTCACGGGAATGATGAAGAGTGCAAAGATTTCCTTGATGATGCGGAGAAATTTATCACAGATGTACAAAATTAACGAATTTTTCCAAAATACCGCGCCTAACCCCTTGACAAACGCGGGGCTTTATGGTAAAGTTAATTAGTAGGCAAATTATTGTTACATAAGGGCGTATAACGCGCCCGGCGATTGAAAGGAAGTATTGTTATGACAACTGCAAAGATCCGTATAAACACTATTGAGGACGTTAAGAATTTCGTCAGCATCGTTACCGGCGTTGATTTCGATGTGGACATCGTAAGCGGCAGATACGCTATTGACGCAAAGTCCATCATGGGTATTTTCAGCCTCGACCTCTCCAAGGAGCTTGAGCTGCGTATCCACAGCGACAACTGCGGCGAGTTCCTTGACGATATTAAGAAGTTCATAGTCGACTGAAACCGCAACAGGTAAAAACAAAACGAGCGCCCTCGGTATCGTGCCGGGGGCGCTTTTGCGATATGCGCGGTTTTATCGTTTTTCTCAGCGTTTCCTTTATTCTCCAAGCTCTTTTTTCAGCGCGTTGATAAGGCGTTCGTTGTCTTGCGCGTTTCTTACGGCTATGCGGACGTACTGCCCGTTTTTCAGCTTTGCTGAAAGGTCCTTTATCAGCAGCTTGGAGTTTATCAGCAGCCTTCTTGTAAGCTCCTTTGCTGTGACGCCGCCCGTAAGCTCGGCGGTGACGTAGTTCGCTTCGGACTGTATCGGGCGAACTCCCGGAAGCGCATACAGCGCGCCGAACAGCTTTTTGCGCTCGGAACGCAGCTTTTCAAGCGCCGCGTTATAGTCCTTGCGGTATTTTTCCTCTATCTGCATATAAAATTCCGCGACGGAGTTTATGTTCCAGATCGCGACGTCCTTTTTCATCGCGGCGATCGTCTTCTCGTCGCCCGAGGCAAGAACGCCCAGCCTCAGACCGGGAACGCCGTAGCTTTTGGAAATGCTCTTCATAACGTACAGGTGCTCGTTTCGGCTTAAAATATCCTGCTTGATGAACGTGTTGTCAGGCTCGGACGCGAAGTCCGCGAACGATTCGTCCAAAATGAGCTTTATCCCCTTGCCGCCCGTCCACTCGATCAGCCTTTGCACGTCCACCTTGGGCAGATAGTTTCCGCTTGGATTATCGGGATTTATCAGCACAAGAGCGCGGATGTCCTTGTCGCCAAAGAACGTTATAAGGTCGTCGGCGGTGTAGGAAAAGTCCTTGTTGTCGGGAGTGAAACACACCGAGCTGCCCTCGTCGTATCTGTTGGGGTATTCCTCAAACGTAGGACGGATAAAGCCCGTTTTGCCCTCCAGCGTCGCCATAAGCGATTTTATAAGCTCCGCCGCGCCGTTTCCCACGATGATGTTTTCCTCTTTGACGCAGAAGTTTTTCGCGGCAAGCAGCGAATTTACGCTCATACCCGACGGGTATTGAGTTATCAGCTTTTCGATATTCGCGCGTATCTCGTCAAGCATTTTTTTCGGCGGGAAATAGGGGTTTACGAGATAGCAGAAATCAATAAGCCTCGGGTATCTCCAATATCCGCCATAGCGGTTTTGCAGCCGCGTTATCTTTTCGTCGTTTTTGGAGAACATCGAGCCTGCTATATCAAGGTCCTGAATATCGTCTATCTCATACCAAGCTTGTCCGTCAAGACGCTTTGCCTTGATAGCCGGCTCGTCCAGCATTGTGATAACTCTGAGCACCTGCTCGTAGTACTCGTTTTCGCCGAGAGCCGCCTGATACGCGTCGAGGAACGGCACGTAATACACCTCCGAAAAATGGCGGCTGAACTTGTATATGTTCACGGTTTTATAGTAGCTGTCTATTTCGTTGAAATCGAAATGCTTTCCCGGAACAAACGCCTTTATCACGTCCTCCTCGTTGATTTTCACGCAGGTGCCGTCCATCCACGATTCGTACTTGTCAACAAGCGCGAGGGTGTCGCGCGGGTCGTCAAGCAGAGCGTCTATCACGGAATCCTCAAAGATGATGTCCGATTCAAACAACAGCGTATCGTCCTCGCAAAGACGATCTTTCGCGAGACTCAGTGAATAGATGTTGTTCGTTTTGTCGTATATCGGGTTGTTGACGTATTCTATCGGCGTTTTGACGTCCAGCGTCCCGATAAAATCGATAAGCCTTTGTCCCTCATAGCCCACCACGATCACAATTCGGTTTAAATCGTATTTTTCAAGCTGGTGTAGCATCCGGTCGATAAGCGTCACGCCGTTTACCTCGACCATACATTTTGTGTTGCGGCGCGTGAGAAATTGAAGTCGTTTTCCCATGCCCGCCGCGAGAATTATTGCCTGCATATTCCTGTTTCTCCTTTTTTGAAATTTATTGATTATAGTGTTTCTGCGATGCTTTCAGACGTCCTCCAGCAGCACAACGGCGTGCGCTCCTATGCCCGCGCCGGCAAGTCCCAGCCCCTCCTCGGTGGTCGCCTTTACCGAAACGCGATCGGCGTCGCACCCGAACGCGTTCGCGAGGTTTTCGCGCATTTTTTCGATATACGGCGCGAGCTTCGGGCGCTCGGCGATGATCGCAATATCGAGGTTGCCGAGCAAAAAACCGCGTTCGCGCATTTTTCCGATAACGGAGCGCAGCAGCTCCATACTGTCCGCGCCGAGATATTTCGGATCGCTGTCGGGGAACAGGCGACCGATGTCACCGAGCGCCAGCGCTCCCAGAATAGCGTCCATAAGCGCGTGGACAGCCACGTCCGCGTCGGAGTGTCCGAAAAGCCCGAGCGAGTACGGCACCTCAACTCCGCAAAGCACCAGCCGCCGTCCCTCGGCGAGCCTATGCACGTCATAGCCAAAACCGATCCTCATAAGCGTCTCCTTGTATTCACACTGTTATTACAGTTCGCTTGTTGTTATAGATCGCCTCCGCAGCCGTGAGATCCTCGGGGCGGGTTATTTTCATATTGCAGCCGTTTATCTCGGTTATCCGCACGTATTCGCCGCAAAGCTCCAATACGGAGCTGTCGTCTGTGACGCTTTCAAGAGCCGTTTGATCGGATTTTTCAAGACATTCCAGATACAGCTTTTTTCGGAACACTTGCGGGGTCTGCGCGTAATACAGGTTTCCGCGCGGCGGAGTGCTTTCTATAAAGCCGCCGCTGCCTACCGCTTTTATCGTATCTACAGCGGGCGCTGCCGCTATTGCGGCGTTGTATTTTTCCGCATCCGCGATAACGCGGTCTATGTCCTCGGTCTCGATAAGAGGGCGTGCGCCGTCGTGTATCGCTATGTAGTCGAATTTTGCCGATACCGCCGCCAGGGCGTTCCGCACTGACCGCATACGCGTTTCGCCGCCCGCGACCACTGCCGCGAGCTTCGTAACGCCGAAATTTCGAGCGAGCTTTTCGTAACGCGCCGTATCATCCTCGGGCGCGGCGATGATTATTTCGCCGACTTTTTCCGAGCGTTCAAACTTCAGAGCGCTCATCACGAAAACGGGCGTTTCGCCTATTTTTTCAAGTTGTTTGTTCACGCCGTTCATGCGTGAGGACGCACCCGCCGCGACTATAATAACAGATACCATATCGACCTCTTGATTTTATTTTCTCTCCCCCGCTTCGCGGGGGAGAGAAAACTATTGATAATTGGTATTAAATCAGGAAAAATTCCCGTGGAATTTAAAGTAATTCAGTTCGTCACCGAAATTTTTCAGCAGTTTGCGAATTTTAGGATCGTTGATATTTCCCGTGAATTCGATGTAGAACATATAATCCTCGGGGAACTTCAGCTTTATGTCTATCGGCAAAGGTTTGGACTGTATCTTCGACATGGAAAGTCCGTTTACCGCAAACTTTGTAAGAAGTCTGTACAGCGCACCGGAGATGTTCGGTATGGAAAGCGACACCGCAACTGTGTCCGCACCGTCGTACACCTCGACATCCTTTGAAATGCAGATGAAGCGCGTGCAGTTGTTGGGGTCGGTGGCGATGTGCTTTCTGACTATTTCAAGACCGTGCATTTCGGCGCACTCCGCCGAGCATATACAGCCAAGCTCGGAACTGGGGTTTTCCGCGACCATTTGGGCGGCGGACGCGTTGTTGTGGTACGGTATCACCGTAAGATCTCCGCGCTCGAAGATGTAGCCCTCGCATTGACGTATTGCCTGTTCGTGACCGAAAAGTATCGAGATGTCGCTTTCCGCCACGCCCCTTTTCGCCGCCAGAACGTGCGCGCACTCGACCTTCGTGGTTCGGCAGATAAACACTTCGTGCCGTTCCAGAAGCTCCATATTCACAGTCACTTCACCGGCTGTGGAGTTTTCCACCGGGATAATGCCGTAATCGACGTCTCCGTTTTCAACCGCCTCAAACACCTCGTGAAACGCTGCGTAGTAGCTTATGCTGCCGTTTTTAAAGAGCTGCTTCGCCGCCGCGTGCCCGTAAGAGCCCTCGATGCCCTGCACCGCCACGGACGGACGCGGTTTTGCTTCCGTCTTGTGCGGTATCTCCACGTCGGGCGTTATCGCGTTTATCTGTGATACCTTAGAGATATCCATGATGTTCATAAACAGGAACGCCGCGCTTTTTCGCAGCTCCTCGGGAGAGTTTTTCTTTACGCTGTCGATTATGAAGCGCTCGCGGTCGCTTTGGAAAACCACCATGTTGTTTGCCGCCTTGTATCTCGCCACTTCGGTGGCAAGCGCCATGCGTTCCAGAAACAGATCGAGTATCTTGTCGTCTATTTCGTCTATCTTTACGCGGATATCACTAAGCTCCATCGTTATACCCCCGCTACGAACACTTCGACCACTTCGCCGTCGCCAACCTTTATAACTTCGCCAACATCCTTGCTGCAATACGCAACATAGCCGTCTTCTACGGTTTCGGAGTGGACATCATATATCTGGTACTTAATGTTCAGCGCGGTCAGCTTTGCAACATACTCATCGCGCGTCAAACCCTGAAAATCGGGGAGCTTGACCTCGCTTGTGCCCTTGCTTACCTTGACGTTTATCTTCGTGCCCTTTTTAACCATTTCGCCTTCCGCGATTGATTGATCATACATTGCTCCCGCCGCGTGTGCCTCGGTATATTCGTATTCGGGAACAAACGTAAAGATCCCCTCGTACTGCGCCAGGGTTTTTTCGTAGCGTCTGTCTTTAAAATCGGGTACCCTTATCATATCTTCAAGGTCGGAAACTGTGCCCGAATCCGTGTCGCTTGTGCCGTCACCGGATGCGTTTGTTTCGGAAGCGGCGGAGCTTGTCGGGGTGTTTGTCTGAGAGGACGTTCCGGATGTAATCTCCGAGGCGTCGCCGGATGTTTCAGGCTTTTTGGAGAATGTGCCTGTGAGCGACAATACCAAAGCGATCACAAACAATATAAGCGTAGCGCCGGCCGTTATGAGAGCGGCAAGCATTTTTTTGCGCTCTTTTTGCTGCTTTTTCAGTTTTCTTTGAGCCTTGGGAGAGAGTTTTTCATGTTCTGAAGCATCGGTTTTTTTGGCTTCCGGCTCGGCGGGCGCATATTTCGGCGGAGTGAAGAGCTTGTTTATAAGCTCGTTCATATCGCGTATTCTGCGTTCGGGAGAGTAAGCCATGCCGTGCATAATCACTTTGGAAACATTCGCGGGAACGTTTCTGTTTACAAGTATGGGTTCGGGACTTGTTATAAGCTCTGCCGACGCTGATTCTATAGGCGGGGTGCCGGTAAGAACACGGTAAAGCACGGCGGAAATGCCGTAAACGTCCGTCCAAGTGCCGTTCATTTCGTTTGCGTACTGTTCGGGCGCGGCATAGCCGCTGAATATTTCACATGCTATTTCGGTGTTGGTCACGCGGGCAGCAGAGATGCTGAAGCCCGTAAGCTTAAGCTCCATTTTATCGGTGACGAATATCGTTTGCAGGGAAAGACCGCGGTGGATTATTCCCGCGCGGTGCGCGAGAGAAAGCGTGGTGAAGATAGGCGGAAAAAGCTCCTTTACCTGATCCCACGACATCTCGCCGGAGGAATTGGCAAGGAACGTTTTAAGCGATATTCCGTTTATAAACTCCAGTATCGCGTAACATGTGTTGTTTTCGCGGAACACGTCCAGCACCGCCTGCGTATGCGTCATACCGCGCAGCTTCATAAGCGTGCGGTTGAGGTCATCGAACTCTGACATATACGTTTTGTAAAGCGGACTGTTCTGAGAGTTCACCGTGATGACAGTCTCGCCTTTTCTGCGCGAGCAGAGGGTATCGGGCATAAATTCCTTTATCGTTATTTTCGTGCCCGCGGCCTTATCATAGCCGATATAGGTCGCTCCCTCGCCGTTGTATGACAGCAGCCGTCCTACGATATACCTATCGTTCAAAAGTGTTTTTGGTGCGAGGTAGGTCGGAATATACGGATCATCGTCGCTGTAGCCGCACAGCTTGCACGGACCATCGTATGTTTTGTCGTTCATGCACCCCATACAGAGCGTTGTTTCAGTCAGCATATACTTGTTCTCCTTAAAAATTCCCCAATAAAGCGCTATGCGCGTCTTTAATTTAAAAAACGTTTTTAGATATTTACCTTAATAATATACACCAAAAACCTTAAAATGTCAAGGTTTGTGACGGCTTTGTAACCTTTTTGAGCGCATTTGTTACAGTTTTGTAACCATTTTCTCTTTTTTGCACATTAAACTATTTTTT
>OIXH01003511.1_pt1 | contig 13795 bp, 10 predicted proteins | sample 1587741 | NCBI WGS metagenome assembly OIXH01 (sample SAMEA3888916, study PRJEB22519) | human gut metagenome | biome: human gut; feature: human-associated habitat; material: faeces | place: Denmark | collected 2011 | reverse complement strand
TTTGTGGGCGGCGGCATCGCCGGCATGATCGCGCAGCTGTGCGGCGCGCCGGTTTGGCTGCAAGTGCTGATTGCCGCTGTGGTGACGCTCGTTCTGCTTTTGGCAACGCGTCCGCTCGTGAAAAAGTTCCTGCAAAACAAGGAAACGCACACGAACGCCGACCGCGTGGTGGGGCAGACCGCCGTTGTGACGGAGGATATCGATAACCTTGCGGCGCATGGACGCGTGGAAGTGCTCGGCAACGACTGGGCAGCACGCAGCACAGAAAATGTCCGTATTCAAAAAGGCACAAAGGTGCAGGTGGTGCGCATTGAGGGCGTAAAGCTTATCGTGACACCGGTTGTATCTTAAATTGAAACTGGAGGTAAAAACATGGATTTTGAACTGTACATCAACTGGGGCGTTGTAGGCATTATCGTTCTCATCGCTCTTGTCATCGCGCTGCTTGCGGCGAACATTAAGGTGGTGCCACAGGCGCACGCATTCGTCATTGAAAGACTCGGCGCGTACCACGCCACGTGGAGCACGGGCTTGCATTTGAAAATTCCGTTTATCGACCGCATTGCGAAGAAGGTCTCGCTGAAAGAGCAGGTCATCGATTTCCCGCCGCAGCCCGTTATCACGAAGGATAACGTCACGATGCAGATCGACACGGTGGTGTATTTCCAGATCACGGACTCGAAGCTGTATGCTTACGGCGTGGAGCGCCCGATCTCCGCGATTGAGAACCTTTCCGCAACGACGCTGAGAAACATCATCGGTGATATGGAGCTTGACCACACGCTGACCTCGCGCGATGTTATCAACTCGAAAATTCGCGTCATTTTGGATGAAGCGACCGATGCGTGGGGCATTAAGGTTAACCGCGTGGAGCTGAAAAACATCATTCCGCCGAAGGAAATTCAGGATTCGATGGAGAAGCAGATGAAGGCGGAGCGCGAGCGCCGCGAAGCTATTCTGGTCGCGGAAGGCAAAAAGCAGTCCGCCATTCTGGTCGCAGAGGGCGAAAAGGAAGCGGCCGTTCTGGCGGCTGAGGCGACCCGGCTTTCCAAGATCAAGGAAGCACAGGGCGAAGCGGAGGCGCTGCTCGCCGTGCAGAAGGCGCTTGCGGATTCTATCGCGCTGCTGAACGACGCGGCACCGTCCGAGCAGGTCATTCGACTCAAGTCGCTCGAGGCGTTCGGCAAGGCAGCCGACGGCAAGGCGACCAAGATCATCATCCCGAGCGAGATTCAGAGCCTTGCGGGCCTTGCCTCCTCGTTCAAGGAGGTCATGACCGAGCCGAAGGACAGCAAGTAAACCAGAAAGATTTGGGGACTCTCCATAAACGGGAGTCCCTTTTCTTGTGCAGTACTACTGAAATTTGCTTGAAAAATGCACAAAAAAGAATGTGAAGATTTTGTTCGAATTTATACGGCCTGCTGAAAATGACTCGAAGAGATCAAAAAACGATTGACAAACGCCGCGCGAAGTTCTATGATGAATTCGTCAAAAGGATAAATGCTTTGAACAGGACACGGTTTCCCGCATCACCGCTTTCAGAAAGCCGCCGGTCGTGCAAGACGGCAGCAAGGCGCGGAGAAATTATCCCCTGCGAGCAGCTCGAACGAAAGGCAGAAGTAGTTCGAGACGGAAGCCTCCGTTACAGGGTCACGCCTTCCGGCGCAGTGGCACCGGGCGGCGGATGAGCGGCCGGAATTTCTCCGGCAAGCAGAGTGGTAACGCGGAAGCGCAGCCGACTGAGTCGGAAATGCCTTCGTCTTTGCAGGTTCTCCTGAAGGGGAGAGCTGATAAAGACGAGGGCTTTTTTTGTACCTGCCGTTCACGCTCATTGACAGGAAAGCCGCAAATCCAAACGGAAAAGAGAAGAAAAACCATGAACACACTTACAATCGTGCTGATCGCGGCTGTTGTTCTCGCCTGCGCCTATGTATTCTACGGACGCTGGCTCGCGAACAAATGGGGCATCGATCCCAAGGCCAAGACCCCGGCCGTCGAGCTGAACGACGGAAAGGACTTCGTTCCGACCAACGGCTGGACGGTATTCAGCCATCAGTTTTCGTCTATCGCAGGCGCCGGCCCTGTAACCGGCGCAATTCAGGCCGCAGCCTTCGGCTGGCTGCCGGTGCTGCTCTGGGTGCTGATCGGCGGTGTATTCTTCGGCGCGGTCGCGGACTTTGGTGCGCTGTACGCCTCGGTCAAGAACAAGGGCAAGTCGATGGGCATGCTGATCGAGAAGTATATCGGCAGAACCGGCCGCAAGCTGTTCCTCGTATTCTCGTGGATCTTCTGCTGCATCGTCATCGCGGCGTTTGCTGATATGGTAGCCGGCACGTTCAACGCCTTCGCGGCCAGCGACGCAGGCGTCATGGAGCTGTCTCCGGCGGCTCAGACCAACGGCGCTGCCGGCATGGTCTCGATCATGTTTATGGTGTTCGCCGTTGTATTCGGCCTTATCCAGAAGAAGTTTGACTTCAAGGGCTGGAAGGAAGCCGTTCTCAGCATCGTGTTCATCATCCTGTCCTTTGTCATCGGCGCAAACTGCCCGCTGATCTTCGGCAAGGCGGCATGGAGCTACATCACCTTTATCTACATCTTCTTCGCAGCAGTCCTCCCGATGTGGCTGCTCAAGCAGCCGCGCGACTATATGACGACCTTCATGTTCATCTGCATGATCGCCGGTGCGGTCGTCGGTCTGGTCGTTGCGCATCCGACCATGAACCTGCCGGTATTCACCGGCTTCACCAACGAAAAGCTCGGCACGCTGTTCCCGATCCTGTTCGTCACGGTTGCGTGCGGCGCGGTTTCCGGCTTCCACAGTCTGGTTTCCTCCGGTACTTCTTCCAAGACGGTTGAAAGCGAAAAGGATATGCTGAAGGTTGGTTACGGTGCTATGGTGCTGGAAAGCCTGCTGGCTGTTCTGGCCCTCTGCGTTGCCGGTGCAGCCGCTGCTGCTGACGGTACCCCCGCTGCTGGTACCCCGTTCCAGATCTTCAGCCGCGGCGTTGCGGGCTTCTTCGAGATGTTCGGCGTGCCGAACTACGCCGCCACGGTCTTTATGACGATGTGCGTCTCCGCCCTCGCCCTCACGAGCCTTGACGCCGTCGCGCGTATCGCGCGCATGAGCTTCCAGGAGCTTTTCAGCGTGGACGACATGGCCCACGCCGAGCCCTGGCGCAAGCTCCTGTGCAACACGTATTTCTCCACGGTGCTGACGCTTGTGCTCGGCTACGTGCTCACGAAGATCGGCTACTCCAACATCTGGCCGCTGTTCGGCTCGGCGAACCAGCTGCTCTCCGCGCTCGTGCTCATCACGCTGTGCGTCTTCCTCAAGGTCACGGGCCGCAGCAACAAGATGCTCTTCCCGCCGCTCGTCATCATGCTCTGCGTCACGTTCACGGCGCTCGTGCAGCGCCTGATGGCCATGGTGAGCGCCATCCAAAATGCCGCTGCCGTCACCATCCCCGCGGGCGAGACGACCTGGGGCGCGGTGTTTATCGCCAACGGCTTGCAGCTCATCATCGCGGTGCTGCTCATCGTGCTCGGCGCGACCATCGTCGTGAACTCGATGAGAAGCTACGTCGCCAGCAAGCACAACAGCGAGGCCAAGGTTTAATTTTGAAAAATGTGCAAAAAAGGAGGCTTCCCGTCGGGAAGCCTCCTTTTTTTGCTTTATTACCAGCTTGCGACCGTGCCGTCGCATCTCGGTTCGGTGCCCGCGGCGTAAACGCCGTTTTCGCACTTCCAGATGATCTCGCCGCGGCCCATGGCCGTGCGGTCGTCGACGATCTCGACCTCGTGCCCCATTGCTCGCAGCTGCTCGGCGATCGCCTCGCCCGCCTCGCGCTCGATCTGGAGCTTTTTGCCGCCGATCCACTGGATGCGCGGCGCGTCGAGCGCCTCCTGCGGGTTCATGGCGTAATCGATGGTGCTCGTCAGCACCTCGACCTGACCCTGCGGCTGCATGAACGCGCCCATCACGCCGAACGGGCCGACGGCCTCGCCGTCCTTGAGCAGAAAGCCCGGGATGATCGTGTGGTAGGACTTCTTTCCGCCCTCCAAATAGTTATCGCTCTTCGGGTCGAGGGAGAAGTTCGCGCCGCGGTCCTGAAGCGAGATGCCCGTGCCGGGGATGGCGATGCCCGCGCCAAAGCCGCAGTAGTTGCTTTGGATAAGCGAGACCATGTTGCCCTCTGCGTCCGCAGTGCAGAGGTAGATCGTGCCGCCGCAGTGCGGGTCGCCCGCTTTGGGCTCGAGCGCCTTGTCTGTGATGAGTGCGCGGCGGGCGGCAAGATAGTCGGGCGAGAGCAGCTCGCTGACCTTTGTTTTCATATAGCGCGGGTCGGCGACGTAGGTCTTCGTGTCGGCAAAGGCGAGCTTGATGGCCTCCATGACCTTGTGATAGTAGTCCGCGTCCTCGCGCTTTTCGGGCAGCGTCAGCCCGTTGAGCATGCCGAGTGCCATCAGCACCGTGATGCCGTGGCCGTTGGGCGGGATCTCGCAGACGGTGTAGCCGCGGTAGTCCTGCGTGATGGGCTCGACCCATTCAGGGTGGTAGTTCTTGAAGTCGTCCTCGCAGAAGTAGCCGCCCGTGGCGCGCGAATGGGCGACGATCCTTTCCATCAGCTCACCGCGATAGTAGCTCTCGCAGTTCGTCTCGACGAGGGAGCGCATCGTGTCGGCATAGGCGGGAAAACGGAAGACATCGCCCGCGCGGTACGGCGAGCCGTCCGGCTTCATAAAGCTCTTCCACCAGTATTCATAGGGGGCGGGGTCCTGCGCCATGACCCTGGCGATGCGCCTGCTGTCGCGCGCCCAGAGCTTGCCGACATTGACGGGCACGGCATAGCCGTTTTCGGCGTAGGAAATGGCGGGGGCGAAGAGCGCGGAGAGCGGCTTTGTGCCAAAGCGCGCATTGAGCGCCGCCCAGCCCGCGGGCGCGCCCGGGACCATCGTGGGGAGCCAGCCTTCCTCGGGCACCTCGGAAAAGCCTTTTGCGCGAACCTCGTCCGCGCTCAGCGCCATCGGCGCGACACCGCTGGCGTTCAAGCCGTAGAGCTTTTTCTCCTTCTCGATCCACACGAGCGCGAAACAGTCGGACCCAAGGCCGTTGCCCGTCGGCTCGAGCAGCGGCATCGCGCCGGCCATGGCGACGGCGGCATCGACGGCGTTGCCGCCATTTTTCAGCACGTCGAGGCCGACCTGTGCGCCGAGGGGAACGGACGTGCAGCACACGCCGTTTTTGGCGTAGACCACGTTGCGGCGGGAAGAATATCGGTAAGTTAACGGATCAAAATTCGGCATGATCGTTCTCACTTTCGTCGTTTTTCCCAGTATAGCAGTCCGCGCGAAAAAGGGCAAGAAAAAGACGCTGTGCCGCGCGGCGGCGGGAAAGTCTGCGCGAGCAATGCGGAAAACTGAATATTCACCCGATAAGAGATTGAACATTTTGCGTTTTCCCGCTTGACAATCTGAAAAACTGCATTATAATACGATCAATCTGATATGAAATGCCTCCTTTGGCACCGGCCGGGGAGAAAAGGCATCCATGACTGAGCCGTAGGTATTCCGGGCGACCGGATAAGGCTGGGTCGTGGGTGCTGTTACTTTTTTATAGAGAAAAGGAGAGCGATATGAACATCAAGCCCTTTGCGGTGGAAGAATGGATGAACGAGTACGAGGTGGGTGCGCTCTACAACATCGCCGAGACCTGCGTCGACTCCGTTTCGCTCGACGAGCTTTTCGAGCTCACGGGCGAGAACAAGGAGGACTTTTTGAAGGACTTCTGTGCCCAGCGCTTGACCTATGGCGATATCTGGGGCAGCGAGGCGCTGCGCAGCGGCATTTCCAAGCTCTATCACACGATCAAGGCCGACGAGGTCGTGCTCACGCACGGCGCGGCAGGCGCGAACCATCATGTGTTCTGCTCGCTCATTTCCGTGGGCGACCGCGTGGTCAGCATCATGCCGACCTATCAGCAGCTCTACTCCATCCCCGAGGCCATCGGCGCGGACGTCGCCATCATGCACCTAAAGCAGGAAAACGACTATCTCCCCGACCTGAATGAGCTCAAGAGCCTCGTCACGCCCGAGACGAAAATGATCTGCATCAACAACCCCAACAACCCCACCGGCGCGCTGATGAGTAAGGAGCTGCTTGAGAGCATCGTGGAGATCGCCCGCGGTGTGGGCGCGTACATCCTCTGCGACGAGGTCTACCGCCACCTGACGCAGGAGGACGAGTGGTGCGAATCCATCGTCGACCTCTATGAAAAGGGCATCTCGGTCAGCAGCATGTCCAAGGTCTTCTCGCTCGCGGGCCTTCGCATGGGCTGGATCGCCACGCACGATGAAGCGGCGCGCAAGGCGTTCCTGTCGCACCGCGACTACAATTTAATTAGCTGCGGCATGTTCGACGATGCGATCGCGTCCATCGCCCTGCGCCACAGCGACGTGATGCTCAAGCGCAATCAGCGCATCGTGCGCGAGAACCTCGCCATCCTCGATGACTGGATCAAGGAAAATCCGCACTTTTTCTACACCAAGCCCAAAGCCGGTACGACCGCGCTCGTTTACTACGATTTCGATATCCCCTCCTACGAGTTTTGCAAGCGCATGTACCACGAGACCGGTGCGTTCGTCACGCCGGGCGACTGCTTCGAGCAGCCCCACAGCATGCGCGTCGGCTACGCCTGCGACGTCAACACGCTCAGAGACGGCCTTGCCGCGGTGACGAAGTTTGCCGCGACGCTGTGAGCGGCGAAAACACGCGATAAATAAAAGAAATCCGTCCGGTCATCGACCGGACGGATTTTTGACTTGTAAGGGGTTCACGCCTTGGCCCTGTTCCCGCGCATGAAGTGCAGAATAAGGCCGATGGCCGCGCCGATAAGCGTCGGGCAGATCCAGCCGAGGCCGAGGTCGGCAAACGGTAGGTACTGCTGACCGAACGCCTTGATGGCCGGACCGTGGATGGCGTTGAACACGCTCTCGGGCAGCGCGATGATCAGATCGTAAACGGCAGCGATGAGCGTGAAGCCGATCGTCCAGCAGTACACCGTGCGGTCGTGGCCGAAGAATTTACCGAGCAGCGCCAGCGCAATGAGCGCGATGGACAGCGGATAGAGGAACATCAGCACCGGCAGCGAATAGCTGATGATGGCGCTGAGGCCGAGGTTCGCAAACAGCAGCGACACGAGGCTGAAAATGATTGCCCAGATGCGGTACTTTGGCCCGTCGGGGAAGAGCGCGCTGAACGTCTCGGCGCAGCTCGTGATGAGACCGACGGCGGTCTTGAGGCACGCGAGCGTCACCGTGGCGGCGAGGATGAAGAGACCGGCGGAGCCGAGGTAGTGCTGTGCGATCTGCGCGAGCGCCGTGCCGCCGTTCTCGCTGGCTTCAAGCACGCCGCGGCTCTGCGTGCCGGCGATCGTGACGGCGATGTAGATGAACGCCATCAGAAGGCTGCTGAAAATGCCCGCGCGGACGGTGCTCCCCGCCACAGCGGTGGGATCGTCCACGCCGAGGTCACGGATGACCTGCACGACGATGATGCCAAACGCAAGGCTCGCCAGCGCGTCCATGGTGTTGTACCCTTCGAGGAAACCAGCGAAAAACGGCTGGGACGCGTAGTCGCCGAGCGGCTCGACATCCGCGATGGCCGCACTCGGAGAGAGGAGCGCGACGACGACCAGAATGCCGAGGAAGACGAGAAAGCAGGGGTTCAGAATTTTGCCGACCCAGGTCAGGATCTTGCCCGGGCGCAGTGCGAAAAAGAGCGCCGCGGCGAAAAACGCCGCCGAGAAGAGCAGCAGGTACAGCGTGCTGCTGCCATTTTGCGGAAGCACCTGCTCAAGTCCCACGGTGAATGACGTCGTCGCGCAGCGGGGAATGGCGAAAAACGGCCCAATGGTCAGATACAGCGCGCAGGTGAAGAACATCGCGTAGGGGCGGTTGACCTTGCTGCTCAGGTCAAAAAGACCGTTGGAGCGGCTGATGCCGAGCGCGGCCACGCCGAGCAGCGGCAGGCCCACGCCCGTGATGAGAAGCCCCAGAATGGCCTGCCAAACGTTGGAACCGGCCATCTGGCCGAGGTGCACGGGGAAAATAAGGTTACCTGCGCCGAAAAACAGGCCGAAGAGCATGCTGGCAACATAGGTGTATTCTTTTGCAGAGAGTTTACGTTTCATAATATTTTTCCTTTCGCGGCGGCAGAGGGAAGAAAAAGTGCCTCTGCTCAAATGATTCGGGTAACAAAAAAACCGGTCTGTTCCCGCGCTCTGACATTGCAAGGGGATACTCCCATGCTTGTGGAACATTCCACAAGTGCTTTGCCAGATCAATGGAGCATACCGGATCCATGCTGCCGATCATTGCAGGCAGCGAATCAAACCGAGCCTTGGAAAATGAGGTCGATCAAACCGCTGCCGACTGCTTCGACGACATAGATTCGGACGAATGCCCCTCTACGCCAACGATCAGTCGCCAGCTTACTCCAAAATTGACATTTTTGGACGTAACCATGGTGTTCAAACGATCGCCTCCTTTGCTGCGGAAATGGCATCATTATACCATGCCATTACATTTTGTCAAGCATCAATGAGAAAATGATATGTTAAAATCGGAAGCGAAAAATTGGGCCGATGGATGAAGCTTCATTCAAGCCACGCAAAGAAGCATGCGGCGCGATAATGCGCCACCTTGCGGTAAAGGCGCGAAAAAGGCGCGAAAACAGACTGCTTTCGCACCTTTTCGGTAAATAAAAAGATCAGAACACCACGACGAGCAGCATCTTGAACTGCTCCTGACCGTACACCGCGTGCGGATGGCGCGCGGGCATGACGATGCTCTCGCCCTCGTGCAGGATGTGCTCGACGCCGTCGATCGTGATCCGACCCATGCCGTCGAGGCAGGTGACCATCGCGTCGCCGCCGGATTCGTGGGTGCTGATCTCCTCACCCTTGTCAAACGAGAAGAGCGTGACGCTCACGTGCTCGTTCTGCGCCAGCGTGCGGCTGACGACCTGACCGGACTGATAGGCGACCTGATCGCGCAGGGTCAGGACCTCTGCCTTGCTGATATTTTTCATACCGTCCATGATAGTTTTCCTCCTGTTGAAACGCGCGGCGTTTACCGCCGCGCGTGATATGACTTTCTTATCATGCCCTTTTTGCGGAAAAAGGCAACGATTATTTTGCTTTGTGCGCCAGCACGCAGTACCACTCGCTGTTTTCGATGTCAAACGCGCCGAACTGCACGGGAAAGGCCTTGACCTGAATGTCCTGATAGCCGAGCTGCGTGAGCTTGTCGAGCAGTAATTTCTGCGGCACGGGGTGGTAGTGCTCCTCAAAACGCTCTTTTTGGAAGATTTTGTTATCGCGCTCGAAGGTGTAGACAAGATTGAAGACAATGGAGCCGTCGGATAAATGATCCCAGACCTGCATGAGGTTCACGCGGTCGCCGTTTGGCAGAAAGGCGGGATTGTAACAGTAAAAACGCTTTTTCTGTCCCACGATACGGTCCCAGTTGCGAAGGTCGAAGTAGAGGCAGCCTCCGGACTCCACGAGCGCGTCCATCTGCTCCAAAACGCCGGTGATCTCGTTGTTTGTCACGTAGGCAAGGGAGTTGCCGGTGCTCATCACGCAGTCGAAGCTGCGGTCAAAATGAGACGTCAGGTCGCGGAAATCGCTCTGCCGCAGGTCGATGGCGATGCCACGCTCGTCCGCCTTTTTGCGGCAGCGCGCGAGCATGCTGTCGCTCAAATCGGAGCCGTACAGCGAGACGCCGAGCTGCCCGAGCGGCAGCGTGAGCGAGCCCGTCCCGATGCTCACATCGAGCGCCGAGCGAATGGGCCTGCCGTCGAAAACGGTCTGCCAGTGGGAGAGGGTCTGTGCATCCTTTTTCGGGGAGTCGAAGAGGTCGTAGATGTCGGTGCGGTCGTAGACGCTGGCCATAGAGCATGCTCCTCCTGACAAAATATTGGATCGCGCCCCGCGCTCAGCGCTTTTTGCGCTGGGACGAGGACGGAATGTCCATTTCCGCGCGGTACTTGGCGACGGCGCGGCGGCTGACCTCGATGCCGAGAGCCGAGAGCGCCAGACGAAGCGCCTCGTCCGAGAGCGGCGAGGCCGGGTCCTCCGCGCGAATGAGGCTTTGCAGCCGCTGCTTGACCGCGTGGGACGAGACTGCCGCGTCGGGGCGGATCGCCGTGGTGAAAAAGCTGCGCACGGGGATGATCCTGCCCTGGAACTGAATGTATTTATTCTGCGCCGCACGGCTCACGGTGGAGGTGCTGACGCCCATTTTTTCGGAAAGCTGCTGCATCGTCACGGGCAGCAGTGCCTCGCCGCCACAGAAAAAGCCGTGCTGCTCGCGCCCGATGAGCGTGAGCATCTGTACGAGCGTGTCACAGCGGGTGTGGACGCCCTTGATGAGGGCCTGTGCTTCGGAGAGCTTTTCTTTCACGTAGCGCTGGACCTCGGGGTCGTCGCTCGTGTTCATCAGCGCGGCGTATTCGGCGTTGACGGACAGGCGCGGCAGAATGCGCTCGTTGAGCTCGATGACGAGCTGGCCCTGCTGCACGGAAAATTCCGCGTCGGGGGCGACATAGGCGATCTGCTCGCTGCCGGCAAAGCTGCGCGAGGGGATCGGGTTAAGCGCGAGTATCTTGGCCGCAGCGGCCCTGGCTTCACCGACGCTGACGCCGAGCAGGGCGGCAAGCCCAGAAAAGTTGCGCTTGCCGAGCATTTCTAAGCCGTCGCGCGCGAGCTTCAGTGCCAGCGGGTCGAGCGAGCGGTTCTGCGCAAGCTGGAGCGTCAGGCATTCCGACAGGTTCCGCGCGCCGACGCCCGGCGGGTCGAGCATCTGCACGGCAAAGAGTGCCTGCTCGAGCGAGAAGAGCGGGATGTCGAATTCGCGTGACAGCTCTTCGAGCGGGCAGTCAAGATAGCCGCGCTCGTCGAGGCAGTCGATCAAAAAGCGGCACAGGCGCAGAAGCTCATCATCGACGAGCTTCATCTGCCCGATCTGCTCGGTCAGGTGGTCGCGGAACGTTTTTTTGCGCGTCAAAAAGGCGGTGAAGTCCTGCACATCCTCCATACCGGAGGAGGTGACGCCGCGCCACGAGTCCGTCTCGCGAACCTCGAGCGGTTCACGCTCGGCGGGAGCGGCCTCGCTGGGGAGCTCGGTCTCGTAATAGGTGGGGGACTGTACGTCGAGCAGCGGATTTGAGAGCGCGACTTCCTGCACGTATTCGGCAAGCTCCGGCGCGGAGAGCTGCAAACAGTCGAGCGACTGGCGCATCGTCTGCGTCAGCACGAGCTTTTGGCTCAGCGTCTGCCTCTGTTCAAGCTGCACGATAGATTCCCTCCCCAAATGATGCTCATTCAGTAAATTAAAGTATAGCAGTTTTCGCCTTTTTTCGCAACACACAGATGCGCGGGAATGGCCCCAAAAAAGCAAGGGGGCATTCAGATCGCGCAAAAAAGCAGGGCGGCCCAAGGCCGACTCCGCATAAGAAAACATGCGGTTTTGCCTGCGCCTTTTTGGCTGAAATACAACCGAAAAAATCTCCCCATACGCCAGTATGGGGAGATTTTTTCAGCTGATTTCATCTCAAAAATTCATTGGCAAAACTGCTTTGCACCGAAAAAGAGCAAATTTTGTGCGGAGCTGAGGCGCGACGGCGCGGGCATGCTGACGCATGGCAAGACGGCGCAACGAAGGAGTCCGTGCAAAATTTGCCTTTTACGGCGCATGTTTTCTTATGCGGAGTCGGCCAAAGCCGCCCTGCTTGGTGCAAAGGGAATGTTGTGTTACGGCAGCGGGATCTCCTTGCTGTCGAAGAGCGTCTTGAGCTCGATCGAGGTGCGCGAGTCGCCGAACTTCTTGATGAGGGAGAGAAGCTGGTCGAGCTGCTGCGTGTCGCGCACGGCGAAGCGGAGCAGCGCGTTGAACTCACCCACCACGTGATAGTGGCTGATGATGGCGCTCTGCGAGGCGCAGAAATCGCAGAATTTGTCGTACTTGTCCGGCTCGAGGGCAACGGAGATGAAGCCCGTAATGTTGCAGTCGAGCTTGGTACGGTCGATATCGATGTGATAACCGCGGATCACGCCGCTTTCCTCCATCCGGCGAATGCGTTCCGACACGGCGGGCGGCGTCAGCCCCACAAGGTCTCCCATGCGGCGCAGCGTGCAACGGCTGTCGTCCTGGAGGAGGTTGAGGATTTGGTAGTCAGTCCGATCCATCATGTTCTCCCTCTACCGTTCTCTTACACGATCTCGCCGCGCTTGATGACGGTTTTTGCAAGATTGCTGCCAACGCGGTAGCAGATGTAGTCGAGGTCGGGCGCGTCCCAGATGACAAGGTCGCCCAGCTTGCCCTCTTCGACAGAGCCGACCTTGTCGGCAAGGTCGATCGCCGCGGCGCCGTTGAGCGTGACAGCCGTGAGGACCTCCTCCGGCGTCAGCTTGTACTTGAGGCAGCCGAGGTTGATGACAAACTGCATGTTCAGGCACGGGCAGGAGCCGGGGTTGAAGTCCGTCGCCATTGCAACGGGCACGCCAGCTTTGACCATGTCGCGCGCGGGCGCGAACACCGCGCCGAGGTTGAAGCTCGTCGCGGGCAGCAGGCACGCGATGACGCCGCCCTTGGCCATGGAGGCAATGCCCTCCGGCGGGCAGACGATCAGGTGCTCAGCCGAGATCGCGCCGATCTCGCCGGCGAGCTGACTGCCGCCGATGGCTTCGATCTCGTCGGCGTGGATCTTGGGACGCAGGCCATACTTGAGACCCGCTTCGAGCACCTGACGGGACTCTTCGACGGTGAAGGTGTCGGCCTCGCAGAAGACGTCGCAGAACTTGGCGATGCCCTGCTCCTTGACCTTGGGCATCATCTCCTCGCACACAAGGCGGACGTACTCTTCGCGGTTGGACTTATATTCCGCGGGGACAAGGTGCGCGCCCATGAAGGTCGCGACGAGGTCCATGCGGTGGTGATCGTTGAGGTCCTTGATGACCTCGAGCGCCTTGAGCTCATGCTCGGTGGCAAGGCCGTAGCCGCTCTTGGCCTCGACCGTGGTGGTGCCGAAGCCCATCATCTCGTCGAGCGCCTTGGAGGCCTTGGCGGCGAGCTCCTGCTCGCTGGCCTGACGGGTGGCGTTCGTCGTGGACTGGATGCCGCCGCCCGCGTTCTGAATGTCGAGATAGCTTGCGCCGTGGAGCTTGAGACCCAGCTCGTTCTGGCGCCAGCCGCCGAAGATGAGGTGGGTATGGGCGTCGACAAGGCCGGGGGTGACGAGGTGGCCCTCCGCGTCGACGACTTCCGCGCCCTCGACGGCGGGAACCGCGCCGGTACCGACGGCGGCGATGATGCCGTCCTCAATGAGCACCCACGCATCCTTTAAGAATTTGATCTTGCCCTGCTCCTCGCCGCGATGGGCGGATTTGCCCTCAGGCGTCGCCAGCAGGCCGATGTTTTTGACTAGTAACTTTTTCATAGTAAATGTTGTCCTTTCTCACTGTTGGAAAGAGCATTCTGTTCGATGGCTTGTCAAAAAAGCCTCGCAGAGTTTTACCCGCAAGGGGTACGCGGCATCCGTGAGGCGGCAGAGCCGCCAACGGCTGCCCAGGCCGCCCGCAGGCGGCAAATAAATTGAGATCATCTTTCCGACGACATGCGCGTCGGAAAGATTCTTTGCGCTCCGCAAGTGTGCGAGCAAAGCGAGTGCGCGCAGCGGAGTGAATCCAGCTCAAAAAAGGGGCTTTGTACAAAGCCCCTTTTTTGAAGTGTTCTCT
>OIXH01003496.1_pt1 | contig 13858 bp, 7 predicted proteins | sample 1587741 | NCBI WGS metagenome assembly OIXH01 (sample SAMEA3888916, study PRJEB22519) | human gut metagenome | biome: human gut; feature: human-associated habitat; material: faeces | place: Denmark | collected 2011 | reverse complement strand
AACCGCAAATTGCCGTTAATCAAAGTCTCCCGGGCGTCAGGGTCCCCCCGGCGCATCCTTTGAAGAAGCTCCATCTTCTCTTTTTCCTTAAGAATCGGCAATCGTGACGTGTTGATTCCACAGATCTCCACTTTATTCACCAAGGATATCCCTCCATCCCGTACATTTCGTGCGGTTAGAGTATGGACGGGCTGTCCGGGAATAATCCAATGGCAAAAAGTGTCAGCGAGGAAATGCCCTCAAGCAAATCGCCGGACAAACGGTCTTGAAACCGTTGTCCGGCGATTTTTCCTTATGCGTAAGGGCTGCGGGATATTCCGCAGTCTAGCGGCCGGCTCAGCTTCTCAGGGAAGTTCCGGCCGGGGCCTTTTCTTCTGGAGCTTTTCTCGGTACTCCGAGAGAGAGATTCCTTCATAACGTTGAAAAGCCCGTCGGAGGGAGTAGTCGTTTTCATAGCCTACCTCCTGGCAAAGCGTGCGGACCGAAAGAACGCCTGCACGCATCAATTCCTTCACCCTTTCGACCCGCAGACGGCAGACAAAATCGGAAAAATTCACGTTGGCGGAGGCCTTGAACACCTTGGAACTCATGGCAACAGAAATACCGAACCTTTGCGATATGGATTTCAGGGAAAGTTCCGGCGACCAGTAGTTTTCCTGAATGTAGATGCAGATTTGCTCCCCAAGCGAGAGGTCATCGGAAAAACGGCCGCAGATACGGCAGCACATCTCCCGAAGCCACTCCCAACTGTCCGTCTCTTCGCTCGGCGCCACGATTTCCTCGATGTTTAACTCCGCTGCTGCACGGAGAATCGTATCTTTAAGGGTATAAAACAGTTTCCGTTTTGCAGGGACCGTTAAGAAGCGGCGCTCATTTTCCTCCTGCAGCTCTGTGAGGATTTTAAGAGCCAGTTCCTTTTTTCCAAGCTTCAAGCCATTGGTCAGCTGGGTCTGCCAGTCGGTTGGATAGTAGAAATTCTCCTGCTGTTGAAGGATCGAGCCGACGCGGGAATGGGAAAACTGTTCCAAGGCGCGCCTATCCAGCGCACTGTGATAGGATTTGCTGATGCCGATAATGTGGGGCTCGGTCTTTCCGAGCCATGCGCCGATCCCTCGAGCCGCAGAAAAATCCCGCTGGAACCGCTCCAGGATTTTCCGATCCAGAGGGCCCTCCAAATCCGAAAATACCACGGCGATTCCCTCATCCAGCACCTGCACCAGCTGACTGTGAACGGGCTCCGCTTTCAGATTCTCAAAAATTTCCGCCGCCAACTGTCCGTTCCGGCTCTGTTCGTCCGCCTCCTGCGTACTGCCGATCAACAGCACGCAAAACTGATTTTCGTCTGTGTAGCTGATTCCGTAATAGGACAGTTCCCGCGCTAGGCCGCTTATTTGGAAATAGCCCTTGAGCAGCTGGAGAAGCAGGTCATGCTGCACAAGTCCCTCATACTCGGAAACCCGATGCTTCATATTGCTGTTTTCATCCATCAGCCGGCCGAAAGCCCTTTCCAACAGATGAAATTCGTTGTTCCGCCCCGCATTTTCCCCACCTTCCCCCATAGGTGCTAAAATGGTCTGGGTCAGCCTTTGAAGCGGGCGGTAACTCACGCGGGTCAGGAACATTGCCGCCAGCGGACCGATTCCGAAAGCAACAAAGGAAAATCCCAGCAGAAGGAAAACCTCACGGCTGGAAAACAGGCGGACAGAAAGGTCATAGCTCATTTGATACTGCCACCCGAAGGACTTAGACGGAATGCTGAGATGCAAAACGGTATCCGACGCAGAATCGGGAAACTCCGCTGTGCCAAGCGTTCTTCCGGCGTTATCCAGCACGGACAGCGACAAGGGACGCTCGCCGCCTAGTCCATTCAGCCAAGCATTCATCTCGTCAATATTAAAAATCAGAACGGTCTGAATCTGTGGCGGCTCTATGTATCCTACGCTGTTCATTAACCAAACAGCCGGCTTTCCGCGATAGGAAAAGCCGTCGGCGGACAGCACCTGATAGTCATGGTTGGCCGCCAAAATCTGCGTAAGCTTCGGCGGATTGCTCCCCGCATAGCACAGAAACTGGCGGATTGACGGAAACCAGCCGCGGGCGGACACTGCCGTATCTTTCTGTGGAAACAGCAGGACTACGTCAAAAAGAATGGTATCGTTTTCCGCCAGCACCTGAAAATCGGTGACAATATTCATCTTGTAAACGGCGCTGAAATCTTCGGAAAAAACATCGTTGACCGTTGAATATTTCCAAACCCAGGACAAGTGGAAGAGCTTGTTGGAAAGGCGGGCCAGCCTATCCAGACGCTGGTCCATCTGATCTGCGAGAATCTGTGCCTCCCTGCGGCACTGCGCCTCCCGATCTGCAGCGCGCTGCTTTTGTAAGCCATAGAACATGAAACCCGTCAGCAAGGCCGCTCCCAGCAACAGAACCAGCATATAGGATATAAAGGTCCGAAAGAACAATGCGCTGTGTTTTTTCATACGTCCTCCTCATAAGATCAGTTCAAAGCCGGTACGCTTTATCTGAGAAACAATATGATATTTCATATTCCTATTATACCATATAGAGGCTTGATTTCAATAGGAATTTTATTAGAATTGCTCTATTTTTTCCAAAAAGTCTCTTTTCTTTTCCATTACGGTTTTTTCCCGAAAATCGCAAACAAAACCACTGGTGAAACCAGTGGTTTGACTAAGCCCTGAAAGGGCATATTACCAGCATGCACCTTACGATGCATTGAATGAATCTGCCAACCGCATCACTTTTGCAGACCGTCGCTAAAGCGGTCTGTTTTTATGCCTCTGCATTCTTGCTACCCGTAAACGGGTCGATGTATATACCATTTGTCGACGGCGTTTTCAATTCCATTTGGAATGTGATAAACTTTTTATATCAGTCATTGACAAAGTCCTCCTTTGATTCTTTGTGCGGTTGGCAAGACCTACACTTGTTTTATCAAAGGAGGACTTTCTTGTATCTAAAGATTCCTTTTCCACCAGCTTAGCTGGTGGATTTTTCGCTAAAGACTCCAATAATCCACGGCCGATTGGCGTATTCAGACAGGATTATCCTCCGTCAATAGGCGAAAATGCTGGCGATGAAAGACGTTCCGTACTCCTCAAAGGACTATTCTGCCGCCTGCCAGATCATGGACGGACCCATAAGGCCGCCGGTGCCAAGTTCGTCCAACCAAGCATTGCGGACTTCCACAACCACCAGATTCTCTTTTCCGAATGTTACGGCATCGGTAATGTCATACTCAAAAGGCTTCATAAGGCTTGCGCCCTGCACCTTCGGGCATGCTTTTCCGTTGACCCAGACTCTTGCCTCATCGTCGACCATACCCAACCAGAGGAAAACCTTGCCGTTGCCGGTGGCTTCCGGAACCTTTACAGTCGTGCGGTACCACATATAACCCTTGTAGTAGCGCAGGCCCTGCGCCGACCAGGTATCGGAATAGGTTTTCAGCTTCATCCATGACTTGGTGCCCAGACCCGGTTTCTGCAGGCCAATGACATCGCCGTAGGCAGAGGGATAAAGCATTGCGTTCCATTCGTCAGGCATTTCCGTCAGCATGGTATTGCCGTTGGTTACACGCTCCGCCGCCTGCGGGGCATAATTCTTCCAGAACCAATCAATGTAGCAATAGCTGGCGAAGGGGTTAATGGCAACGGGAGAATGAAGGACGGACTCCTCCCGGATCTCCAGCGCCTTTTCGTACTTCTGGTTTGCTTCAACGAAATTGAAATCTGTCATGGATTCCATCATGCCCAGGAAGTTTTCACCGAAGTCGAACGCCAAACGGACGGTCTTGATGCGCTCTGCATAAACCGGATCCTCCTGATTGGCGGCGATTTCTTCGGCAGCCTCCAGCGTTACGCGGAGTGCCTCGATTACGCTTTCGGGAAGTTCCTCAATCAACGAGGTAAGGGCCTGTTCGATTCTTGCGTCAGCGGTATCCTCGGTCTGTGCGGCCTCGTTGGTAGCCGCAGCGTTGCTGTAGCCCCAGCCGGTTCCCCTGCCAAAGAACTTGCCGAAAAAGTCCTTAATCTTATCCTTAATCTTATCGGACTGCTCCTGGTGCTTGTCGCGGTATTCCTGCAGTTTCTTTTCAATCTGCTCCCGCAGCTCCTGCTGGCACCGCTCAATAGCGTCCCTCAGCTCCTCGCAGGCGGACTTATCTTCCTCGTTCTGGTCGCCTTGGTTTGCATTCTCCTTCTGTTTCTCAACATAGCTGGCGCTGGTAAGAATCTTCGGGATCTCATAACAACTGCCTGCAAAATAGTCGGCATTGGCATAAGCTGCCTCCAGAATGTTGAAGTGCATCTGCATCGCTTCGGCGGCAGGGCCATAGAAGGTGGCGAAATACTCGTCCATCAAGGCGTCCACATCAAGGTCCGCATCCCACATCATCTTGGAGGCCAGATACAAAGACGGTCCGTGATAGCCCCAGGCAGGAAGAACCTCACTGCGAATCGAGGGGACGCCGACATCTTTGTAATACTTATATTCCGCAGCCACCTGATTGATCATGCTGAAGGGGGTGCCGGGATCGGCCAGATTGTACAGATACTGATAGATCATGGGGGAAGCGCCCGCCTCACGCCAGCCGGCGAGAAGCTCCGCATTCTGGTTGCGTTCCCAGGAAAGGTCGTTGCCAATGGCGTGCATACGATCCATGGTGATGTTGGCCAGCACCGGAATCAGCCGCTCGTTGCACTGGGTGGCAACCGGAGGATTCTTGTAGTTGGAATAGGCAAAGAAAGCAATTTTCGCATCGGGATAGCCTTCTTCCTCCAACCGTTCCAGAACCTTGTTGAAGAATCTTACATAACGGTCGCTCATGGACAAAACGCCGTTGGCGGGGTCAATCTGATCCTTTACATCCCATTCCGGATTAAACGGTGCATTGACGACGCCGTCCCGCGGACCCATATTAACGACCTTTACGCCTTTTTTCAATTCCACGATGGCACCGGCGACTACAGCCTCCAGCGCATCCGGATTGGTCACGTCCAAGAAATTGCTTCCCGGGAGCTTCAGATCATTGGTGATCTGCACATTGGGCCAGCCCTCTCTGCCGTAAGTGACCTGGTTTATACGGTTATACCTGGCCCAGTCTCTGCCTTCGGTGTAGTTAATCCCGGCAGGCTGGCCGCCGGTCTTCTGGTAACCGTCGATGGAAGCCATATGTCTGCCGTAAAAATCCGGAACGGAAACAGTGTCCTGCTCCCTGACGACAACAGTATCCAGCTTAGGGATTACCGTGCCGTACTCACCGGGCATATACCACCGCACTCCGATCTGCTCCAGCAGTTCATAGCCGGCATACTGAATTGCCCGGTCCGTAAGGCCGTTAAGATGGATAGCGCCTTCCTCTACTAAGAGCCGATACGCATCGCAGTCGCTTTCTTTGCCCTCCGCGGCAGCCGCCTCGGCAACCGCCTGATTGTTTTCCTCCGCAGTCGGAGAAGCGGAACCGACATAGATGTTCACGGTGCCGCCTGATGAGGCTTCCGTTCCAACCAGGATCTCCGCACCGGAAATCTGTTGCAGATAGCTGGCAAGTTCAGTTGCCAGGGCCGTCTCGGTCTGAGAAGCGGAGGCGGAAACGATAATGGATGCGTTTGCCTGCCCATTGTTTACAAGAGTAACGCTAGGTTCCGCATCTGCAGCCAGAGCGGGGGAAGTGGAAAGCAAAGTGGATGTAACAGTCAACGCCATGAATAACGATACGAATTTTCGAAACCGATTCCTCATTGCATGATACCCTCTCTCTCGTTCTTTTTTCTTGCGATTTGGTGCTCCTGATTTGAATTTCCAAAGGTGCGCGCTTGTTTGATTCCGTATCTCTCCTCCTTTCCGTATATGTATAGACACCACTTTCGAAGACAGTGGAATCCATTTGCATGCAGATTGCATCCGGCGGGTGATGTAATCTGCATGCGCATTTCCTGCAACGCATTGACCCGGAAGGCTTTGCCCTCTGGTTCCCTGCGAAAATCAGTTGTTTTTATACCGCTGATAACGGGCGTCGTTGACCTTGATGACCTCGTCCAGGCCCAGCTCGCGGAACTTCTGCATGAAGCTGTCCCAATTGTCCAGGGATTCGTTGCCAAGAATCAGATTCATGCCGAGCTCATCGGAATAGCTATTGAGAGCGGTGAGGTAGGTGGTCAGAATCTCCTGCTCTTCCTGAGTGGGAATCGCATAGGTGGAAGAAGAGAAGGGAGAAACGACATAAGGACGGTGGACCATCTGCTCGATCTTCCGGATGAATCCGCGCTTGCCCTTATCAGAGCCTTCCCAGCCATCCAGAGTGTCCTGAACGGTGGCGGTGTTCAGCTTAGCAAGGACGTCGGGGTCTTCACCGGACATCCACGGCACGCCATGGAGGAAGAAGTTGATGCCGCCGGTGTGGGCCTCATAGTTTTCCTGAGTCGTTCCGGAAAGCAGAGACTTTACCACCTTTCGGCCGGGGTTGCGCTCATCGTCCACGTATTCGTAATCGACGCCCTCTACGCCGTTATTGGAGAGCAGCTTTGCCACATCCGTGCCCGTGGCAAAGTCGTAGTAGTGGATAATGGCTTCCTGAACCTCTTCGGTACAGGCCTTGGTCATGGCGTATTTGTCGTAAACCAGCTTATTGGAATCGCAGAGCATAAACGGCGCAATTCCTTCCACCGCCTGAATGGGAGCGATGGAGGCATATTCTGCTTCGGGGTCGTCCTTGATGAGATCCGCAAACCAGGTGAGATTTGCGTAGGTGCGCAGGCCGGCAATGCGGTTTTCGGCAATGGCTTGGTTGAACATTTCCTCTGTGGCGCCGACCAGACCCACATCCATAAGACCCTCATCCACCATTTGCTTGAGCAGCTTGAAGTAATCCTTCACGCCGTCCTGATACCAGGCCGAGGTGACGCGATCGTTGTTGGGGTCGATTCCGACAACGCCGGGCGTCAGGCCGAACCACTGCGCAATACCGCTGAAGAAGGAGTAGGAATAGCAGTCGATGGAGTACATCTCATCCTTCTGGCCGTTGCCGTTCACGTCGTTTTTCTGGAATGCGCGGAGAGCCTCTAAAAATTCCTCCACGGTCGTCGGCACCTCCATGTTGACCTTCTGGAGCCAATCATACCGAATGCAGGCGCCCACCACGTCCAGATCCTCCACCAGTGTGCCGTCGGCCAGCTTTACCGGCGCACGGTAACGGGCGTTGGGCATCCAATACATGTTGCCGTCCGGCGCAGTGCACAGGCTGATGGCAAAGGGGGTGATCTTTTCCAGACGCTGCTTCAGAGAAAGGGATGGATCGCCGTTAATGTTTTCCGGAGCCAGAGGGTCTGGACGGCTGTACTTTTCCATCGGCTCCAGCCAGTCCAGAATCTGGCCGTTGATGCCAAGGTTCAGAGCCGTCACGTCGTCCAAGGGAGTAAGGTTAATCAGGTGCGGCAAATCGCTGGCAGCGGCCATACGCGTTTGAACCACAGTGCCGTACTGCTCATTGGCCACCAATTCCTTTTCCAGAATGATGCCGCGCTTTTCCAACTCCTTTTCATAGAGGTCAAAGGCCGGAAAGTCCTCGCGGTCGTTATAATTGTAATAGGTTTCCAGACGGTGCTTATCCATGATCCGAATTGTCACAGGCTCGGCCGTTTCCTGACCGCCGGAAGTATCGTTCGAGGTATTTGAACTTTCCGGAAGTGAGCCGGAGCTGGATTGAGTGTCGGCGCCGTTTCCGCAGGCGCTGAAAAGGCAAGTAGCGGCTAGCATTGCCGTGAGTATACGCAGGCAGTTCTTTTTCATGTTGTTACCTCCTAAAAAATATTAAATATTCTCCGCCGCAGACAGTGAATTGTATTCCGTTACCTCCTAAACATTGATTATTTCCGCCGCAGACGGTCTAGAACGCCGTTATCCCTTCAGGGAGCCCATCATAATCCCCTTCATAAACGATTTTTGGAAGAAGGGGTAGACAAAAAGGATGGGAAGCGTGATAAAAACGATCAATGCGTATTTCAGCTGTTGAGCGGTCAGCGCCGTCTCCTGGGCGGCCACCATGTCCGCCTGCGTCTTCAGCTTAGTGAGATCCACTGTCTGTGCTATGAGGATCCGCTGCAGGTACATCTGCAATGGATGAAGGTCCGGGTTCGTCTGGTAGATGTTGGCGCCAAACCAGCTGTTCCACACGCCTACAATGGTGTAAATTGCGATAACGGCGATTATCGGCTTCGACAGCGGAACGAAAATCCGAAACAGCACCTGAAAATGTCTGGCGCCGTCGATAAAGGCCGATTCGCTCAGAGAAGTCGGAAGCGTGTTGAAGTAGGTGCGGACCAGAATGATGTTCCAGATGCCCACAGCCGCAGGAAGAATCAGGGCCATCCGAGTGTTGTAAAGCCCCAGCCGGTTGATGAGCAGGAAGGTGGGAATCATTCCGCCGCCGAAATACATGGGTACAAGTATGTAGGCGATGACAAATTTCCGTCCGGCCAGCTTGTTGCCCACCAATGGATACGCTGTCATCACCGAGGTGAAGATCATCAGCACGGTGTTGGACACCACATAGATCAGGGTGTTCCCGTAAGAAAGCCACAACCGGCTATCCTTGAAAATCAGCGCATAGGAACCGAAATAAAGTCCCCTGGGATAAAAGACTGGCGGATGCCCCAACGCCATCTGCGGATCGCTGATGGAGCGGATGACGACATAATACATGGGATAGATGGTAATCAGACAGATGATCAAGGCAACTGCGTAGATAAAAAATGTTGCTATGCGGGAACCGTCCCGAATCTTATTGTTAATCGCATCGGATTTCATGTTATCAACCTCCTTTTATTGAAACCGCCGGTCACCAAAGGCCCCAGTCCGTGAGCTTGGTGCTTACCTTGTTGCAGCAGAACAGCAGGGTAAAATTGATGAGAGAGACAAACAGGCCTACTGCGGTTCCGTAGCTGAACCTTCCGCCCATCAGGCCGTCCCGGTAGAGATAAGTGCCGATAACATCCGCTGTGGAGTAAACCGCCGGATTGTACATCAGAAGGATCATCTCCGTATTGGAACTGAGCAGACTGACCACAGCAAAGATGAATTGGATGGAGATCAGTCCGGCCATATGAGGCAGCGTGATATAGATGCAGCGTTTCCACCGGCTGGCTCCATCCATCTTTGCACTTTCATACAGCCCCTGGTCAATGGAAGCAATGGTGGAAAGATAGAGAATACTGGACCATCCGAAGCCCTTCCAGATATTGGTAATCAGATAGACCCATGGGAAAGCGGAAGGCAGCACGTTGTAAGCTTTTGGCGGAACTCCGAACATTCCCAGGAATATATTGACGATTCCCTTGGTGGAAATGAAGGAAAGCACCATACCTACGACAACAACGGTGGAGATGAAATGGGGCATGTAGCTGGCGGTCTGCACGAATTTCTTGAACGTATTGTCCCCCAATTCATTAACCAGCAGCGCAAAAAGGATCGGGATGAAAAAAGCGAAAAGTAGGTTCAAAAAGCTGAGCCAAAAAGTGTTGAAGAAGAGTCTGGGAGCCATCGGTGAGGTCAGAAAATCCTTGAAATGCTTGAGCCCCACCCATTTGACGCTGCCGTCAAGGGAAAAGAACGGCATTCCCGGCGTATATTCCTGAAAGGCGATCACAATCCCATACAACGGGATATAACTGAAAACAAACAGATGAATCAGGGCCGGTATCAGGAGAAGATACAGTTCATAATTTTCCTGGAACAGTTTCCTTCTCCGTCTTTTTCTTTTTTCTTTCTGCTCAAGATGTGTATCGTGTTTGGCATAGGGATAAGCAATTGTCTGCTCCCGCATCGGACATCCTCCTAAACTTCAATCATTCAAAATTCGTTGTTGATTGTGCACAAGCTTTTCTTTACAGTTCAAAGTATAATGTGGAAAGTGCGACGCGTCAAGCAACAATATTCAATATCCACACATTTTTCTTATGAATCGTTCTTTTTTCCAGGTATGACGGGCTTTTTCGTTCACAACTTTTTTCTCAACCGCACATAATTCAACTGCCGCACCATTTTAGCGAAGGATCTTTTCGGTGCTTGTTGCCGCAGCGGCCACAGACAGCAGCCGTCTCTGAAAAAGGCGGAGAAAAAATCGGGGTACTTTACGGAATACGGCAATAAAAAAACGGTGCTTCCCCAAGGAATGCACCGTTTCAAAAACTATTAAGCCGGAATACGAACTCAACCGTTTTGCACATGACAGATTATCTGCGTTGTCTCAGACCGGGAAATAGGCTCAGTAAAACGGCGCCGGGAATTCCCGACGCCGTTTTTGTCATTTTTTCTCTTGCTCGGAGGCCTTAATCCGCTTGTACATATCCTGCATCTGCCTGTCGATCTCCGCGATTTTTTCAGCGCAGACGCACATTTCCTCGTTGATACCCTCCGGGAGGGTGGATTTGTTCGCCTTATAGCGGATATCATGCTCCAGACTCGCCCAAAAATCCATGGCGATGGTCCGAATCTGAATTTCCGCTCCCACATATTCCGTACGGTCGGAGAGGTAAACCGGCACCCGAATGTCCAAATGCAGCGACCGGTAGCCGTTGTAGTTGGGGGTTTGAATGTAGTCCTGCCGCCGGATGATTTCCACATCCTTCTGCCTCTCAAACATCTCTGCCACCCGATAAACGTCCTCAATGTAGCTGCACACCACCCGAACCCCTGCGATGTCGTTGACGCCGGATTTGGCCGCCTCCATGGTCAGGGGCAGACCCTTTTTTTCCAGCTTGGCCAGGATGCTTTCAAAGGACTTAACCCGGCTTTCGATGTGATGGATGGGGTTGCGGTCGAAAAGGACGTTGAACTCGCTGTTGAGGATTTCAAATTTCAGCGCCAGCTGCTTCACCGCCGACTCATATAGATTATAGACCACCGCAAACTCGTGGGCGTCTGCGAAAAAAGAGCGTCTGGTTCTGTTCTCGCTCATGTTTCCTCCAATCTTCCTCCGGACTCCGGAGAAGCCGTATGCGCATAAAAAAGCGGACAGCCGACCTTGGGTTCAGGGTTTCGGATATCCACTTCCTCTTTTATTATACGCTCCCCGCCCCGGGAAGTCAAGACAAAGAAACAGGATACGGCAAGCTCTTTTGCCGTATCCTGAAATGCGTTTCTCAGAAAGAGATGTCGTTGGCCATGTTGTAGAGGTCCATGGGGAACTCCTTCTTCATGGCAAGAGCCTCTTTGATGTCGTAGTCCACGATCTCGCCGTGCTGCTGGCCCACGACCCGGTTGCCGATGCCTTTGCTCAGGAGTTCCACCGCGTGGTAGCCCATCTTGCTGGCCACGACCCGGTCCATCAGCGTGGGGTTGCCGCCCCGCTGCACATGGCCTAGAACCGTCTCCCGGGACTCGATGCCGGTGCGGGCCTCGATCTCCTGGGCGATGCCCTTGACGTTGCCGATGCCCTCGGCCACCATGACGATGAAGTGCTTCTTGCCCAGAGCCCGGGCGGCCTCGATCTTCGCAACGACCTTGTCCATATCCAGGCCGATCTCCGGCACCACGATGCAGGTGGCGCCGCAGGCGATGCCGCAGTTCAGGGCGATGTACCCGGCGCGGCGGCCCATGACCTCCACCACGCTGCAACGGTCGTGGGACTGGGCGGTGTCGCGGATTTTATCCACCATTTCCACAGCGGTGTTCATGGCGGTGTCGTAGCCGATGGTGTATTCGGTGCAGGCGATGTCGTTGTCGATGGTGCCGGGCAGGCCCACGCAAGGGATGCCCACAGAGGACAGGTCTCCGGCGCCCCGGAAGGAGCCGTCGCCGCCGATGACCACCAGGCCGTCCATGCCGACCTTCTGGCACATTTCCTTGGCCTTGAGCACGCCTTCCATTTCCCGGAACTCCTTGCACCGGGCGGTATACAGGATGGTGCCGCCCCGCTGGATGATGTCGGAAACGCTGCGCATGTTCATTTCGACCATGTCGCCGTTGATCAGGCCGTTGTAGCCCCGCATCACGCCCAGGACCTTCATATCTTTTTTCAGTGCCGCGCGGACCACCGCACGGACGGCTGCGTTCATGCCCGGCGCATCGCCGCCGCTGGTCAGCACACCAATTGTTTTGACGCTCATGGATAACCCTCCAAATAATCATTCTGCGAATCTTGCTGAAACGTATACGTCTTTTATTGTACCGGAAATTCATCTGCTGTCAAGAGCTTTTGGCAAGTTTGGGCGAATCATCCATAAACTTGTCAGATTTTTAACAGCTTTGTGAAGCTCTCCTGGAGATGCAGCTCCTTCTCCCGGGCGGCCTTTTCGTCCCTGGCGATGACGAAGTAGTAGATTTTGATCTTGGGCTCGGTGCCGGAGGGCCGGATCACCGCCTTGGAGCCGCCGGCCATCTCGTACATCAGCACGTCGGACTTGGGCAGCGTGATAGCAGTCTGCTCCCCGGAGACCCGGTCGGTGCGGACGCTAGCCAGGTAGTCGCCGAAGGCCGTCACCTCGTCGCCGCCGATGTCCTTGGCGGGGTTCTCCCGGAGGGCCTTCATAATGGCCTTCATGTTCTCCATGCCGGTCTCGCCCTCGAAGGCGAAGCTCTGCTGGGTGCAGAGGTAGTAGCCGTAGGTCTTGTAAAGCTCGCCCAGAACGTCGGCCAGGCCTTTGCCTTGCTTGGCGTAGAAGGCCGCCATCTCGCAGATGAGCATGGAGGCCACCACCGCGTCCTTGTCCCGGACGTAGGTCCCGGCCAGATAGCCATAGCTCTCCTCGTAGCCAAAGAGGAACCGGTCCGCTTCCCCGGCGGCCTCCATCCGGCCGATCTGCTCGCCGATGAACTTGAAGCCGGTGAGGACGTTCAGAAGCTCCACGCCGTGCTTTTCCGCCACCCGGGCGGCCAGGTCGGTGGTGACGATGGTCTTGACAGCCAGAGGATGCTCCGGCAGGGTGCCCATGGCCTTCCGCTGGGAGGCGATGTAGTCCAGCAGAAGCACCCCCACCTCGTTGCCGGTGAGGAGCTTGTAGTCGCCGTCTACCTTCACCGCGATGCCCACCCGGTCGCAGTCGGGGTCCGTGGCCAGCAGCAGGTCGGAGCCGGTCTCCTCGCAGTACTTCATGCCCAACTCCAGAGCCTGCTTGATCTCCGGGTTGGGGAAGGGGCAGGTGGGGAAATCGCCGTCGGGATTCTCCTGCTCCCGGACCACGGTGACGTCTTTGATGCCGATGCGCCTGAGGATTTCCCGGACCGGCTTGTTGCCCGTGCCGTTCAGGGGCGTGTACACCACCTTGAAGCCGCTGGTCCTGACGATCTCGGAGTGGATGGACTGCTTCAGCACGTTTTCGAAGTACCGCTCCACCGTATCCTCGCCGATATAGACGATGCGCCCGTCGGCCAGGGCCTGGTCGAAGTCCGCCAGCTTAACGCCGTCGAACTCGTCCACGGCCAGGATGTTGGCCAAGACGGCGTCGGCGGTCTCGTTGGTGATCTGGCAGCCGTCGGGGCCGTAGGCTTTGTAGCCGTTATACTTGGCCGGATTGTGGCTGGCGGTGATCATGACGCCCATGGAGCATTTCAGGTCCCGCACCGCAAAGGAGAGCAGCGGCGTGGGCATCAGCTGGGGGTACAGATACGCCCTGACCCCGTTGGCGGCGCAGACCCTGGCCACCTCCCGGGCGAAAACGTCGGATTTGTGGCGGCTGTCGTAGCTGATGGCCACGGAGCCGTTTTTGCAGATCTGGTTCACATGGTCGGCCAGGCCCTGGGTGGCCTTCCGGACGGTGTAGATATTCATGCGGTTGGTCCCGGCGCCGATGACGCCCCGCAGGCCGCCGGTGCCGAATTCCAGGTCCCGGTAAAACCGGTC
>OIXH01003488.1_pt1 | contig 13886 bp, 10 predicted proteins | sample 1587741 | NCBI WGS metagenome assembly OIXH01 (sample SAMEA3888916, study PRJEB22519) | human gut metagenome | biome: human gut; feature: human-associated habitat; material: faeces | place: Denmark | collected 2011 | reverse complement strand
TGCCGGATAGGAACGGCAAAATTTTTTACACTTCTATTACTTCTTTATCGCACATAAGCAAAACCTGCGGAGATATTGCAGTCAGACCGGTATGGAAATCTATACAAAATAGTACATTATATCTGCAATTTAATCGGTTGCGGATTTACGGTTATCCACTTAAAATAAAATATCATAGCAACATAGAAGCCTTTTCTGCGGCGGCGCAGGGGAGATTGCGGAAAATCGGACGGCAGAACCGGACGGCGGCGCGGGCTTCGGAACGGAGAAGATATGGAATTATTTACAAATCAATGGGAATTTGCAAAGACACCTTTTGGGACGGGGCTGGAGGAACTCTCTGCTTATGAGGGTAAGTTTGAAAGAGTGGACCTTCCACACGACTGGCTGATTTACGATACCTTAAATCTGTATGAAACATCCACCGGCTGGTACCGGAAGAAATTTACCGTGAAAAAGGATGCGGAAAAGGTATACAGCATCCGTTTTGACGGCGTGTATATGGACTCTAAGGTTTACATAAATGGAACCCTTTTAGGGGAGTGGAAATACGGTTATTCCACCTTTGAATTTGATATGACAAATCTCCTTAAGGATGGGGAAAATACGGTGATGGTGCGCATTGACCACCATGAGCCCAACTCCCGCTGGTATTCCGGCGCGGGTATTTTCCGTAACGTATGGTTCAAGGAAGCGCCGGTGGTGCATCTGACTTCCGACGGCGTTTACATTGCCACAAAAAAATGCGGAAACGACTTCAAACTGGAAATTGAGGCAGAGGTTTCCGGTTTGACAAAAACGGACAGCAAGGCTTCCGACCTGACCGCCAAGGTGGTTCTTTCCCAGGGCAAAATGATTGTGAAAACCTTTACCCTTACCTGGAATGCGGAAAAACAGCTTCTTATGGGAGATGCCATGATTGAAAAGCCGGCACTGTGGGATGCCGAGCATCCGGTGCTTTACCATGTCAGCGTGGCACTGGAGAACGGAGATAAGGCAGAATATAACATCGGCTTCCGTGACTTTGTATTTGATCCGGAGCAGGGCTTCGTGGCAAACGGCAAACGGGTAAAGCTGCACGGTGTCTGCGAACATCACGATTTAGGCTGTCTGGGTGCGGCGTTCCATAAAAAAGCCATGGCGCGTAAGATTGCAACTTTAAAGAAAATGGGTGTCAACGCCATCCGTACTTCCCACAACATGCCGGCGCCGGAGCTGATGGATTTAGCGGATACCATGGGTATGTATATTGTTTCGGAAGCATTCGATATGTGGATGGAGCCCAAGACCGAATACGACTACGCCAGATTTTTCGATGAATGGGCAGAAAAGGACGTGGCAAGCTGGATTCGCAGGGACAGAAACCATCCCTCCGTTATCATGTGGAGTATCGGTAACGAAATTCACGATACCCATGAAGCAGAAGGCGTGGGTCTGACGAAAAGACTGATGGGAGATGTGCTTGTCCATGACCCCGAGAAAAATGCAAGAGTTACCATCGGTTCCAATTATATGCCCTGGCAGGGCGCACAGAACTGTGCGGATATTGTAAAGCTGGCTGGTTACAATTACGGCGACAACCATTACGATGCACACCATAAAGAACATCCCGACTGGGTGATTTACGGAAGTGAAACTTCCTCCATCGTACAGAGCAGGGGCGTTTACCATTTCCCGCTTTCCCAGCCGATTTTAACGGAAGAAGACGAGCAGTGTTCTTCCCTTGGCAACAGCCGTCCGAGCTGGGCAGCCAAGACAGTGGAGCATTGTATTTCCGTAGACAGAGACAGGGATTTTGCGGCAGGACAGTTTTTGTGGACGGGCTTTGACTATATCGGCGAGCCTACCCCTTACAAGACAAAGAATTCTTATTTCGGTCTGATTGATACGGCAGGTTTCCCGAAGGATGTCTTCTATATGTATCAGGCAGAATGGACGGATTATAAAAAGCGTCCCATGGTGCATGTGCTTCCTTACTGGGACTTCAACGAGGGTCAGATGGTGGACGTACGGGTATGCAGCAACGCGCCTAAGGTGGAGGTATTTGTCAATGAGAAATCTCTCGGCGTAAAAGAAATCGACCATGCGCACGGACAGGAGCTGTTCCCCAGCTTCCGGGTGTCTTTCCACAAGGGAAGCCTGCGTGCGGTGGCTTATGATGAAAACGGCAACGTGGTGGCAGAGGATGTGCATAAATCCTTCGGCAATACTGCAGCAATCGAGGTAACACCGGAATTTGACCATATTGTGGCAGACGGTAAGGACCTTGCTTTCGTGGAAATTTCCGCCCGCGACGAGGACGGCAACCCGGTAGAAAACGCCATGGACTACGTGGAAGTGGAAGTTACCGGCGCCGGACGTCTGATTGGTCTGGACAACGGCGACAGCACAGACTACGACTCCTACAAGGGCACCCGGAGAAAGCTGTTTAACGGCAAGCTTTTAGCCGTGATTGCAGCAAAGAACGAGCCCGGTGAAATTTTTGTTACCGTAAAGCATTTGGGAGAGGTGGGCAAAATTGCACCTGCCATGATTACCCTTTATGCGGACGAGGCAGCGGAAAAAGCAGAAGCTCCTGTTTGGGAAAATAAGAAGGTTCCTCTCATTACCGGCAGCGCGCTGGCAGCAGAGGGAGAGCCCCTTGTGCCCGTAAGAAAGATTGAAATTGTAGCAGAAGAGGGTCAGACCTTTGATGAAAATAAAACGGAAATGGTAGTGAAGGCTTATCTGTATCCGGCGGATGTTTCCCGCAAGGAAGTAAGTTTTACGGCAACCAACGATGCGGGCATTGTTTCCAATCTGGCAGAACTGGAAGAAATTCCTGTAAGTGAGGCGGAGCGTCTGACTGAGTCCAATACTCACAGAGTTCTGGCTGCAAAATGTTGCATCAGGGCAAAGGGCGACGGCGCATTCCGTCTGCGTGCCACTGTGAAAAACGGTACGGAAAACGTAAAGCTTTTGTCCCAGTTGGAATTCTCCATCAGCGGACTGGGTGAGGCTTACTTAAATCCCTATGAACTGATTGCCGGAGCTCTTTATGCCGACTCTAAGGGCGATATCGGCGGATTTTCCGAAAAGAGCGTGGCAACCGCACAGGAAGGGGAAAGTGTTATTGTATACAAGGGACTGGACTTCGGCGAATTCGGTTCCGACGAAATTACGCTTCCTATTTTTGCCCAGAGCGGTGACCCTCATTACTTAAAGATTTACGAAGGCGTGCCCGGAGAAGAGGGCTGCGAATTAGTGGGCGACCTGGTATACCAGAAGCCCAGCACCTGGGATGTATACAAGCCGGAGACCTACAAGCTGAACCGCCGGTTAAAGGGCATCACCACCCTGACTCTCGTGGCAAACAACCAGCGCTACTTTATCAAGGGCTTCGTTTTCACCAAGCTTCAGAAAGCATTTGAAAAAATAGGAGCATTGGAATACAATAACTTGTACGGAGATACCTACAAGGAGACCGCGGATGCCGTGGAAGGCATAGGCAACAATGTTTCCATGGAATATGAAAATATGGATTTCGGAGAAGAAGGCGTAAAAGCAGCGACTGTTTGCGGCCGTACCCCTCTTTCATCCAATACTATTCATATCCGTTTCTTCAAGGAAGACGGCAGCTCCGTAAATCAGATTGTGGAGTTCCCGCACAGTGAGGAATATACGGAAGTAACATTTCCGCTTGAAAAGGTTACGGGCATGACCAAGGTAGGATTTATTTTCCTGCCCGGCTGCCAGTTTGACTTTAAGTGGTTCCGTTTTTCCTAAAGGTAAATTTGCAGAAAAAGGCAGATGACAGGTTTTGCCTGCCGATGCTGCAATCCGGGGCTTCCGGAAAGGCACGGACATGAAGTTATTTGTATATAGTTTAAGAGAGTTTGACGAAAAACGATTTTTTGAAAAATGGAGCAGGGAAATGCAGGTTGAGTATGCTTCGGTGGGGGACAAACCCACACCGGAGAATGCAGGACTGGCAGAAGGCTACGATGCCGTCAGCATTATTACCACCCCTGTGGACGAAGAAATTCTGACTATCTGGAAGGAATGCGGCGTAAAATGCGTTTCCACCCGTACGGTTGGTTTTGACCATGTGGACAGAAGGGCAGCGGGCAAATTGGGTATTACCGTTTGCAATGCCACCTATCCGCCCAACGGTGTAGCCAATTACACCATCATGCTGATGCTGATGTGCTGCCGGAAAATGAAGCCCATTATGATGCGCGCAGATGTGCAGGATTACACACTGCCCGGCAAAATCGGCGTGGAAATTTCCAATTCCACCGTGGGAGTTATCGGTACCGGCAAAATCGGCCGCACCGTGCTGGAGCATCTGAAAGGCTTTGGCTGCAGGCTGCTTGCGTTTGATTTGTATCCTTCCAAGGAAGTGGCAGAATACGCAGAGTACGTGGATTTGGACACTCTTTATAAGGAAAGCGACATTATTTCCCTGCATATGCCTTCCACGGCGGAAAACTTCCATATGATAAATGCGGACACCATTGCGAAAATGAAGGACGGTGTTATCATCATCAATACAGCCAGAGGCAACCTGATTGACTCAGAAGCCTTGATTAAGGGACTGGAGAGTGAGAAAATCGGGGCAGCGGGTCTGGATGTTATTGAAAATGAGTCCAACCTTTACTATTACGATTTGGTGGGTAAGCCCATGCACAACGAGGAACTGGCGGTGCTGCGTTCCTTCCCCAATGTCATCGTAACGCCCCACACGGCATTTTACACCGAAGAAGCCATTGACTACATGGTGAAAAACAGCATTTTAGGCTGCCGGTACGCACTGGAAGGCAAAGAAAATCCCTTTGATGTGTCCGATGCGGCGTTTTAACAATCGCATAAGAAATATTCATGTAAAGCAAGGTAACTTATCCTTGCTTTTTCATGTCAATAAAAATATAATAAAATAGTATTTTATTAAAAAAGAGGGAGGTACTTATGTTAGAAAAATTCTTTAAACTCAAAGAAAACAAAACCACCGTCCGTACCGAGGTTGTGGCAGGTATTACCACTTTCATGACCATGGCGTACATCCTGGCGGTAAACCCCAGCATTCTTTCCGCATCCGGCATGGACGCACAGGCAGTTTTAATCGCTACGGCGTTAGCTTCCTTTATCGGAACCATTGCCATGGCGCTGCTTGCCAACTACCCGTTTGCACTGGCACCCGGACTGGGACTCAATGCTTATTTTGCTTATACGGTATGCGGCTCTATGGGATATTCTTGGCAGATTGCACTGTTTGCCGTATTTGTGGAAGGTATCATTTTCATTGTACTGTCACTTACCAATGTGCGTGAGGCTATTTTCAATGCCATTCCGCTTCAGCTTAAGAAGGGCGTTTCCGTTGGTATCGGTTTATTCGTAGCTTTCATTGGTCTGCAGAACGGTAAAATCGTTGTGGACTCTACAACGTTGGTATCACTTGTTGATTTCAGACAGGATTTCCATACTGTCGGTATTTCCGCACTGCTTGCGATTATCGGTACTTTTATCATTGCGATTTTATATGTAAAGAAGGTTCGCGGCGCTATCCTGATCGGTATCTTCGCAACCTGGATTTTAGGTATTATCTGCCAGTTTACCGGTATTTACACCGTGGTTCCCGAAGCAGGTTACTACTCTTTAATTCCTGCATGGAGCAGCTTTAATTTAGGTGCGATTTCTTCCACCTTCGGTCAGTGCTTTAAGGCTGACTTCAACGGACTCAAGATTTTTGACTTTATTGCCATTGTATTTTCTTTCCTGTTTGTAGATATTTTCGATACTCTCGGAACCTTGATCGGTTGTGCAAACAAGGCAGACATGCTTGACAAGGACGGCAAGCTGCCCCGCATCAAAGAAGCTCTTTTGGCAGATGCTATCGCAACCAGCGCAGGTGCCGTACTCGGTACTTCCACCACCACTACTTTCGTAGAAAGCTCTGCAGGTGTGGCAGAAGGCGGCAGAACCGGTCTTTCTTCCATCGTAACCGGTTTATTATTCCTGGTAGCTATCTTCTTATCCCCGATTTTCATTGCTATTCCGGGATTTGCAACAGCTCCCGCTCTTCTGTTCGTCGGTTTCTTAATGATTTCCGCAGTAGTGGACATCGATTTCTCCGACTTCACAGAAGCAGTTCCCGCTTACCTGGCACTGATTTTCATGCCTTTAACCTACAGCATTTCCGAAGGTATCGCAGCAGGCGTTATCTCCTATGTGGTTATTAACCTCGTATGCGGCAAGGCTAAGAAGATTACACCGCTTATGTACATTTTAGCAATTCTGTTCGTAGCGAAGTTCATCTTCCTGTAAGGTGAACGATGGCAGAAGCAGCGCGGCTGCTTGACAGACCTGCTTTCGAGATGTTAATTCAGAAGTGAATGAAAAACGGAATTTCAGACCGGCTCTCCATAGCCAGGCTTATTGCCTGACCGGGGAGCCGGTTTCTTATTGCGCATATTTCATGTAACCGGAAGTTTTTTCTCTTGACAATATTCCACAAAAGTAATATTGTATATATACGATATATACAATTAAATCATGTAAGAGGATAAACCATGGATATTATCATCAGCAACACAAGCGGTGCGCCGATTTACGAGCAGATTGAGGTGCAAATCCGCGAAATGATTTTACGCGGTGAGCTGAAGGCAGGGGACGCCCTTCCTTCCATGCGCACACTGGCGAAGGACCTTCGCATCAGTATGATTACCACCAAAAGAGCCTATGAGGAACTGGAGCGGGACGGCTTCATTGAGTCCTTTACCGGCAGAGGCAGTTTTGTGAAAGCCCAGAACGAGGAGCTTTTGCGGGAACGCGTGCTGGCGGAAACGGAAGAATATTTTGCCAAAGGTATTCAGAAAGCACTGGATGCCGGTCTCTCAAAGGAAGAAATGGTGGAAACATTCCGGATGCTGCTGGAAGAAATGTAAAAATTCAGATACAGCCGGAAAAGGCAGCGAGGGAATAGCCGCAGGGGAGAGAAAAGCCGCGGGGAAGGAATTGCAGCAGGGGGAAGGAATAGCGTCAGGGGAAGGAATAACTGTAAGGGAAGAAATGCAGAATATCGGGAGGTGCAGAAAGTGGGTAGTGAGAAGGAAGTAAATGTTATAGAAATTCACAATCTGAATAAAAGTTATGACGGGTTTGCCCTGCAAAATGTGGATTTGCAGGTAACCGCAGGCAGAATACACGGTTTTATCGGGCAGAACGGCGCCGGTAAAACTACGACCATTAAGGCTATGCTGAACATGATGCCGCTAAACGCGGGAGAGATTAAAATTTTCGGGAAGGATTTTCAAAAGGACGAACAGGTTATAAAAGAAGACATAGGTGTCGTTTTTGATGAAATGGGATTTCACGAGTTTATGACGCCGAAGCAGATTGCAACGATGATGTCCTATGTATATGCAAACTGGGATGGTGAAGCCTTCCAAAAGTACCTGACAAGGTTCGGGCTTCCCTTAAAGAAGCCCTGCGGAAAGTTCTCAAGAGGTATGCGCATGAAACTGCAGATTGCGGTGGCGCTTTCCCATCATGCGAAGCTTCTGATTTTGGATGAACCTACCAGTGGATTAGATCCTGTGGTCCGGAATGAAATTCTTGATATTTTCCAGGAATTCATAGTGGATGAAGAGCATTCCATTTTTCTGTCCTCTCACATCATATCCGATTTGGAACGGATTGCGGACGAGATCACCTTTATAGATAAGGGCAGAATTCTTCTTTCCGGGGAAAAAGATTCCATTTTAGAGGAGCATGCCATTATCCGATGCGGAAAAAAAGAGGCGGAGAATATAAATGACGATTGTGTCATATTCAAAAGAATGGAAGCCTACGGCTGTGAAATTTTGGTAAATGACGCCGATGCAGCCCGTAAAAAATGGGGTGATGCGCTGGTAGAACCGGCAACCCTCGAAGAAATCATGTTGTTTTATGTGGCAAGGGAAAATGCCAGAGCAGGCGGAAGAGCAGCATCCGATGAGGCAGAGAGCATAAAGCCTGCAGAGGCAGGAAAGGCGCGCTTATGAGAGGGTTGTATTATAAGGACATGTGCTGTCTGAAAAAGCTTCTGCACACCATGATACCGGTCTGCATCGCGACACTCATTTTCGCACTGTTAGTTGTACTGAGTATCCGGTACGGAAATATGGGACGGATGCTTTCCGGGGAAGTGGAAGAGGCAATCGCAATCAATGAAGAAAATGCGCCGGTGATTCTTTTTTATATCATCGGCATCTGCCTGCTTATTCCCATGGGATTTTTTGTGGATGCCCTGCGTTGCTTTGAAATGGATGAACAGGCGGGTTTTGAAAAGGTTGTGAGAACCCTGCCGGTAAAAGCTGCGGATGCGGTTACGGCAAGATATCTGATTTATCTGACATTTGGCGCCATCAGCATGGGAAGCTCTTTTTTATCGGCAGCCATTGTGGCAGCCAGCGCCGGAGCGGTAGGCATAGAAGAACTGTCCATGAAAAAACTGACGCAGTTGATTTTGGTGATAGCAGCCGTACTGTTGTTGTTCTGTGGCATACAAATTCCGCTTTTTTATGCACTTGGAAAGAAGAAAGGAACTGTAGCCAGCCTGATTTTATTTCTGGTGCCGGTGGGTCTCCTTTACCTGAAGTTCATAACCCTGCTGGATGCTCTGCCGGGCATGGAATTGTTCCGGTATCTGATGGAAAAATTCCGGGAAGGCAGGAACATAGTAAGCAGGTATCTGTGGGCAGAGGTCGTTGGAATGGTGCTTTTCTATGTGATTTCTTACGGACTCAGCGTGCGGTTTTACCGGAAAGGAGGCAGAAAATGACAGGTCTTCTTTATCAGGATTTTTGCACGGCAAAAGGGAAATGGATGCTGCGGATTCTGGCGGCTTGTGTGCTGATTTTAATCGGTATGGTCATCTGGGGGGACCCGGATGGAATGGCCGGAGCCCTTTTCCTGGCAATTTTAGGTCTTATAGCTGTCTATTACGGCATCAGTATTCCGGAAAAGATTTTTGCCTCCGATGAAAAAAATTCCATCCGGACGTTTCTGTTAAGCCTTCCCACAGGAGGCAGGAAATATGTGCAGGAAAAGTATGCATTTATGGGGATTTATTATTATACACTGGCAAATCTGCTGGTGGTTTTGCAGACATTTGTTCTGGGGGGAATAAGGAAAGAAGAGCTGGCGGAGAATATGGTTTTGTACATATCCATGATCGGTACCATGCTGTTTTTACTGGTTGTTTCCGCACTTTTTATTACTGCGGTAGAATTTCCGTTTCTGTTTGCCTTCGGGAGCAGGGCAGCACGGTATGTCAAAACAGCGCTGTTAGCATTCCTCTTTTTTGCCGCTATGGTCTGGCAGCTCTTTGACCCGGCGGCGATGGAGGACGGAGCGGGTATGAAGTTTCTGCTGGAGTGGATGACCCGGCATACGGACGCGGTGCAGCTGCTTGAGGTCTGCATGCCGGCAATCGTAATTCTCCTGTATTTTATATCCTATAAGGGAAGTGTGCTTTTATTCCGGAAAAGGGGGGAAGAGTATGAATAAAAAAAGGTTTTGGATGTATATCGGCATTTCCTTCGGACTTACCTGGGGATTGGGTGCGGCAGCCTATGCGATGGGTGTCCGGTACGAAGACATGGCGATGCAGATTGTTCTTATGCTTTCCATGTTTGCGCCCCTTGCGGCAATGCTTCTGACAAGGCTGTGGACCAGGGAAGGGTTTCGCGGAATGGAGCCTGCGATAGGCTTTGCCGGCAAAAAGAAATATTATGTACTCGCTGTGCTTATTCCGGTTTTATACATAGAAGCAGGATGGGGACTGCTCTGGCTGCGGCACCCGGAGGCTTTTTCGACGAAGCAGATGACTGTGGTATTGCCGGCAGCCTGTCTGGTCAGTGCGCTTGTTTTTTCCACAGCGGCTTTTGGGGAAGAAGCGGGCTGGCGCGGCTATATGTACCCGAAGTTAGCGGAAAAGTTCGGGGATGTGGGCGCCTGTCTTATCGGCGGTACGGTCTGGGCTGTATGGCATTTTCCCATGATTGCCCAAGGACATACCTTCGGACTGGATTATCCGGGAGCGCCGTATCTGGGCTTTTTAGCGTTCATTCCCTATTGTATAGGTGTGGGAGCCATTCAATGGTACCTGACGAAAAAATCCGGTTCTGTCTGGCCGGCAGCATTTCTTCATGCGGTCAACAATGCCTACATAAGCGGTTCGTTTCTCATGACAGCGGCAAAGGATGTGGGCGGAGTTTTAGACAACGACAACCGGCTTGCAGAAATGACGGTACTTATGCTGCCGTCCATGCTGGTGGGTGTTGTGTGTATGATTGGGATGAGAAAGAAAAAAGAGAGCTGAAAAAACGGCATAGTCTGATTGGTAGCAGACTATGCCGTTGCGTTATTCACAGCAACATTTTCTTAAAACTTCAGGAAGGTGCTTAACAATCCACGGCCTAAGGAGGCACCCACGTTTCCGCCTAACTTTTTGCCGAATTTGCCTCCGACAGAAGAGCCCAGAGAGTTGCCAAGTTCCCTGCCGATGGTACCGGCAGCCGAGCTGGCTACGCTTTTTACGGCTCTGTTGCGGGCAGCAGTCTGTTTCTGGGCTGCTTTTTCGGCGGCTTTCTGCGCGGCAAGTGCCTGTCTTTCGGCTGCCTTCTGCTCTGCGAGAGCCTGTTTTTCGGCTGCCTTCTGTTCTGCCAATGCCTGCTTTTCGGCGGCTTTCTGTTCTGCGAGAGCCTGTTTTTCAGCCGCTTTCTTTGCCGCAGCTTCTTCAGCAGCTTTCCGGGCAGCCTCCGCATCGGCGGCGGACTGTCTTTGCAGGAATTCATAAGCGGAATCTCTGTCAAAGAAATCCTTATAACGAATGTATAACAGATTGTCTGTAATTTCCTTCTGACGTTCACTGTCATCCAGGGCGCCCATTTTACTCTGGGGAGGCAAAATCTGACAACGTTCTACTATGGTAGGAACACCGCCTTCGTCCAGAACGGAAACAAGTGCCTCTCCGATGCCTAATTCCAACAGGGTATCATAGGTGTTAAAGGCGGGATTTTCACGGAAGGACTGGGCTGCAGCCTTGGCGCCCTTCTGCTCTGCGGGAGTATATGCATGAAGAGCATGCTGGATTTTGTTGCCAAGCTGGCTTAACACGCCGCCGGGAATATCCTTGGGATTTTGGGTAACAAAGTAAATGCCGACACCCTTTGAGCGGATTAATTTTACCACCTGCTCAATCTTGGTGAGCAGCGCCTTGGAGGCAGAATCGAAAAGCATATGGGCTTCATCGAAGAAGAACACCATTTTAGGCTTTTCCAGATCGCCTGCTTCCGGCAGGAGTTCAAACAGTTCGGAGAGCATCCAGAGCAGGAAGGTAGCGTACATGGTAGGATTGTTAATCAATCTCTGGCAATCCAGTATCTGGATGCAGCCCTTTCCGTCACAGTCTCTGGAGAACCAGTCGGCAATATTCAGGGCGGGTTCGCCGAAGAACTGTTCTCCGCCTTCTCCTTCAAGCGCTACGACGGAACGGATAATGGCGGCTAAGCTCGCAGGCGACATGTTTCCGTACTGCATGCTGTATTCCTTGGCATTTTCACTGACATACTGCAGCATGGCGCGCAGGTCCTTTGTGTCGATTAAGAGCAGTCCTTCATCATCGGCAATCTTAAAGATGATGGATAAAATATCGGACTGGGTATCGTTCAGGTCTAAAATACGGCTGAGCAGCAGGGGCCCCATTTCCGAAACAGTCGTTCTTAAAGGCATGCCCTTTTCTCCGTATACATCCCAGAAATTGACCGGATATTTCTGAAAGGAAAAGCCTTCTTTATCAAGTCCCATTTTAGCGGTACGTTCCGCTACGGAGCCGTTTGCTTCGCCCTGACGGCACATGGCAGCGAGGTCGCCTTTTACATCGGCTAAAAATACAGGTACGCCGCAGTCGCTGAAAGACTCGGCAAGCACCTTTAAGGTCACTGTTTTACCGGTACCGGTTGCACCGGCAATAAGTCCATGGCGGTTTGCCATTTTCGGGTAGATGTACACTTTTTTATCACCGGCACATCCCACCCAGATTTTTTTATCCTGATACATAAATTTCCCTCCCGGATAGGTCTGTTATTTTTCACACATATCTTTATTTTACAATGCCGGTTCCTAAATTACAAGTCAGTGGGAAATCTAAAAAAAGTAATTTACATATTGAAAAAACGTAATTATTATGTTACACTACATGTAAGCAGAAAGTTCACAATCTAATATTCTAATTTTTCTAAAAGATACATTCTATTTACTCATCAAACTTCACTGCTTAAATTTCTTATTCAACTAAAAAGCAGGGAGGTTTGTGTAAGCTTCATGCGGAAGTCATGCAGGGGAAGGGGTTCTTCCAAAGTGGCAGCGCTTTTGGAACAGGTTTCTTTCAAAAGTGTGCAGACTGCATGAGTGAGCGCATGGAAGCATCGGGGACCTCCCTGAAAGGAGGACCCATGACAAACAAATTTACAGTAACAAGGGAGCAGATGGCGGAAATCCTGCGGAAACAGACCGACTTTTCCAAAATCGGCATCTTCAATGACGTAATGTTCTGCTCCGTGTTCCGGAACCCGGAGGATTGCAAAGAGCTTTTACAGCGGATAACGGGGCTTCAGATTGCAGAGCTGTACATCGTGCAGGAGCAGAAAAGCATAAAAACCGGTTACCTGGGAAAAGGTGTCCGGCTGGACGTGTATGCAAAGGATGTGGACGGCAATTCCTATGACATTGAGATGCAGGTGATGAATACCGGGGAACTGCCTTTGCGGAGCCGTTACTATCACAGCCAGATGGATAACTACCAGATACAGACAGGTCAGATGTATACGAATTTGCAGAAATCCATGGTGATATTTATCTGCGGGTTTGATTTATTCGGACAGAACAGGAGCATTTATACCTTTGAAACGGTCTGCCGGGGAAAATCGGACATCGTACTGGATGACAAAAGAAAGACAATTTTTGTGAACATTGGCGGCGACAGAACGGAAATCGAAAAGGAAGCGGCGGACCTGCTGGATTATTTCCGGACGGGCAATCCCACGGATACATTTACCAAGGGACTGCAGACGGAAGTGGAGAAAATCCGGCAGGATACGGAATGGAGAGAAAACTATATGACGTATGAAATGAAAATCGAACTCCAGAGCCGGATAGGCAGGGAAAAGGCGGAAGCCGAGGCAAGAGCAGCCGGCATGGCGGAAGGCAAAGCGCAAGGCATGGCAGAAGGCAAAGCGCAAGGCATGGCAGAAGGCTTAGCGGAAGGCGAAAAATCCCGTGACAGGGAACTGATTTTAAAATGGCTGCAAAAAGGCAGAACCATGCAGAAGATAGCGGAAGACCTGGACAGACCGGAAAAGTATGTCCGGAAACTGGCGGCTGAAAAAAATTAGTTTTCAGAAAATAAATTTTTAAAAGAAATCCTTACACAAAATAGTATTTTCTGTTATAATGAGTTCTGCAAAATAAAAATAATAGATGTAAATCCAGCAAATGCGTGTAATCTATAGGAAACTATGGGTTGCACGTTTTTTTGTTGTGACAACGAGGGAAAAGGAGAAGAAATGGAAAACGTAAAACAAAACAAGATGGCAGAAATGCCGGTTAACAAGCTTATGCTGAACATGGGAATTCCTATGATTTTATCCATGATGCTGCAGGCTGCTTATAATATTGTGGACAGTGCCTTTGTGGCCAATATGCAGGAAAACGGAGAGGCTGCCATCAATGCGCTGACACTGGTGTTTCCGGTACAGATGTTTATGGTGGCAATCGGAATAGGAACCGGCGTCGGCGCCAATGCATTAATTGTTTCATACCAAAATAGGTGTAAAACTCTGCTCGATGGCGGGCGACGGCGTGTC
>OIXH01003485.1_pt1 | contig 13888 bp, 11 predicted proteins | sample 1587741 | NCBI WGS metagenome assembly OIXH01 (sample SAMEA3888916, study PRJEB22519) | human gut metagenome | biome: human gut; feature: human-associated habitat; material: faeces | place: Denmark | collected 2011 | reverse complement strand
CTCCGGGGGAGCTGTCGCCGCAGGCGACTGAGGGGGCTAATAAACTATAATTTAACGCCCAGTATTTTTGTTACGTAAACTTCATTATTCGCTGTATTGACTTTATTGCAGTTTAGGTATATAATCTATATTATATAATTTATGAAATTTCCGGGATATAATTGACTTTATGAGGTAAGGTTTTATGACTAAAAATCAACTGAACAATAAAGGCGGTAAAAAGGCGGTTTGGGCTATTGCCTTAATGGCTGTCATTATACTTGTGGCAAAGTTCATGGGACTGTTCCGTGAAATGCTCGTTGCTCAGATTTACGGTCAGGGCTACGAGTCAGATGTTATTAATACCGCAACTCAGATACCGCTTCTGTTTTTTGATATGGTTCTCGGCGTGGCTATTCTCTCCACCTTCGTTCCGATGTACAACAAGCAGCTTGAAAAATCGGGCAAGAAGGCGGCTGATTATTTTGCCAATAACTTTATTACAATAATCGGCTCGATTGCTGTACTTGCTGCTGTTTTAGGAGTTATATTCGCCGAGCCTTTGGTAAAGCTCATGGTTCCCGGCTATGCTGACGTACCCGGAAAGATTGAAATGACGGCGAGGGTACTCAGAATTCTGTTCCCGTCTATTGCGTTCACGGCTATTGCTTACGTTGCGGTCGGAATTCTTCAGTCGCACGGCGAATTTACTGTTCCGTCACTTATAAGCGTTGTGTCAAACGGTATAATGATTGCCTATCTAATTATATTCGGTGACAAGATGGGACTTGTCGGCGTAGGCGTATCAATGCTCGTGGCGTGGGCTGCGCAGCTCCTGTTCCAGGTTCCGTGGCTGATTAAGTATGGGTACAGATACCGTCCGGTTGTGGATTTTAAGGACGGAAGCATGAAGGAAGTCCTGTTTGTGGCGCTGCCGGTGCTTGTCAGTTCATGGGTTCAGCCGATTTGTAATGTGATTAACATGTCGTTCGGTTCGTCAATGGGCGACGGTGCGGTGTCGGCTCTTAACTGGGCGAATAAGATTTACATAATCATGGTAGGCGTGTTTGCGTATGCGATAACCAACTTCATTCTGCCCCGCCTGTCACGGCTCAATGCTGACGATAACCACGAGGCGTTTGCCGAGACTACACGGACATCGGTCGGTTGGATAGTGTTTATTATAACCTTAGTGTCCGCACTGTTTCTGGCTCTCAGTAACCCGATTATCAAGGTCGTTTTTCAGCGTGGTCAGTTCACGGCAGAGTCCTCGCAAATCACAGCCTCGGCGCTGTTTTTCTATTCGTTCGGCATGGTGGGCTACTCGATATGCGAGGTGCTGAACAAGAGCTTTTATGCCGTTCAGGACGGCAAAACACCGATGCTTACATCGATTTTCGGGGTTATAGTCAATATCGGCTGCGCGGCATTGTTTGTGCTTGTGTTTAATATAGGTATTCAGGGCTTGGCGCTCGCCTCTGCAATCAGCTCCACAGCGATTGCGGCTGCGCTTATGATAATGATAAACCGCCGCAGAGGAAGCGTCATTACAAAGGCCTTTGTGTGGAATATATTAAAGACCCTCGTGTGCGGAGCCGCTGCGTTTGTCATCGCTTGGCTTGTGTATCGTGCTGTAGACGGCGTTTTAGACGGCGGAACGGTAATCACTTTGGTAAAGCTGTGCATTGCAGCTCTCCCCTCGTGCGTGATATACTTAGCTCTGGCTTTTGTGCTTAAAATAAGCGAGATGAAAACGGCATTGGAGTTCTTCCGCCTCAGAAAAGCGGAGTAAAAGAATAAATAATGAGAGTTGCAGCTCCACCTGTGTTTTTTCAGGTATAGACATATAGTCACTGAATACGCACTTGCTACGCAAGTCCGGTCATAAGCGAACAATTTAGGTGTGTTATTGACTTTAGCAACTTCAGGTGAAAACGCTTAGCATGGCGCATACGAACCTTTCAGGTTCGGTCACAGCCAGACATGGGCGGGTAACACCTTCCCCCTATGGGGAATCCGTTGTTAGGGGCGCTGCCCCTAAAATCACAAAACAGGGGGCTTAGGGGATAAAATCCCCTATAAAATCAAGAGAGGATGATATTATGAAAGATATAGGTTACTTTCAGACGGCTTGGTTTTTTGTTTGGAACATTATCAAGCAGAGCGTTGTGTACAAGCTGCTCAGACGGTGCTATGACGGAATTTCCGGCGCATGGCAGAGAAGCCTGATTGCGGATTTCTTCAGACGTGAACACTTTGAAGACGGAAGCGTTCAAAACAGTGTTTTCGGCAGAATACTTCACTCGCCGTTCACGTTTCTCACATGGCTGCAAAAGGTCTGCGGCAGTAAGCTCAAAAAGAAAATTGAGACTTCATATGTTGTCAGATTTTGTAATATCTATCTGCACAACATTTTAGCTCTCAATACAAGGTTTATCGGAATTCTTATGGTCGGAGCGTCGCTCGGCTCAGTTATAGCCTCTGTGAGCAGGGGCGGACAGGGCAACATTGTTATGTATGTTCTCCTGATAATCGGAGCGGCTGTGTCAATCACCAACGTCAACCTGACCGAATTTTTCAGCGGGTCATGGATTGCAAGGATTGTTCAGCATCTCGCCGGCGTAGAGTTTAGCTATAAGTTCTATGACAAGAATTATACCCGGCCGGTTTCAAGGCTCTGGACTGCGGCACTTGTGGGAATTGCCGCAGGTATTGCAGGCGGTCTGATGGGACCTGTTATGGGAATAGGCGTTATAGCCGGCTTGTTTGCGGTTTTCCTTGTACTCAAGTCAACGCTTGCCGGAGTATATATGACGGTTTTCCTTGCGCCTCTTGTGCCGACAATGGCAATGGTCGGTATGGTTATGCTGTGCTTTTTGTCAATTCTTGCAAGAGCGCTGACCGACAAAGGCTTTAAGTGGCGTTTTGAGGGCGTAGGCTTCTTGATGCTGGGATTCCTCGCAGTGTACCTCTTTGCGTCGATAAACTCGTTCGCAAGGCTCAACAGCCTAAGCATATTTGCGATATACCTCGTGTTTATGCTGTTCTATTTTGTGGTTATAAACACGATTAAGTCAAGAAAACAGCTGTTTGACGTGCTTACAATATTTGCAGTCTCAGGCGCGCTTGTGTGTCTGTACGGTATTGCACAGTACCTGTTCGGCTGGGATACATCGGCGGCATGGATTGATGACGAGATGTTCGGCGATATAAAAATGCGTGTGTACTCAACGCTTGAAAATCCGAATGTTCTCGGCGAGTACATTTTGCTGATACTCCCCATCTGTGTCGGACTTGTCTGGCAAAAGCCCAACAAGATGTCAAAGGTCGTGTTCACGCTTGCGGCAGGTCTGATGTTCGGAACGCTTATACTCACATTCTCCAGGGGCTGCTGGATTGGATTTATGGTCTCGGCCGGTCTGTTTGTAACATTCGTATGCGGCAAGCTTTGGGGTCTGGCACTTATTGCGCTTCCGTTTGTTCCGATGATTATTCCCGAAAGTATAATCAACAGATTTACAAGCGTCGGCAACATGGAGGACTCGTCAACCTCGTACAGAGTGTATATCTGGATGGGTTCGCTTGCAATGATAAAAGACTTCTGGGCGTCGGGCATTGGCCCCGGTACCGAAGCGTTCAAGGCGGTATATCCGTTCTATTCATACAGCGGTATTGTTGCGCCGCACTCGCACAATATGTTCCTCCAGATTTTGGTTGAAAGCGGCGTTGTGGGTATCGGAGTATTCCTTACCACGCTGTATATGTTCGGAAAGAAAATGATTGACGGATATCAGGCGACAAGCCGAAAGGGCAGTAAGCTCGGCGCAATGATTGTCGCGATAACCGCAGGCGTTATCGGATTTGCCGTTCAGGGTATGTTTGATAACTGCTTCTATAACTATCGTGTGTTCCTCATATTCTGGTTTGTCCTTGCTCTCGGAATATCAGCCGTGTACATCGCAAAGGACGAGAAGAAGAAGGATGAGGTACGGCAGAGCTTAAAGGTGGTGAAGGATTAAATGATAAAGGTTTTGGAGGTGTCGTCCGACTCGAATATCGGCGGCGCCGGAAAGTGTATAATCACCTTTTTGAAGTATTTTGACCGCAGCCGGTTTGATGCGGCAGTGGTTCTGCCCCGCAACTCGCTTTTAAAGCCGGAGGCTGAGGCACTGGGTGTAAAGGTGTATGAGATGGACAACCTTGCCGAGAAGTCGCTTGATTTCAAGGCGATAAAGTCGCTTAAGAAGCTGTTTCGTGAGCTTAAGCCGGACATAGTGCACACTCACGCAAGCATGTCGGCGAGAATAGCCGCCAAGCAGTGCGGAATTAAAATTGTGTACACAAGACACAGCGTATTTGAGCCGTCAAAGAAGATTTCAAGAGGCATAGGCAAGCTGATAAACGGCATGGTCAACAACGCGACCGCTGACAGGATTATTGCCGTTGCCGAGGCGGCGAAGGATAACCTGACCGCAACCGGGGTGAGCGATAAGAAAATCGAGGTTATACTGAACGGTGTTGAAGCCTTGACGCCGTATTCAGCCGAAAAGAGAGAGCAGGTACGTGCGGATTTCGGCATTAAGCCGGACGAGACAGCGGCTGCTATTATCGCAAGACTCACCGAGGTCAAGGGTCACAAATACTTTATCGAGTGTGCAAAAATCCTAAAGGAACGCGGGCATAAGATTAAGTTCCTGATTGCCGGAACCGGTGATACAGAAGCGGAGCTTAGTGAACAGATACGGTCTGAGGGACTTGAGCAGACAGTGATAATGACAGGCTTTCTGACAGACGTTGAGCCGCTTATGAACGCAATGGACATACAGGTCAACTGCTCGTTCGGAACCGAAGCCACCAGTCTTTCACTGCTCCAGGGTATGAGCCTCGGCAAGCCTGCGGTAGTAACCGAGTTCGGCGGCAATCCCGGAGTGATAAAGGACGGACAGAACGGCTTTCTTGTACCGATAAAGGACGCGGCAGCAATGGCGGACGCCATAGAAAAGCTGATAACCGATAAGCCGCTGTATGATAAGATGACCGAAAACGCAAAGCGGATATATCAGACGAGCTTTACCGCTGAGGTCAATACAAGGCGCATCGAGAACGTATATTCATCGCTTGTGAAATAATTTTGAATATTATATAAATTAAATATACAGTCTAAAATTGCATAGAGCGGCTGCGGCAGCTGAAATCAAACGGGGCGCCGGGCGGCTTTATGAGAACAGGAGAACAAACCTTATGAAAAGTAATTCAAAACCGAGATTTAACAGTATTGACTTGATAATCATTTTGGTTGTTGCCGCTGTTATAGCGGCAGGCATATATATGCTTGCGCCGAAAAAGGGCGGCTCGACCGAGGGCGCCGCAGCGGGAAACAGAAACGTTAAGGCGACAATTCAGATTGAACTGATGAAAAAGGAAGCATACCTGACCGAGCTGCCAAAGGTCGGCGACAGCGTTACAATCGGCGTTAAGGAGAAAATGCCGGCGGTTGTAACAAAGGTGGAGTCAAAACCGGCAGAGGAAATTTCATATGACCTGAACGTCGGAGCAGCCTCATGGCAGGAAATCCCGAATATGTACGATATTTATATAACAATGGAAGCAGACGCGGTTGAAACCCAGAAGGATATAGAAATCAACGGCAGTGCGATAAGAATAGGCGACAGTGACGCGGTTCGCTCAAAGGGCTGGGCAGGTCATGGATTTATAACCCAGCTTGAAATCAGCGAATAGTTCAGATATCAGACATAATCAAACAGAAAGGAATACTAAATATGAATAAAAACGGAAAGTTATTCGGAAAAATAAGTATTATTGATATAATCGTTGTGGTTTGCATTGTCGTTCTTGCTTTTGGACTGTATGCAAAGTTTACTTCAAGCAGCGACGCTGTCACATCATCAGAAAAATCGAATATCGAGTTTGTCTACAAGGTGAAGAGTGTGCGTGACTACACGGTTGACGGCTTCAAAAAGGGCGGCCCGCTTTATGACAGTGATACGAAGGAATACATGGGCGAAGTCACAGATGTCAGAACCGAGCCCGCAGTGATGCAGGTCAGTCTGGTTGATGGAGCGTATAAGGAGCTTGAAATCCCGAACAAGTATGACGTATATGTAACCGTACAGGTAAGCGGAAAGTACAACAGCCTTGGATTTTATACCAACGACAACAAGTACATAGGCGCCGGTCAGACGCTTAACGCTTGGTCAAAATACACCACCACAGGCGGCGAAATCGTTGACGTCCGCGAAGCTCAATAAGAAGCTCAATAAGGAAAAACAGAAAATTCGGCTGTGCCAATTTGCGGCACAGTCATTTTTTGTGTTTTTGTCATGTTTTGCTACTGTCTTGTTTTATAAATTATTGTATAATTTTTATTGACTGCTGCATAATAATAGAGTATAATAATTGTACAGGATATTGAACAAATATTTGTGCAAGAAAGGGGTATATATATGTTGGCAGTTAATTACTCAACAATAAGAAACAATTTAAAGAACTACTGTGATGAAGCTACGGACAACGGAGAAACAGTTATTGTTACGCGCAAGGAAGAAAAAAATGTGGTTATTTTAAGCCTTGAAAAATATAATCAGATAATGAAAGCGGCGCGGAACGCTGAATATCTTGCTATGATAGACAGAGGAATTCAGCAGCTTGAAGCCGGCAGAGGACAGCAGCATGAGCTGATTGAGGCGGACGAAGATGAATAAGTTGTGGTCAGACCGTGCATGGGACGATTATCTGTATTGGCAGCAGCAGGATAAGAAAATCGTTAAAAAAATCAACGACTTGGTAAAAGACATCGAACGTAACGGATTGTCAGAGGGAATCGGCAAGCCCGAACCGTTAAAGTACAGAAAAGCATGGAGCAGACGAATAAATCAAGAAAATAGATTAGTGTATAATATAGATGAGCATGGCAGTCTGTGGATAATTGCATGTAAGGGACATTATGAATATTAGTGATTGAAATTTTGTTAAGTTTGAGGTATAATATAGAGTAGGAATATTCGTTTATCAGATTATCAGAAAAGAGAGATAACTATGCTGTCAAAAAAAATTGTTTGGAGACTTAATATTATTGATTTGCTTCTGCTTGTTATAATAGTTTTAAGCATATGTGCGCTTATCTACAAGGCGACATGGGGCAGCGGCGAGGAGTACAGAACATATGAGGTATCTTATGTCTGTGAAAACATTCCGATTGAGATACTAAACGGCTTGCAGGAGGGTATGGACTGCTCTGACTATGACAGCGGTTCGGATTTGGGAAAGTTTAAAAGAGCCGAATATACGCCTATAATTGAAGCGGCAGCAGCTCAAAATCCCGCAGGAACAGACGACGCAGACAACGAAGAAGATGATGAGGGCGACGAAGATAATAAGCCCACGCCGGCACCGACCAAGGAGCCGACTCATGCGAGAGCGGTTCTGGTGACAGAGGCAGAGGGGGCAAAGGCAGAACACGGCGTCAAGGTTGACGGAGTAATTCTGCTCAGGGCTTTAAAGCTTGATTTAATAGTAGGTGACACCGTGCTTAACGTATATGTGAGCGATGTAAAATAAAGGAGAATCTTCGTGAAGAATATAGTTATTGACGCATACCGCGGCAGCTTTCTGTATGAGATAATATGCTATATTATGGACGTTATTGTTCCGCGTCTTAAGCGTGATTTTTTGTCAAGCCGCACGCTTAAGATTATTTCGTGGTGCGAGCGGAATGTTTTAAACAACAAGTATCTTGAGATTTTCTTTAATACAAAAAAGGTTGCCGAGGCGTGGTATGCAAGCGCGTTTTACAGATACACGACCTTCGGCATACGCCGCATGGCGTTCTATATCCCGCGTTCAAGAATAAAGTTCAGACCCTACTTCCTGGGTATATTTTTGTTGTTTGTACTGCTGTTTCCTGACAGATGGTGGGATAACTTTTTTATGGTTCCGGCCTTTGCGATTGTGGCGATTTTGTTTGTTTCAAGGTACGCAACCGACCGCATAGGCGTGATATTTATACTGATAAATATAATAATCGGCATATTTACCGGACTTATGACCATGTCGATACCTATTGCCGCATGCAAGACGCTTTCGTATTTTCTGCTTGCGGTTGACTTGTTCTTTTTGATTTCGTTTGCGGTCAGGAATCAAAAGGATCTTGAAATAATGCTGTTGTTTATGTTTATGGCTCAGGTTGTACTGTGCAGCATTGGGGTTGTTCAGGCATTCGGTCAGGAAACGCACGGCATAACGGGTGTGTATGACAATACGCTTGTGTTTGCCGAGATACTGCTGCTTTTATTCCCGTTTGCCTTTGTGTATCCGATAACGCTCAAGTCAAAAGTCCGCAGCCTTGTATATTCTGCGCTTGTCATGGCGACTTCGTTTATTGTAATCACCGCAACACAGTCAAGAGCGGCGTTTGTGGGCTTTTTCGTGGAACTGATTATTGTTATTGTTATGATAGACAGACGGTATATACCGATGATACTGGTGCTTGCCCCGACGTTTTCAGCCGGAGTAATTCGAAACATTGCCGCTATGTGGAACCGCGAGAGTTCTTACGGTAACTTTTTCCAAAACATCGTATCTGCACTGAGGAATATCTGGACAAACGGCTTTGGAGTCAGTACGAGTAATTTTGTAAACATGTACAACGCAACTGCGTTCCAATATAATGAACAAAAGGCGCTGATAAGCGTTCCGGGAGTTCATATAAGCACGCTGTATTTTAACCTTCTCGTAGATTTGGGCGCAATATTTATGTTTGGATTTATGTATTACATTCTGCGTATCGCCCATTCCTCAGTCACTTGTATGTTCCGTGCAACATTCAGGCAGAAGATAATCTTTGCGGCAGGTCTGGCGGCGCTTGTCGGAATTTCTCTTTCGTCATTGTTCGAGTCAAATCTGTTTGAACCGAGAGTTCTTATCATGTATTGGGCAATGCTCGGACTTCTGCGCTCGGGCAGAATTATTAAGCTCGGAGTTCTGGACTGAACTTTTCACCCGGTACTTGACTAAACGGACAGCTTGGATTATAATATATATCGCAATCTTTGATTGCCCAAAGAATAAAGGGGTGTTACATATGGAGACAAAAAAGCTTTATATAAAATCTTTGCAGAAACTGAGCTTTAAGGCGTTTGCGATACTCGCATATGTCCTGTTATTTATATCCCAGAGATTTCACTTTTTAAATATTACAGAGCTTGAGCTAAACGATGTCAGCGACAGCTTCGGTCTTTCCGGAATTGCCTTTGGCAAGGCCTCTAAGTTTTTTGATTATTTCGGCGTTGAATTTCCGCCTGAGCTTCAGATTTGTATGTATATAAGTCTCGCATTACTCGTCTTGGGTCTTGCGGCGCTGTGTTTGTCGTTTTTTGGCTATAGAATTCTCCAGGTAATCAATTTTGCGGTATCTTTCGCAGGCTTTGCATTAAGCGTTGCTTTCGGAGTTCTGCTCACTGTATTCTCGGTACAAATTGCGGAGTCAGAGCTGAGTGAAATCATGTCAATCAGTCTTAATTTTCTGATTTGGCTGCCGGCTGTGTTCTTTCTTATAGGAAGTGTGTTTACATATGCTTATGCAAAAATGCCGGGCTATAGTCTGGCTGAGGGCAGATTTTTCACAACCCTCGGCGCAGCGCTTAACCCGCGCGGATTTTTAAAGACCTTCAGGAGCGATGATGATACCGAAAATCTTTTCAGAAGCCGTGTTCCGCTGAAAAAGAAAAAGTACGCAACGCTCGGCGAGCCTAAAGCGATAAGGAATTCCAAAAAAGCCGCCAAAAGACAACTGAGCAAAGCCAAAAAGAAGAATAAGAAAGACGGCAAATCAGAACCTGCACAGCCTGTTCAGGATAAAAGACTTACACCGCTTCAGATTGCTCTGGCTAAGCGTGAGCATGCCGAGAAGGTGGCGAACGTCAGAGCCGACGAGGAAAACAGAGCGTTGTTTGCAAAGCCAAAAGACGCTGCATCTGAAAAAGCCGACAAGCCGGCAGAGGCAGGCAGAAAACCGCACAAAAGGAACAGGTCGTCCTTAGAAAAGACAAAATCGCTTGAGTTGGCAAAGCGCAGAGCGGAGCATGCAGAAATGGTTGCAAACCGCAATGACGAAATATTCTGATGATTATAAGCGGTCGGATTTTCCGACCGTTTTTTATTTTTTGTATATAATATAGAAAAATTTTATAAAACTGTTGTAAGAATTATCCAAAAGTGTTATAATATCAACATATATAATTGCTACGGAGGGACATATAAATGAAGAAAATTCTGGCTTTTATTCTGACTTTTTGTATGATGCTTTGCGGCGTATGCGGTGTATGCTATGCAGTGTCTGAAGCTGATGAGGGCACAGCGGCTGCGTCAGGAAATCCGGTTTTGGCATTTCCAGGCGCCGAAGGCGGAGGAAAGTATACAAAAGGCGCGCGCGGAGCTCTTGATGAGGGCGGAACTGTTGAGGTATATCATGTAACAAACCTTAACTCTAACGGCCCCGGCTCGTTTGCTGACGCAATCACCGCCGACACTCCGGAGATGGATGAAAACGGCAATGTAATAGAAAAACCGCCTGTCGGCAGGATTATCGTGTTTGATGTCGGCGGAGTGATTGACTTCCCAAGCTCGACCAAAATAAGCAGGGATTATGTCACTATACTTGGTCAGACCGCACCCGGCGACGGTATCACGCTTACCGGCGGCGATTTGCAGATCGGCAACGCAAAGAAAGACATAATAATCAGATACCTGCGCGTCCGTCCCACAAATAAGAACGGCGCAGAGGTTGATGGTATGGGCGGTCAGTGGAACACAGACGTTATCATTGACCATTGCTCAACAAGCTGGTGTGTTGACGAGTGCTTAACCCTTTACGGCGGTAATGTTGAGAACAGCAGCGGCTATGCTCAGGGCAAGCGTCTGACTGTTCAGAACACAATATCATCTGAGAGCATGAGAATGTCCGGTCACTTCAAGGGCGCTCACGGCTACGGCGGTATTATCGGCGGAACGAACGCTACATATTACCGAAATATATTTGCTCATCATGACAGCCGTTCACCGAGACTTGACAGAGTTCTTGACAGAACTGACTTCAGAAACAATGTTGTATATAATTGGGGAGTTACCAACTCTGCATACGGCGGCGAGCCTGTGTCTCCGCACCCGGGTAATGAAAGAGGTCTGGTTCGTCCGTCTTTGGTCAACTACTCAAATAACTATTACAAGTACGGTCCGAGTACGGTTTCCGGAAAGCAGTACCGTATTTATGATTTCTCAGGTCTGGCAAAGGAAGTTGGAAAGACATACCATGACACGGTTGTAGAAAAGAGTAAGTTCTATATGACTGATAACTATGTCTACGGCAGCAGTACAGTCACGAACAACAACTGGGCAAATGATGGAACCAACAGCGCGGCTGGCCAGGTTACAAAAATGAGCGAGCCGTTCCTGTTGGGCGACGATTTGTATCCTGACCTGAACATTCCTGAGGATAAGCTGCTTGCAGGAAAGGATGTTCTGAACGACGTAACGGCTGACGCCGGAGCAACGCTTCCGAAACGTGACAGCATTGACGCGCGCGTTATTGCTGATGTTAAAAACCAGACCGGACGAATTATTAATAACGAAGAAGAGGTCGGCGGACTTGTCGGAATTCAAAGCTCCGAGAGAGTATTTGTAATCCCCGAGGAATGGAAGGCTTCAAACGGTATGGGTGACGCCAAGGACGGCGATATTGTTCCGGACGGTACATGGGCAGGCTATACATGGATTGAGGCTTATGTTAACGAATGGACAGAGCAGCAGAGCGCTGTCGCTCCGACAAATCCTGAGATTACAGTCACAAGCCCGGCTATTGCTTCTATCAGCTCTACAGTAAACGGTCAGACCGTAAGCAACGGAAAATGGTCGGTAATAAAAGAAACCGATACATTAAGCTACAAGGCATCGGCTGCTCCTGTCGGAGATACTGCGATAACAAAGATGGAGCTTTATGACGACGAAACTCTTATAAAGACATATGACGGCGCGTCGACGATTGACGACAGTATTTCACTTGAACTCGGAACGCATTATCTGTCATGTGTTGCATATAACGACAAGGGCGAGAGCACAAGAAGCACTACGTCCATAGTGTATGTCAACGGCTCAACTGCCCCTGAAGGCTGGACGTATAAGCAAATCGGCACACCTTCTTATTCAGGCAAGGGTGCAGTGTCGGTTGATTCGGACGGAATTTATACCATGGGCGGCAGCGGTAAAATCGGCAGCAAAGCTGACAAGTGCGACTTTGTGTATAAAGAGATGACAGGCGAATTTGATATATCCATTAAGCTGGAAAGCATTATGGCAAACGAGAACGGTCCGGTATTCGGACTTATGGTTCGTGAGGGATTAAGCGGCGGCGACAGAATGGCGGCATTGGTTGACGGCTGGATTAAGTATGGCCGCAATGACAGAATTGTTGCGCGCACAACGGCGAATGCGGATATAGCAAAGGACAGCGAGCAGACCAACACCACCGACCAGAAAATGGGTATATTTATGAAAGGAAAATCCGGCGAGATAGTGTCCGGTAATGTTCTGGGTGAACATGCGTACGCTACCGAAGCAGACGGTGCATATCATCTGCCGAATTATCTCAGAATTCAAAGAAGCGGAGATACTCTTATCTTCTCGGTATCTGACAGCGGAACGGACTGGACGGATAATGCAAGACAGCCGTATATTATGAATATAAGCGGTCTTGCAGATAAGCTCTATGTCGGCATGGCGATAGATTCACAGCAGGGTCAGTCGGACGCGTCACCGAAGGCATACTATTCACAGGCGCAGTTCAGCGAGCTTAAGCTTGAGAACCAATCGAACTACGAGGCTCCCGCAACACCTACGCCTGAGCCGACAGTTGACGCGTCGTCAGTCGGAAAGTATGACGCATGGAAAGCGGGAAGTTCGACAAACGGCGGTGCTCTTGGTACGAGCGAGACTGTGAATTTTGAAGGCAAGGACGCACTGTATATTGAGACCTTTAATGTATATAAGATTTTGAACGAACCGATTTCATCCGGAATTGTGGACTTCGATTTTGATGTGTATGTTGATACTGCAATTGACAGAAGCTTCCGTGTTTATTTGGAAAACGAGACCGGAAACTGGCAGAATACCGGAAATGTGTTTGCTGAGATCATCAATAACCGAAACAAGCAGGTGAACAAAGGCCCCGGTATTGATACGCAGAACGATCCTATGTTTACATATACTGAGCTTGGAGCAAGCGGCTGGGTTCATTTTGCTGTAACAGTGGATTACAACAAGGCAGGTACTGAGGAATTTATCACAATGACTGCTTCAAAGTCAGACGGAACAGTTTTAAGCACTGTGCAGATGGGTTCAATTCCCGGGGCAGATAATACGCTTAAATCAGTTCGTCTGGTCAAAACGGCTAACCCGACATATTTCGCGGATATGAATATTCTTAAGAGAATAGTAAATGACAATATATACTATACCGAAAATCCGACGCTCAGCGGCAATGCTGTGACCGCGTCTGTTGTAAATAAGACTGACGAAAGCGGAGTGCTGTTTATTGCGGCCGCATATGAAAACGGTATGGTTGCCGAAGTGAAATCTGTAAGGATTGAAAAATCTGACGATGCGGTTTTGATAAGCGAGACTTTTGATAAAGAATACGATGACGTACGCTTCTATCTCTGGTCAGCCGGTTCGATTGAACCGTATCACAATGCTGTTTCAGCGGAGTAAGAAATAACACATAAAAGAATAAGTAAAAGGGCTGATGCAATTATTGTTGCAGCAGCCCTTGTTTGTGGTATAAATTATAGTTTGACGAGTAGTTCGCCCACCCAGTTGCGCTCGCCGCCTCCGCCCCGAG
>OIXH01003475.1_pt1 | contig 13927 bp, 14 predicted proteins | sample 1587741 | NCBI WGS metagenome assembly OIXH01 (sample SAMEA3888916, study PRJEB22519) | human gut metagenome | biome: human gut; feature: human-associated habitat; material: faeces | place: Denmark | collected 2011 | reverse complement strand
AAGACGTCTTCGTTATACTCGCGCAGGCGTGAGCGCGCGCGTCAATCCCTGCCCGCAAATTTGTCAAGTTATTTTGGCGTTTTCAAAGACTTTCTTTTGAGAATTTTTGAAATTTTTGATTGAAATTTTTTACTAGCTTCCTTCAAATTTTCTTTCAAAATCCGCTTACTTTCCTTGTTTCTAAACCTCAAAATTCTAAGGCTGATTTTCACTTCGACTCTCTTTCGCGTACGTAAGCACTCGAAACAGCAGAATCAAGCAGAAAAACAGCAGAGATAATCATTCGGCAGTGAAAAATACCATTCTGAATTGTACCTGCAGAAATGAAGAATGCTGCGATAAAATTACTCGAATTCTTATGATAAAAAAGATTTATTTTTTCAATCAAATCAGCATAGAAATGCTATTGAAACTTTCCGAAAATGCTTAATATGCAGCTGAAAACGACTGACTCAGTAAATCAGTCAAAGCTGCTGCATAGCCGCACAAACTGCAGATTATGACGTTTCATCTCAAAAAATACAGGAGTCAAATGTGCAGTCAAATTCAGCATGATTATGAAAATGAACAATCGAAGGAAGCTTGTAGCCTGTTGTAAATTCTGAATGTGTTAAAAACAAGTGATTTTTGTCATTTTTCTTGAAATTTGAAATTACTTTTATTTTTTCACCTTTTAAACCTATCGAAAAGCCAGACTTTTATATTGAGTGATTCGAAAAAAGTGTTTAAATATACTTATCAGTTGCAGTGATTGAAAGCAGTTAAAATGCAAGAACAAAAAGAGGTGATTAAAGAATAAAGAAGAGATTAAAGATACTGCACAAGATCGCGCAGAACTTCTTTTGCATTTGTGGACTTAACAACTCCCGAAGCCAGAAGAACACCGGAAGCGCCGAGCTCTATGGCTTTTGAGACATCTTTTCCAGTCTTTACGCCTGCACCGCAGAGTACTTTGATGCTGCTGTTGATATTTTTCACAGAACTTACAGCATCTGAGACTATTTCAGGTCTGGCGTCTGTGACAGAAACATCCCCGCCGATAAGCTCCGGCGGTTCTACTGCAATGAAATCAGGAGACAGAGACGCCGCAGCGGCAGAAGTTACAGCTGTGTCGGTGCAAACAACAGTCGTTAAACCCAGAGTCTTACATACTTCGACAGTGCCGGCAATATCTGCAAGGATCATTCTATGTTCAGAGTGGTTCAGCAGGCTCCCTGAAGCACCGGAAGCAGCTATGAGCTGGGGAGTGACCCAGCCGGTAGAAGAACCAGGCTTTTTAGCATCTACATGCTGCGAAAGCACGGGAATTGAAACTGCAGAGGCGATCAGAGAAAGTTCAGGCATCGGAGGACATATTGAAATCTCGATACCTGTTTCCTCGGAAACTTCAAGGCAGGTTTCTGCGAGTTTAAGGGCTTTGCCACCCTCTACCTCTGCATATGCCTTGAAATTGATTATCACTGCAGGAGTCTTAAGTTCACTCAAGCTTTTCCATCCTTTCCTTAAGCTTGCTCAGAACAGCCGGGCGGGTGGTGTACTCCATCTCTTCAGGTCCAAGCACTGCAGGCATGAAAGGTCCGTGTCTGCGCATATATATGGAAGCTTTTACGGCAGAGCGGCGGGCTTCGTCCCAGCAGCTGCCTGCGAAGTAGTCAATAGGTTCGTGGACTCCTACAGGAGATTTCGGATCTTCGACACCCTGGAACATACCATTGCTCACATGCATTCCTACAGCGCAGATTCGCGGAGGCCCGTCGAAGAACACGGGATCTGAATCATTAACAGCGCACGGATACCATGCTCCATAATGAGAACCGCGCATCCATCCTGCGACAAGGGCAGGGAACATAAACGGCTGGAGAAGTTCTCCCACAGCGGGTAAACCGGACTGGGCACGGCATACACATACTGGATCATCCTTTCCTACATATTTACCGGCTGAAATGTTCAGTTTCTCAGTAGAAACAACAGCACCGATACCGATATCGTCGCATTTGCTCCAGATCCTTTTAATGGCGTATCTTGTAGTATCTCCCAAGAGTGTGAGAATATCATAAGTCTCGTCTGGTGTAGACATTACTACTCTCTTAGAATCAATGACATCCACTATTTCGAACTTAAAGCCCTCATGGGCACGGGGATCGATTACCAAACCAGTGGTGGTGAAAGGATCCATGAAAATTTTGCACAGCGGGAAGGAATATGAAGAAGGCTCGGTTTTATCGGCCATAAAAAAGACCATCGGTTCTGCTCCTCTCTCTTTGAATTCCATCTCGGCGGCACCGGGACCGGCGCCTCTGATGTTTCCTGAGAAAGCATCGGTAAGCAGATCCTGGCCTGCTGCATATAGCTTCATTTCCTTAGCTGCCTTGGTGGCTTCCATGAAAGCATCCCAGCAAAGACCGTGAACGTCTTTGTTGTTCTCTCCGCGGCTGTGAGTTAAGAAGAGGTTGATGTCGTCGCCGACGCGTGTGACGTAGAAGTCGTCCACGATTCCTGCTTTGACTCCGTCTTTCAGGCGGTCAACGCACTTCTGCATCATCAACGGATGAGGACGGGCGTGTCCTCCTACTGATCCAACATCCGCTTTAATAACTGATACTGTGACTCTGTCTGACATTTGTTATCCCCAAATTAATGTTAAGTCTTCATGTGTGATATTTCAAGTGTTATAAATAATTACACGGAAAGAGCGCCTCTCTCCCCACAAGAGAGACGTCCGTGTCATCCCTGCTTACTTCTGAATTGAAATTACATCAACAGGGCATTCTTCAGCTGCCTTAGCAGCACAGTCAAACATATTTTCAGGAACTTCTCCTGCCTCAGGGCCGGAAGTACGGTATTTCTCTGAGATATTAGAAGTCCCGTCGTCAGTCTGGATGAAGATGTCAGAACATGCTTCATCATAACACCTTCCGCACTGAATGCATCCTTCTAGATCAATCTCTACTTTGACCATGTTACGATACTTGGCAGCTTTAAGCAAATAGACTTTGCGGAAGAATGATCGGATATTAAGATCTCTGAACTGCAGTTGTCTGAACAGAAAAAGACACTGTGATGCTGTAGCAAGCCACACTCCAAATCTGTCTGGTATGATATAACACAGGAGAAAGTACTATATCTAAATAAATTATTGCGATATTTAATTGGAGGTATAATTCATGTCCATAAAAAACTGGTTCAGTAAGAAAAATAAAGAAGAGAAAAAGGAAGAGTGCTGTTGCTGCGGAGAAGAAAAGAAAGATGAAGAAAAGCCTGCAGCCTGCGGTTCGGCATGCGGCGCCGGTGACAAGAAACCGGAAGACAAACCGTCTGCCTGCGGTTCAGCTTGTGGAGCCGGTGACAAGAAAGACGAATGATTTTACAAACAAAACCCTGCAGCGTAGGTTGCAGGGCCACTTAATGCATCACGGCGAGATGCGTAGGGAGCAGTTATGGATTATTTTGCGTTTCAATGGCACATCACTGAAGCCTGTGACCAGAGATGTAGGCACTGCTACATTTATTCTTTAGGAAGCCGTGCAGAATTTCAAGAGATGTGCTTGGAAGACATGGTAACAATTGTTGAAAACTGCCAGGAATTCTGCAGAAAGGCAGACTGCATACCTTACTTTTACATCACAGGCGGAGACCCGCTGCTTCATCCCCAATTTTGGATGCTAGCACACATTCTTAAGATCGGCAAAATTCCCTTTGCAATTCTCGGGAACCCGTTCCATCTGACAGAAGAAGTCTGCACAAAACTGAAAGAATGCGGCTGCCGCAAGTATCAGCTCTCCTTAGACGGTTTAAAAGAAACTCACGATTATATCAGGCAGGACGGCTCGTATGACGAGACTTTGAAAGCCATTCCTCTGCTGCGCAGTGCCGGCATTGATGTGGCGATCATGGCTACTATCTCTAAGTTAAACTTTCAAGAGATCCCGGAGCTGGTGGATGTTGCTGTAGAGAACAAAGCAGATATTTTTGCCTTCGCGCGCTACTGCCCCTCTAAAGAAGACATTTCATCATGCTGCTCTGCGGAAGAGTATCATGATGTGCTGGAAAAATGCTGGCAGAAGTTTGAGCAGCATAAGGGCTGCGGCACTACCTTCAATCTAAAGGATCATTTATGGACGCTGTTCCGTTACGAAAAGGGTCTGTTCAAAATCGATGAGAATCTGGACATGGAAACAGTCTACGACGGCTGCAACTGCGGCAACTGTCACCTGACAATCCTTTCAGACGGTGCAGTCTATGCCTGCCGCCGCATGGAAAGCAGAGTCGGCAACGCCCTGACGGATGATTTGTATGACTTGTTCACAGGTGCGGAATACGATAAGTATAGAGTGTACGAAAACTTTGAGAAATGCTCAAAGTGCGAGCTGCTGCGGTTCTGCCGCGGCTGTCCTGCCGTTGCTTACGGATACAGCGGAAACATGTATGCCCCGGATCCGCAGTGCTGGAAAATTATTGAAGATAAGGAAGTGTGAAAATGGATGCAGAGACATGTCTGAAAAAGCTCGGCTACGTCGGAGTTCTGGCATTTGCCACTACAGACGAAGAAGGAAAACCGCAGGTAAGAAATATCAGCGCCATTCACTTTGAGAACGATGGTTTATACTTCTTTACAGCCAGAGGCAAGGATTTCTGCCGGGAGCTGCTTTCAAAGCCCGATGTGCAGATCTTAGGGTACACGAAATACAAAGAAATGATCCGCCTTTCTGGAAAAGCCTTTTCTGTACCGCAGGACGAGCAGAATAAGTGGATCGCGACAATCTTTAATGAGCAGCCCTACCTTGCAAACGTATATCCCGGAGATACCAGAAGCATCGGCATCATCTTCTGCATCAGAGACTTTGAGATTGAATACTTCAATCTGGGAGTTAATCCAATCTTCCGCGAGAGCTATACGGTAGGAAAAGGAATAACAACAAAGAAGGGATATTTCATCACCGACAGCTGCACCGGTTGCGGATCATGTATTGACGTCTGCCCGCAGAGATGCATAGAAGAAGGTTCTCCCTACCGCATTCAGCCGGAACACTGCCTGCACTGCGGCAACTGCTTTGAGAACTGTCCTTCATCAGCTGTCATAAATCTGCATGGAAGGTAAGGTAGGTACTTTCACCGACCCCCTGGTGAATTATATAAATGATTACAGAACTCATTTGACTGATGAATTATCAAGCAGAAATAAAAGAGATACCTGAGTACATTGTGTACTGTAAAAGCGGTGTGATCGCAGAGTGGGAATCAATGGGAGATTTTGTATGCTCTGCTGCGAAAGAGTGTTTGGCAGCAAATCCCGATATGAAATGTGATGATTCCGCCTACAACTTTGTAACATATCCTGAAGGCTTCAAAGAAAAAGACATCCCTCTGGTTTACAACGAAGCTGTGAAAACGTTCGGAAAAGAGACAGACTCCATAAAATTCAGGAAAATTGAGAGCACCAAGGCCATTTGTATTCTTCACAAGGGAAGCTACGGCAAGCTCAAATGCGCCTACGACTTTGCATTCCAGTATCTAGAGGAAAACGGCTACACTGCATCTGAAGCTCCTCGTGAGTATTACATTGACGGCTGCTGGAATAAGGAAAGCGAAGATGAATATCTGACTGAAATTCAGATTCCGGTGAAACTCTGAATTTTTTACAGATTCGTTTAGTCTTCTATAAATAGAGAAAGAAAGCACGTGAACCTCTGTGTCTGCATTATGCAGGCTCAGAGGTTTGCCCATGAATGATGTTGTGAAATTTTTACAAGAAAATCCAGTACAGTACCTTGCTACCGTCGGCAGCGACAATAAAGCAAAATGCCGCCCGTTTATGTTTGTCGGAGAGTTAGACAGCAAACTCTGGTTCTATGCCGACAACCAGCATGAAGCCTACAAAGACATGCAGTATAATCCCTGGGTGGAAGTGTCGGTTTCAAATCCTCAGCATGCCTGGGTCCGTCTGAACGGCAAGGCAGTCTTTGAAGAAAACAAAGAGGCCAAGAAAATGTGCCTTTCCAACCCGATAATCAAAGAGCAGTACAAAACTGCAGACAACCCCGCTCTGGCTGTGTTTTATCTTGAGGATTCCCACGCAAAAATCAATGATTTTTCTGACAATCCTCCAAAAGAGTACAGCCTCTGAAATCATGAAGTTGAAGGTCCTGAGAAATCAGGATCTTAATACTTCATTATTTTACTGCATAATATTTCTGATGTGTGCTCTTAGGCTTATCTGGAATAGTCATAGCTAAGAGTCCTCTGTCAATTAAAGGAATAATAATTGACCGCCTAAGATATGGTTTAGTTATTTCCAGAAATTCTGCTAATTCTTCTCTAGAACGTGGCGTCCGGCAGTAGTCAAGAATTTTAGCTATTGTATCGGTCTCAATCACAGGAATGGTTGAATTTGACACATTGCGTTGCATATCGTTTCTAAATGTAACTACGAACATGCCGCCTTTGCTATTAAATTCAGGTTCTGGAAGATTATATTCTTTCAGCTCCCGCCTCATTGTTGGAATGCCAGAATATCTGTTTTCAGTTTCACCCATAATTTCTAATAAATTTACCAAGGTCTGATTTCTAGTGTCTGGTCTGACTCTACCCAGCTCATCAAGGGAGATTTTCCCGTACAATCCACCATTATTCTTTATCTCCATCCGGTCTGCATACATTTCTATCCTTACAGGGACTCTTTCGGAGTATGCACTGTAATCTCTATGCATGAGTGCGTTCAGAACAGCTTCTCTTACAGCAGTAATTGGAAATTCTGTCTTATCAGCGCGTTTACCGTCATCCACTATAGTTTTGACCCTCATATTCCGGTCAACGAACAGGACTGTTTCCTCAACCATTTCAGGTATTGTGCCAAGTATACGCTGATTTGCCAGAAATCTCTCTCCATCTTTACCAACACATCCCATTTCTAAACCAGGAATAACAACTGCAGTAACGCATAGTTGAGGAAAATACATCTGTGGATATTTTGCAAACATCAGAAGACCCGCAAGGGTTACTGAACCTTTCTTAGTGACACCCTGCAACTCTAAGATTTCTTTGTCCTCTAGAACTTTGAGATTAACTGTCTGACTTCTAACTTTCTCAAGGAATGTTCTTAACTTTTCATTATCCAATGAGTTAAAATCTGCATCGGCTACAATTCTGAGATCGTCGTGAATATTTTGTCTATATGCATCATACGCATATATCTCATACTCGCTCATGGATTCATTGGAGGCTCCAGATCTCAAGTATGATCCTTTCAACCTGCCTTTTCCTTTGTAATATACAGGTCTCTGTGAGACGTCGATGCCAGGTATTTCTGCAGATACTATCTTTTTCCCTTCCAGTTCACAAAATGTGAAAAGAAGACGGACTACTGGCTCCATTTGTTTGCATTGTTCTAACACATTGTGTTGAAGATCTTGTATATCATATACGCCAGCTAATTCAAAATTATTAGATTCGTCTAGACCAAATAATATTATGCCTCCATCGTCTTGATTTGAAAATGCAGACAATGTTTCATACAAATGAGTTGGACAGCCTTTTGAAGCAGTTTTTACTTCTATACATCTAGTTTCACATTTGAACTTCTGTACATGATCAACTAATGCAATTAATTCTTCAACAAGCAAATGATCCCATCCGTTTTTGAATACGATGATGGTTTGGAGCTATATCAAATGTATCAAATAGATATTTATAAGAGATCTAGAATCGAACCTAAATCGAAACAGAATCGCACATTTTACTTAGAATCGAAACAGAATCGAACCTAAATCGAAACAGAATCGCACTTGTTGAGTGTGCAATAAAGGTGTTCGGCAACAATCTTGGATTTTGAAATAGTAGCACCGTGTAGATGTGTAGAGTATTTCTCATACTTTCTACAGACCGCGTGTACAAAGATACATTGTAAGATATGTGTATAATTTCATTCAACACCTAACGCTTTGAATACTGCATCCTCAACGCTGCTGTAAAATGTCAGATTAAAAACTTCATACCAGCTCTGCAGGAACAGAAGCCAGATTTTGATTTCCATCTGGCGCACATCCTCACTTTGATTTTACAAATTTACTCGCAGCAACTAAAAACATAACCTATAAATATATAGGATTATATATCCAACTGTATCGAAGACGAATTGATTGCTTAGTTCTATCTAGCCAGGCTGTAAACTCCTCCAAAACCACGCAGACAGAGGAGCGTAATTTCACGGCCATGGTGCGGGTTATGGACGGGCCTGCACCCAAAACCGTCTGAAATTAAAAATAAGGAAGCGTATATTTTTCAAACCTGAATTGAGAAAGGCTTAAAGAAATCAGAGCGGTTTGTCAGCACTTGGGAGTGCTCAAGCTCGCAAGCTTTATTATTATTGGAAACTTCAAGCGGAGCATGGCATTAGATCTTATCACAAGAAATTCCAAGACTCTTTCACCGGAAGATGCCGAAAAGCAGGTAAAGGTGAAAGGCTGGGCTCAGGAGATCAGAAATCTGGGCGGGATTTCTTTTCTCATAATAAGAGACAGATACGGCACAGTCCAGGTCACAGCACCGAAGAAAAAGGTAGCTCCTGAGATCATGGAAGTCTTGACTTCTCTTTCCAGAGAGTCAGTGGTTGAAGTCTGCGGAACCGCCAAATCCTCTAACCAAGCAAAAGGCGGGGCAGAAGTCATTCCTGAAAGCATAAAGGTGCTCAGCGCAGCAGCTTCCCCTCTTCCTTTAGGGGTAATAGACAAAGTGAATGCTGAGATGGATACCCGTTACGACCACAGGTTCATGGACCTCAGAAAGCCTGAAGCCAGAGCTGTTTTTGAAATAAAATCAAAGGTTCTCAGCCTTATAGACGAATATCTGCTGGGAGAAGAATTTATAGAAGTCTTCAGCCCTAAGATCGTCGCATCAGGAGCCGAAGGCGGAGCTACACTATTCAAATTAGACTACTTTGGAAAGCCTGCATATCTGGCTCAATCGCCTCAGCTGTACAAGCAGATGATGATGTCCACCGGTTTAGACAGAATTTTCGAAATCGGACCGGCATTCAGAGCGGAGCCGTCAGACACTGTGAGGCATGTGTCAGAATTCATCTCATTCGACGGGGAAATGGCTTACATCGACTCCATGAATGATGTCATGCAGATGCTTGAAGGCTGCATTCAGCACGTCATCAAAGGAGTTGAAGAGTCTTCAACAGCCCAGCTGGAAATCTTAGGATCAGAAATCAAGGTGCCCAAAGCCCCCTATCCGATTGTAGAGTACAAAGATGCAGTCGAGATCGTGTCCAAGGAAGGAATGGAAATTAACTTAGGAGACGATTTAGGAACCGAAGGAGAAAAAATCCTGGGAAACGTAATGAACGAAAAAGGCTACGAAATGTACTGGATAGTGGAATATCCTGAAGAAGCCAAGCCGTTCTACATCATGGAAAAAGAAGGCACCCCCTACTCATACTCATTCGATTTAGATTATAAGGGACAGGAAATCTCTTCTGGAGGTCAGAGAGAACACAGATATGACGTTCTCGTAGACAGAATAGGAAAGAAAGGCCTGAATCCTGAGGATTTCAACTTCTACCTTGATGCATTCAAATACGGAATGCCTCCGCACGGCGGATGGGGTATCGGAGTCGAACGTCTGGTACAGAAGATGCTTTCATTACCTAACGTCAGAGAAGCCATCCTGTTCCCAAGGGACAGAATGAGACTTGTACCGTAAACACCTTAATCGCGGGGATCTTCAAAGTCCCCTTCAAACTCATCTAGAGGTCCCGCGTTGACTTCTTCCTTCTTTATTTTTTTAGGTTTTTCACATGTATTTGCATATCTGTAAGCTTTGATATGCGCGCCGGGACGTAGATTGTCATCGTATGTCTTGGTGATGTTAAGAGCAACTACCTGACAGTCGTCAGAAAATAATATCCCTGTAAGGGCGTCATTAATTGCCCTGATGAACTTATCCAAATCAGGCTTAACGATCGGATGCAGCCTTTTGTGAGGCTGTACGGACGGAGGCCTGGTAAGGTAAAAATCAACGTCGAGTGCATAGGCAGAAGAGCTGTCGGAGATCCAGGAACTTCCTTCCAAGGCTCTCTGCGCTTCTGTAGCCACTCTGTTTCTCCAGGCTTCCAGATTGCTCTGGTTGGAGTGTGTTACAACAGCTTTGTTTATCTTTTTGATGTAGAATGCTCTGGTGCTTCCCTCAGGCGAAGGCTCTCCCAGAACGCTGAACTCAATTGTCTCTAAAGCTTCTCCAATCGGCATTTACTTCCATTCAAGCATGCATCCAGCATACTAATAGTTTAGGTATGCCCAGAATGGTGATGAAATTCATACAAAGTGATTTTTTTCTCATTGTATCGACAGTATACGAAACAGCATTTTTCCTTATCTGCAGATCCTGATGATCAAAGGCAGGGAGTGAGTCCGTAATTTTTTAGACACTTTTCACATGTTGAGGATATTCGGAGAAAGCAATCAGTTGCAGTTTTTCGAAATCAGCAGCAAGACTGTTCCTTAAGTTTATATCATGCTTAGTATTGCCAATAGTGAAAAATATCAAAAACAAATACAACTCGCGAAGAAGGAGTCATCGATGCAGATTACAGGTGCAGACTTATTTGTTAAATCATTAATAAAAGAAAACGTGGATGTTCTGTTTGCCTATCCCGGCGGTCAGGCAATAGACCTCTTCAATGCTCTTTACGGACAGGAAGGAATAGAAATGATCCTGCCGAGGCATGAACAGGCCCTCGTCCACGCTGCAGACGGCTATGCACGCTCTACCGGCAAAGTAGGAGTGTGCTTAGTCACCAGCGGGCCGGGCGCCACTAATTTAGTTACTGGGATTGCCACAGCCAATTATGACAGCGTTCCCCTGGTCTGTTTTACCGGCCAGGTCCCTACCAGTCTGATAGGAAACGATGCATTTCAAGAGGTAGACACTGTAGGCATCACCAGAAGCATTTCCAAGTACACTGTAACTGTCAGAAACAGGGAAGACCTGGCAATGACTATAAAAAAAGCATTTTACATTGCTAGGTCAGGAAAGCCGGGCGTAGTAGTCGTTGACTTACCGAAAGATATTCAGCAGGCGTATGGCAGCGATTACTATCCAGATACGATAGAAATTCGCAGCTATAGGCCTAACACGTCTGTGCACAGCGGACAGGTAAAGAAAGCAATTGACATCCTTCACAATGCAAAGAGGCCTGTATTCTTAATCGGCGGCGGAGTCAACATTGCCCGTGCAGGCACAGAAATGACAAAACTTGCAGAAAAAACCGGCATACCGGTTGTGACGACAATCATGGGAAAAGGAGCGCTGCCGACAGACCATAAGCTGTACATCGGCAACCTAGGAATTCATGGAAGCTATGCCGCCAATTCAGCGATCAGCAACTGCGATGTGCTGCTTTCCATCGGCACCAGATTCAATGACCGCATTACAGGAAAAGTCGGAGAGTTCGCCAAGAATGCTAAAATCATTCACGTCGATATCGACCCAGCATCCATCTCACGAAATATAGTCGTCGATGTGCCGATAGTTGCGGATGCCAAGAATGCAATTAACGCCCTTCTCGAAAAGGCAGAGAAACTGCCAATTGAAGACTGGATGAAACAGATCAACGGGTGGAAACAGAGTTACCCTCTGGCAATGAAAAACACGCACATGACTCCTCAGGTTATCATTCAGAAAATAAATGAGACTTTCAAAGAGGCTGTCATCACTACCGATGTAGGTCAGAATCAGTTATGGGCGACGCAGTTCTTAGAGCTCAACGGCAGCAAGCAGATGCTTACTTCAGGCGGATTGGGTACAATGGGATACGGTTTCCCGGCAGCCCTCGGCGCTAAGATAGGAAATCCTGAGAAAGACGTTATAGTCATCACCGGAGACGGGGGAATGCAGATGAACATCCAGGAGATGGCTACGGCGGTGGTGTATGAGCTGCCTGTCATTATCTGCATTATGAATAACGGCTACCTCGGCAACGTCCGCCAGTGGCAGGAGATGTTCTTCAATAAAAGATACTCAAGCACCTGCATGCGCCACAGAAAGAGCTGCCCCAGCCCGTGCAGCACTCCGGGAGACAACTGTCCTGAATATACTCCAGACTTTGTGCGCCTGGCTGAAAGCTACGGAGCTCAAGGAATCCGCGTGGAGAAGGTGGAAGACATCGTGCCGGCGCTGCTGTCGGCAAAGAAGAATACTAAGGCTCCTACAGTCATTGAATTCATAATTGAAAGAGAAGAGAACGTTCTGCCGATCGTTCCGCCGGGCAGTCCTCTCAGCGACATGATCATGGAAAGCAAGGAGTGATAAAATGGAGATGAAAAAACGATGGATCAGCATATTTGTAGAGAATGAAGTGGGAGTTCTTGCCCGCATCTCCGGATTGTTCTCCGGCAAATCTTACAATTTAAACAGTCTTACTGTAGGAACGACTGAAGACCAGTCGATTTCCCGCATGACTATAAGTCTCACCAGCGACGAACAGACATTTGAACAGGTCAAGAAGCAGTTAAACAGAAGCATTGAAGTGATTAAAGTTGTGGATTTCACCGATATTGCAATTCATATGAAGGAGCTGATGTTCACCAAGGTCTTTAACTGCACGCAGCACGACATGACAGAGATCTTCAGAATCTGCAAGGTGTTTGATGTCAGAGCGATAGATTATAATTCAACCACCGTCCTGCTGGAAAGCATTCAGACTGAGACAAGAAACGATGATTTGATCAGACTCTTAAGCAACAGCTTCCCCAACCGCATAGAGATCGTAAGGGGAGGAAGCGTCGCCATCGAAGCTATCAGCATCACAGACAGGTGAGGGAAATGTTTTCCCCGCAACCTGTGTATTTTTTTATTTATGAATAATTTCAGCAGATGCTTTGCTGCTCAATAATATATAAATAACGCCTGCAGGAACAGCAAGCAGCGACAAGATCTTGAAAGATTCCCACCCATCAAGGCTTACTGGGTTTCATGAAAAGAGGGATAGTATGAACATGATGACGGGCAGGATAATCAGCAGTATTCCTGAGTATTTCATATCTTTACTCGATACGGAAGATCCTTTTGAAAAATAGGCATAGAGTACAGATAGTATTGACAGAACAAAAAATGCGGCAAATATCCACAGCTGTGTATCCAGCTCATCGATATTGAATAAATATCATATGCTGGAAACTACATTAACGTAACTGAAAAAGTAAAACAGGATTGTTTTAATGTCGTTGAATCATATTCCCATTTAGCTTACAATATGAAATTTATAATATATGCAATTTCTAATAATTTTATATTTTTAGAATTGAGTGAGTCTGTTACTAACACAATAGTATGTGATGCGTGGTTGTGCATCACAAAGATTTTATGCTGTCTTCAAAAACAGAAGTAACAACCGGCTTCCCATTCTTATCGACTAAGACAGTCAGCCCTCCAGAAGTGCCGGAATTGCGATACAGGTAATTTACTCCAGTCATCCTGTCTACCCATATTTCAAGTACATTAAATGAGCCTTGATCATATGTTTTTATAAATCGTTCTTCTGGTTGTTTCATAATAGTCATCCTGATACAAGTACCAAAACAAAGACTGAATTTTTTGATATATAAAATATATCACGCAGAAAAATCACAGATGAGGTTTCATGGGCAGTACGCAAAGGTATTGTTGTTTCATCATTTAGTTTCTTTGAAAGCACAATTTCATTAAAATCTGACAATGCCCATGCTGGAAGATAACGTATCTAAATAGGACAGTGTTTATCAGCTGCTTCCGAGACTTTTGATGTGACGAAAATTCATCATAAATGAATGAATCAACTAAATAAAAAAATTAAGAAAAGGTTTGCTGACGGTTATGTGTTCAGCTTATTGATTCTGATTCTTCTTGTAGTAATAGTAAGCAGCGATGATTATGATCAGAATTATGATAA
>OIXH01003473.1_pt1 | contig 13934 bp, 11 predicted proteins | sample 1587741 | NCBI WGS metagenome assembly OIXH01 (sample SAMEA3888916, study PRJEB22519) | human gut metagenome | biome: human gut; feature: human-associated habitat; material: faeces | place: Denmark | collected 2011 | reverse complement strand
CTTCATCTGGTAAGCACTTCCTTTCTCAGGCTGCCCGCAAAGCCATCGGCAATACCTTGCGGCTCCACAGGTCAACAAACTTTTTCACTTCTTCCGTAGGGTTACTGTTGTGGTCGCCGTGGATTTGCGCGATTTTTCCGTCGCGCACCTCTACGGTCACATACGGCTTTTTCGGTTCTTCCACGCGGCGGACAAATACGATCAGGCATCTTCCCTCTGCCACGCGGTCAATATAGCTGCCAACGCAGTGGTGCAGCGCCCTTCCCTCGGCAACAAGGTCGTTGGCTCGCTTCGGGCAGACGATTTGCAGTTCCTCATTGGAAAGCGCAGCTTTACGCGCAAAGCCTGCGTAGGCTATGCCGAACGCCTTGTTTTTCTGCGCATCGTTGATTTTTTGGATGCGCTCTGCTTCTCGGTCGTGCGCAGCCGCGCAGTTTTTGGGGAACAGCACCGACTTTTCCTTCATGTCATAGGCTTGCCTACGGCACATATGCAAGTAATCCACATAGGTTATCACCAGCGTTTCCATCGTCGGGTCACGATACCCATTAGCCGGGCGTGTCTCACAATAAATCGGGAACTGAGCATCCATATAGTGCATGAACTTTTCCGCTGTCATGTATTGAAACACGTCTGCGGGAATCTCCGACACCTTGTTGCGGAGCTGCCACTGAAACAGTTCGGCTCTTCCACGCAGATGGATTGCCACATACGCCTGATACTTCTTCAGCAGCGACAGGCCTACTTTTTGCTCCTGTAGCACAGGTACGTCCTGTTTTTCCACGCGCAGGATACGGTGTGTTCTGGCTTGCATTTCATCCAGCGCATCACTGAAGCCGTGCCGGTAGACAACATCGGCAACAATGTTCTCAAAGCCCACTTTCGTCAATCGTTCGATCAAAAGCGGATGCCGCAAATACATTTTCAGATAGTGACTGACCTGCATCGGGATAGCTGTCCTCTCATAGAATTGGCGCAGAGCACAGTATTCCAAAGTCGTACCTTGCAGGGCCTTTTCAAGCCCCGGAAGATATATCTCGCCGGTTTCTTCTGAAATAAAGCACTCCATTCCAAACAATGCCCCCGGATGATAACCGTACCGCCAGTGGGTCACGCTGTCATACCCGCTGTCATAATAGTAAGGCTCCATGGTTGCGTCCTTGCCGTCATCACTGCGGACAAATATGCGCATGACTTCATATGCAGATTTTCCAGCGGTATCCTTTCCCTTGGCATAAGACCAGTACAGCTTATAGATACGCACCACAAGCTCATACGGGCTGACTTGCTGGACTACCTGACAGGTTTCCCTATCTTCATGGTAAGCCGCTCTTCTCCCCTGCGCCTTGGCTATAGCTTTCTGGCCGCATTTAGGGCAGCGCAGGACATCGTTGCTTTTGGGCCTTTTAATTACAGAAAACTTCTCGCAATAGGTGCAGTACGCCTGTGTTCTTGAGCGACCGTTATTGTAGTTATAGAACAAATAGTGCGGCATGATATGCTTATCCGCCCAGCGTTTCAGGTTTGCGGGCGTTTGCGGCACACGGCGCATTTTGTCCCGAACTACAGTATCACGCTTGTAACGGCGGATTTTCGCCTGTCGGTCACGGATATCCTGTTGGTATCTATCCAAATGCGTCAGTACTAATGCCGGATTTGCTTCAACATGGATGTACCTTGCAATCGTATGACATCCTGTTTTTTTATAAAACACACAAGCGGGGAGGAATGACCCACTATAATAACCCGTCAGATTCGTCAGCATGGCATCCCGCCATTTGACGTTTCCTGCGGCATCGCGTTCCAGCGTGGCAAAGTCATCCTTACCCTGAAACACGACCCACTTCGGCATACGGTCATTTGCTTTCAGGCGTTCGCATTCATAGAAGTAAACCGTCAGCACCCTATGCCCGCCGAGCAGCTTGACGGCGGCGGTGACAAGGTATTTCACCCGATCCGTGTACAGCACCCCGGCATTCAGGCTGATATGCAGCGGAACATTGGCTGCATGGCGGCAGGCTCGTTTGTCCAGTTTCATCCTGCTGCCTCCTCTGTGCCAAAGTCACCGAAAGTAAGCTGTTCTTCGTCCGCAGGTTTCGGGGCAGGCTTGGGTGTTGCTTTCTTGGGCTTATCCTTTTTGCCTTTGCCTGCCTTGGGCGCTTTCCCGTTGTAGATCTTGGGGACAAACTTTTCTTCGGGTTCAGCGTCCTCCTTGGCATCGGCATCGCGGAAATACTCCCGCGCCCACTGGTAGCAGAGTTCGTCCGGCACATCGCCGCCGAAACCGCCGCCCATAGGCTTTTCGTCGTTGTCCCTCATTTCCTGTTCCAGATATTCCCGCGCTTTGCGGTTGATATAGTGGAAGCAGTTTACCATCTTTTTCTTGGGGTTCATCACAAGCCGGGCAAAGGCAGGATCAGCCAGACATTCGGTCTGCACATCTTCCATGACGCAGAGCTTCATGTTGCGGCGGGTCAGACGTTCGGTGTCCTGCGAGACGCGGTTCATGGATGCCTGCATCACATCGTCATCCGACATGGCCGCAAGGCGGTCCAGTTCCTGCTGTTCCCGCAGTTTCTTCTGTGCCTGCTTTGCCTCCCATTCGGCTTTGCGTTTGGCTTCGGCGGCATCGAATTCGGCCTTTTTGCGGGCTTCTTCCTCTGCCTCCGCTTGCGGTTCCTGCTTCGAGGGTTCTACCGGCTCAAATTCTTCGCTGAAAGAATCTACTGTTTCACTATCCGAAGATACCTCAAAAGCATCATCCTCGGCGTTGCGGTTCATCATATCGATTTCAGATAATATACCCATCGTTCTGTCCTTTCAAAAAAAGGCAGGGAGCCGTCAATTTAGCTCCCTGCCATAACTTTGCGCGGCTTTATGCCGCTTTTTCTTTTGCTTCTTCCTGCCGCAAAGCAAGCTGCCAGTCATCTATGCCTTTGTAGGCGGTATTCCAGACAAGACTTGTGCTTTGCAGCCCGGCTACGCGGGCAATCTGCTGGACCTTTTCGGCAGCATCCGCCACATACTCATTTTCTAACTTGTCCATGTCGTAGGCTTCCACGACCAGCTTGGTGCCGTTCTGTGCCATACAACGCAGCGCGGATTCCAAGCCGTTCAAGCTGTTTACCCCTGCCACAGCGACAAACGAGCGTCCTGTCAGGCAGTGAGCAATATCGGCTTTGAGCAGCCCTTCCGTCACATATACGGTCTTGGCAAACGGCTCGCCCACAAAATGCAGCGGACTGCCGGAGGTCACACCATGCGGCTTGCTTACGGACGACAGCCAGATATACTTGGCACCGCTTTTACCCGGTGGGTCATCTCTGCGGCGCAGCGGCGTGTCCAGCCGTATCTGCATACCGCAGATCAGACCGTCCATACCGATAGCCGGGAGCAGAATGCCCGCCGTGCGGCTGCCGAAGTTGATCGTCCACCGCCCGGCATCGTCTTGATAAAAACCCGGCACACCCTGCAAGGTGCAGCCCTGCCGCCGCAGACGCTCGGCATAACTGCGGCACAGAAACGCAGGCGGGGTCGATTTGAACCCGAACCTTGCGATCTGTTCCTCGGTCAGCCCGCGCCGCGGTGACAGCAAGTGCGCTTTGTGCGTGGGTGTCAGCGGCAGCATGGAGAGCAGCAGTGAGTAGGTCTGGTGTATCTCCTGCGGGGCAGCGCGGGCATTTTGCGCTGGCTTTACCCCGATGCAGTCATTCACCCTTGGTCGGGGCGTATACCGCCCCAGCGCCTCGCATATCTCGCGGTAGGCATCGGCATTGCCGGTGCCGTTGTAACGGGCATACAGTGCCAGCATACCGCCCGCCGCGCCGCATCGGTTGCAGCGCCAGACGTTTTTGTCCGTGTTGACGTTGAGCCGCCCGCGCTGGTCCCCACAAAAGGGGCAGTTCAGGTACAGGCTCGACGGCAGACGGCGGTGAACGGTAAGGCCCAGCAGTTCTACCACATCGGCAATGCCAAACGGAAACGTATCGGAAGATGAGGTCATGCAAAACGGCCTCCTTCCCGGTTATCCCGCCTGCTTCTCCTGCAAGCTGTCCCATATAATGGCGGCCGCCGCGCGGAGAATGTTGTTCTCTCCCTGATAGCCTTTCACATACCAGCGCAGACTGGCGGGACGGCGGTCAGCCACCTGTGCCAGCGTCCAGCCCTTGCAGGTGCCGCAGTCCACAATGACGTTCTGCGCCTGCTCGTAGGTCATCCGGCGGCGGATCTCCTCCACCGGGGTGCTTTGGGTATACGCAGCGGCGGGCGGCTCCTGTTCCAGCACAATGACATTCTGCGGCGGTTCTGCCGGTGTCTGCGCAGGCTGTACGGATTCCGGCACAACCGTCTTAGGTTTTTCTACGACTTCTGCCGTTACCTGTTCGGGAACAGGCATATCGTCCGCCATGATGGCATCCAACGGGTCCGCCTTGGCAGACTCCTGCGGGGTAGCTTTCACGGGCTCCGGCTGCTTCTGCACAGGCTCTGCGACTTCCGCTTTCGTCTGTACCAGCTTGGAAATCTCTGGTTTTGCGCCCACCGGCACCTCGCTGCCGTACTCCTCGGATTCACTGCCCACATCGGCAAACTGGATGCCAAAGCCCGCATTGGAGAGTGCCGTGTCCAGCGCTTCCTCCTGCGCAGCCTCCACATACAGCCCACCGGGCGTTGCGTCCAGTGTGCAGTTGGCAACATAGCTGCTCAGCGGCTCGGCATCCTCGCGGTCACGGTAGACCTTGGCTTCAAAAATGGCCATTTTCTCAGTGATGCGCAGGGCATTGAGCTTCAGCCGCCCCGTGGGGCAGGCCAAGCGGAACCACAGCTTCTTGTACCGCAGGTCAAGGCGCATCACGTCCTCCCCTGTTTTGCGGGAAATCGTGCGGCGCAGAAATTTCAGCGGGTCAAAGCCGGGTACGCGGTTTAAGGATGCCACAGCGGAGTTGGTGGTGTACAGCATAGGTTCTTGATTCCCTTTCATGGGTGATTTCTCCCTTCATTATTACATTCAGCCGGCCTGTTGCAGTTCCGGCAGTGCGTTTCGTTCGGTGTGGTATGCCTTGCAGTACAGGCGGATGCGCTCGCCCAGCATGGTATTGCGCTTGCTAATGTCGGCGCGATGGACTGCCATAAACAGAATCGGTTTATGCCCCACAAGGATGACCTTTTTCTTGGCGCGGGTCACGGCTGTATACAATAAATTACGATACAGCATGATTGTGTGCGCCTTGACGATTGGGATAATGACCGTTTCAAACTCGCTGCCCATGGCCTTATGAATCGTAGTAGCGTAAGCAAGGTCAACATGCGCCAGTTGTTCCGGCGTATAGGTCAACTTGCGTTCGCCGCCAAAATCCATCTGCACGAGCCGTTCGCCTTTGCTGCCGGTGGTGATGCCGGTGATAAAGCCAAGATCACCGTTGGACACTTTCTCGGTGTTCTTTGTCTGCATAACACGGTCATGGACACGGAACGTGCGGCTGCCGATCTTCACTTCTTCCTCGGCCGAGCGGAACGGATTGACCCGTTCCCGAATGGCACGGTTAAGCTGCTCGGATGCCGCCTCGCCTTTCTCGCGGAACGGCGAAAGGATCTGCACATTCTCGATGCCACGCTCGGCGGCTTCCTTGCAGTAAATATCTTGGATGCGCCGCGCCGTCTCGATCTGCGTCGGGCTGTCCACAAACACAAAGTCATTGCCGTAGTACAGCTTGGTGCTGCCCTCGTTGATAAACTTTGCGTTGTAGGCAATCAATCCGTCTTTGGACTGGCGGAAAATCCAATCCAGTACCGTGACAAGCACCATTCCGCTGTGGATCAGCTCATAGAACACATTGCCCGCGCCCACGCTGGGCAGCTGGTTCGGGTCGCCCACAAGAACGACCCGCGTGTGCTGACCGATACGCTTGAAAAACTGCTGTGCCAGCCACATATCCACCATAGAAAACTCGTCCACAATGACGAGGTCAGCATCCACAAAGCGGACGCGCTCGCCATCTCCGATTTCTTCCCCGGTGCCGAGACCCAGTGCGCTGTGTAGTGTGCGGGCTTCGTCCACGCCGGTGCTTTCCGCCATGCGGCGGCTGGCACGGCCTGTGGGAGCCATAAGGGCAAACTTTCCTTTCGGGTGCAGGTTCTTGAACACCTCGATGATGGCCTTTAACACGGTGGTCTTGCCGGTACCGGGCGAGCCGGTGATAATCGTCAGCCCATGCTGGAACGCCGTGCGCACCGCCTGTTCCTGTTTTTGGGAAAGCGTGATGCCCAGACTTTCGCGCACCGATTCCAGCGCAGACTCAATATTCTCGGCCACGCTGATGTTGGCAAGCCGCTCGGCAATCATGCGGGCGGTGTCGTCCTCCTGCCCGAACACGCGCGGACTGTACAGGTACTGCTTGTAGGCGACCACTGCGCCGTGCAGAATCATCTGCTGCAAGGTCTCCTGTACTTCCTCGGTTCGGACGCGCTGTTCCGGGATAGGAATGGGCGCATTGAGCAGCAGAAGCGTTTCCTTTACCAAATCTTCCGATGGCAGAAACAGATGCCCCGATTTACTGCGGGCATCCTCCAACGTGTACAGCACCGCGCCCTTGATGCGCTCGGCGCTGTGCAGGCGGTTATCCGTCTTGCGGACGATGCCGTCCACACGCTTGAATCCGAACCCGGAAATCTGGCACAGATTATACGGGCATTTTTTGAGGATGTCCACACACGCCGGACCAAAGTTCTGATAAATTTTCAGCGCCGTGGCGGGCGTGATTTTGAACGGTCCCAAAAGGCTCATAAGATTGCGCAGGACGCGGCTCTCGGCGTAGGATTCCTCAATGTCCTTGAGTTTGCCCTCGGTGATGCCGCGGATTTGCAGCAGCTTCTCCGGCTCATTGTCAAGGATATTCAAGGTATCCGGGCCGAACGTGGCGACAATATCCTCTGCCGTCTTGGGGCCGATACCCTTGATAAGCCCAGAACCAAGATACGCCAACAGTCCGTCCGCTGTCTGCGGAACGATTTCCTGCCACTGCTCGACCTGCAGCTGGTAGCCGTACTTGCTCTCCACCCATTCGCCGTCCAGTTCCAGCTCCACCGCCTTTGTTCGGGGCAGTTCGTACCCCACCGCTGTAAAACGCAGCATGCGGTTGCCGTAGTAGCGGCCGTTGCAAGCCTGCGGCGGGATGCGCGGATCACTGGTTTTGACAACGATGATGGAGAATTTGTTTGCTTCATTGTAAAAAATCGTGGATTCGTAGGTGACACGGCAGCCGGTAATGCTGCTGTGTTCCTGTTCACTGTCGTGCATAGGCACGCTCCCTTCTTTGTCAGGCGGCTTCGTCCGCCGCTTTTGCCTTGATGCTGAACCGCCGCGATTCCGATACCGTGACGTACTCGTCATAAATATCGGGGTGCAGCAGCTTCAGCTTTTGGAGATTGTCTTTCGTGATGCCTGTCCGGCTGATGGGGTTGTAGCTGATGGTGTACTGTGTACCGCCGTACTCCCCCATTGCCATGCAGCTGCCGTTGAGTTTGGCAACCATTTGGCCTTTCAGCCGCTGCATTTCTGTGTCCAGCGTTTTGACCCTCGTTTCTACCTGCTGCTTTTGCTCCTGCAAGCGGAGATACCGCAGCATGGTAGTGGATAGGGCGTTGTCCAGCTGGATGGCAGGAATGGTTTTGTCGGCAGCACCCAGACGGCGGCGCAGACTTTCTAGGATCAGGCTGCCGTCCTCGGTGTAGGGCGGCGGGATGCGGGTCAGGATGTGGTCGTGCCAGAACTCGCGTTCCAGATAAATCATCTCCTGCTCGTATTCCCGGTCACGGTACAGGTGGCGAATGATGACTTCGTCCTCGTTGTTGCCGTAGAGGCAGCAATAGAAGATTTCGTCGATGTCCATAACGGCCATGTAATGCCGCCCCTGTGTTTCGTAATAGATGGGAACACATTCCTCGTCGTCCTTCCACCAGTGGTCTTTTGCGTTGTAGTTGGTCGTTTTTATCTCCAGCAGCGCAATTTTTCTGTTTGGCAGGCGGACGAAGTAGTCCACATCTGCTAGCATAAAGGGATACTGCGGGTGCTGGAACATCTTCTTGATCTGGAAAACTTCCAATCCGGTTTTCTTGGTGAAGATTTGCGCGACCAGCGGTTCCAGCAAATGCCCCATTTCCAGCGCTACCCAGTTGCCTGTATCATCGACAGCCGAAGCAATGTTCAGCTTGTCATCGTACAGGTCGCGGGCGGTACGAAACGGAGAAATGCCGAGGATCGCGGCGACATCACTGCCGCCTATCCCCTGCCTGCGGTACGTCAGCCATTCCTGCTCGGTAAGAGCTTCGGTGCTGACCAGCACCTTGGGTTCCCGCCGTATGTGCTCCGGCATCCTCAGCCCCTCCTCTCGCGCTGGCGATAGGGGCGCTTGGGCCGGGTGCGCACATTGTACAGCCGATACTGCAAATTGCGCGGGATGGGTCTTGCCTTGCGCGGGCGCGTGATGCGCCGCGCGATTGCCTTGGGTCTTGCCTGTTCATTCATTTGGATTTCCACCTTTCCTATATAAAATGTATTTCTCAAAGCCGATTGGCCTTGAAACAAAATAAAAAAGCGAGAATGACCGCAGGCAATGCCTGATGTTCACGGCAAACCGTGAACCACGATCTTTCTCGCTATGGTTGGGTGTTTTCCACCCCGTATAAAAAGAAAAGTGCCAACAGCGTCCACCCCGTATGGGCAGGACATGGCTGCTGGCACAAATTACAAACTCAAACAACGTGTGCGCAAGGCACAAAAATCATTTACAGGTGGAGTATAGCACAAGAATGTCCGCCCTGTCAAGATGGTGAGATTTTGCATGATAAAAGCATAGTGTCCACATTACATCCGCGCAGCTTTTGTATATACCATCGTTGTTTTTCCTATTAAAATTAGAATACAGCAAGATTTATTTCTTAAATCGATGCTGTCACGCGCGCGAAGAAAAGCTGACACCACAAAGGCAATAGGAGACATTTATTATGCGAGATTCCGAAAGTGTACCCATTCATCTGAAGCTGACGCTTTCCATTAAGGAAGCATCTGAATACAGCAATATCGGCATCAACAAAATCGATGCCATGCTCAAACAACCCAACTGTCCTTTCGTGTTGTATGTAGGGTCAAAGAAATTGGTCAAACGCAAAGAATTTGAAGCCTACATCAGCAGCAAGCTGATTATTTAAGAGAGGTAATGCCGTTGAAAATAGGGATTTCATGTGCTATAATTTCAGTATCGCGTTGGATTCCCGCTTTGGAAAGGAGTCCACTATGGGTAAAAGCCTAAAGCGAAAAGAATGCGGAAAAGGCATACGCCAAAGAAAGGACGGGTTATATTCCGCAAGATACTATACCAAAGACGGGGAGCGGCGAGAAAAATATTTCAAGTCGCTGCCTGAAGCCAAGAATTGGCTTGCCGATACGAAATACGAATTGCGTCATCACGTCATTACCTGCAACTCTGACATGTCCGTAGACAACTGGTTTGACTACTGGATCACGAACATCATCTGTAACCTTTCCCCGAACTGCATCCGCAACTATACGGAACGCTATAAGAGAAATGTTCAGCCGCTGATTGGAACCATGTGCATGGGCGACGTAAAGCCGATGCACTGCCAGATCATTCTGAACCGCATGGAAAGTACTTACGCCGGTTCTACAATCCGTCAGACTTACATTGCTATGGGTACCATGTTCAAATCTGCTGTGATGAACGATATTATCGTCAAACATCCGATGAATGGCGTGCGCTATAACAAGCCGGTCCGTGCAGTGGACGATATTCGCTACCTTTCCGTTGAGGAACAGAAGCGCTTCCTTGCCGTAGCCAAGGATTCTCACAACTACCGGCAATATGCACTGCTGCTGGAAACCGGGCTGCGCACGGGTGAACTGATTGGTTTGACTTGGGATGCCATCAACTGGAAGAAGCGTACTCTTACCGTCAATAAAAGTTTGGAGTACCGCCACCACTTCAAGTACTGGCGTGCCGGGCCTCCCAAAACGGTGAAAAGCTACCGCACTATCCCCTTGACCGATACCGCATATCGTATTTTGAAGAACTGCTATGATGAGCGCTTGACCCGTAAAGAGTCGCCCACGTTGCAGCAGATTCTGGAATACACAGATCGCCGTACCGGAAGGCAGATGTACTTCTGCATGCACGATTTGGTCTTTGTAAACTATCGAACCGGTGAGCCGATTAAGAACAGTTCCTATGACACCCACCTCTATAAGCTGTGCGAAAAAGCCGGCATTGCTCCCTTTGGGATGCATGCGCTGCGCCATACGTATGCTACCCGCGCGATTGAGCGCGGCATGCAGCCCAAGGTCTTGCAGCAGCTGCTGGGGCACGCCAGTATCAAGACGACGATGGACAAATACGTCCATGTTTCTGATGATTCAATGCAGAACGCCGTGCGTCTTTTTGAGGCAGCTAATAGTGAGAAAAAGGGGTAAACCTCGAAAATGGGGGTAAAATGGGGGTAAAACCCCAAATCCGGCAACAAAAAACAACGATAATAAAGGAGATATGGAGAAATATGAAATTAGGTATCGTGGGCCTTCCTAATGTAGGCAAATCCACCCTTTTTAATGCGCTGACCAGCACGCAGAACGCGCAGGCGGCGAACTATCCTTTCTGCACCATTGAGCCGAACTCCGGCATTGTGCCGGTGCCCGACCCGCGGCTGGACAAGCTGGCCGAGATCTGGCAGACCGACAAGAAAACGCCTGCCATCGTTGAGTTTGTTGACATTGCAGGTCTGGTCAAGGGTGCCAGCCAGGGCGCGGGCCTGGGCAACAAATTTCTGGGCCACATCCGCGAGTGTGACGCCATCGTCCATGTCGTGCGCTGCTTTGATGATGACAACATCATCCACGTCGTCGAGGACGTCAACAAGCCCGAGAGCGTTGACCCCATCCGCGACATTGATGCCATCGACCTGGAACTGATTCTGGCCGACCTGGAAGTCGTCAGCAACCGCCTGGGCCGCCAGCAGAAAGCCGCCAAGACCGGCAACAAGGCCGCCGCAGCTGAGGCCGCCTGGCTGGCCGACCTGGCCGCCTGGCTTGAGGGCGGCAAGCCCGCCCGCAGCTTTGCCTTTGACGAGAGCGACGATGCCGTGAAGGCCACCCGCAAGGAGCTGGGCCTGCTCTCCGCAAAGCCGGTCATCTACGCTTGCAATGTGGGTGAGGACGACCTGCTGGGCGGCCTCGACGAGAACCCCTACTATCCTCTGGTCGCCGCCCGCGCCAAGGAGGAAAACGCCCAGGCTATCCCCATCTGCGCCAAGACCGAGGAGGACATTGCCGGTTCCACGCAGGAGGAAAAAATCGCGTTCCTGCAGGAAATGGGCATCGAGTCCACGGGCCTCGACAAGCTCATCAAGGCCAGCTATGAGCTGCTGGGCCTCATCAGCTTTTTGACGGACGGCAAAAAGGAGTGCCGCGCCTGGACCATCAAGCGCGGCACCAAGGCCCCGCAGGCTGCCGGCAAGATCCACAGCGATTTCGAGCGCGGCTTCATCCGTGCCGAGGTCATTGCATTTGACGATCTGATGGCATGCGGCACCATGGCGGCCGCGAAAGAAAAAGGCCTTGTACGCAGCGAAGGCAAGGAGTATGTGATGCAGGACGGCGACATCGTTCTGTTCCGCTTCAACGTTTAATCTTCAAACAAAAATTGCAAAGCCCTCCGCTTCCGATTTTTCGGGATGCGGAGGGCTTTTTGCAGGAATAAATCTTGTAATCTCTATTTGTTATCTTCGCTGATGATGCGGTAATACACCTTTGCGGTGAGGGTATAGACAACCGCATAGAGCACGGAGAATACGAGGAACGACGCGACGGTGCAGGTAATAAACACCGTTTCGGAGCTGAGCATCATAGCGCGCAGAATAGCGCGGATGATGGGATACGCGAACATCACGTGGATGCCGGCTGTGATGAGCGGCAGGAAGAAAACGGTCAAAATCTGCGTATGGATAGCGTGCTTTACTTCCTTTTGGCTGAGGCCGACCTGCTGCATGATGGCAAAGCGGTTCTTATCCTCCATACCTTCGGAAATCTGCTTATAGTAAATGATGAGCACGGCCGCCATGGTGAACACAAAGCCGAGCGAGATGCCCATAAAGAGGAAGCTGCCATACATGCTGCGAATTTCCTTCGTATTTTCGACACGGCACTCAAAATTGAAGTATCCGTCTTCGTCCCAGAATACACTTTCTTCGTCCGGCATGATGGTCGTAACGTCTTCGCGGATCGCATCGTAAAACGTCTGTTGTTCCTCATCTCTCAGTTTGCCGAGCGAGATGCAGTAGTACTCGGTGGGCGTGATGACTTGACTTTTTTCCACATAATCCGGCAGAACAACGACATACGGCTTGGAGACGTAAGCGTGATATCTGCCGCGCAGATTAAAGGATTTCGGCGTGGGTAAAAGCGTATACGTCGTGCCCGCAAATGTCATGGTGTCCGGCATAGGTACGCCGTCTACACTCATATAAAGCGCCGTGCCCGGTTCCACGGTCACGTTTTCGCCTGTGATGCGGTTATAGGTCTCTGCGGAAAAGAACAGCACGTTACGCGTGATGGAGTCGACCTGCGCGGTGCCGTCTTTCATGAAGATTGCAGAGGAATGGTCTTCGGTTTCTTCTGTGGAATCGTAGCCGGTCAGGAATTCGTAGGACGTATAGCTGCCGCCCGGAACACTTTTCAGCTCATCGGTCAGAAAGGTGTCCATGTCGATCATGTGGTTCGGGTCTTCCATACTCACCAGAACATCTGCCGGGTAGCGTGTGTGGATCATATCCTCGGCGCCAAACCACAGCGAGCAGGTGGAGGACAAAATGACGAGCACCATGGTGGAGAGAATGCAGATATTTGCAAGGCCGACAGCGTTTTGCTTCATGCGGTACAGCATGCCGGAAACACTGATGAAGTGGCTTGTTTTGTAATAATAATTTTTATTGCGGCGCAAAAGCTTTAAAAGCGCGATGCTGCCCGCCGTGAACAGGAAATACGTGCCGATAATGACGAGGAGGACGGCAACGAAAAACAGGGAGATGGCGAGGACGGGCTCACGGGAAGACAGAATGGAAAGCGCATAGCCGGAGCCGAGGCACAGCACGCCGAGAATGGCCATGAACGCTTTCGTCTTCGGCTCGCGCTCGCCGACGTTCGTGCCGTGCAGAAGCTCTATGGGGCGCGAAATGCGCACACGAAACACATTCGAGATGTAAATCAAAACGTAGATTACGCCGAACACAACAGCAACGTACTGCAGGCTTTTCGGGATGATGTGAAAGCCGTAATTCGGCGTGATGCGTATCATTTTGGCAACAATGAGAAATGTGAGTTTATCAAGCAAAATGCCGACGGCGCAGCCGCCTACAATAACGATAAGCGCCGTGAAAAGCGTTTCCAACCCGATGACGCGGGCAATGTGACCTTTGTTCATGCCGAGCACATTATAGAGACCGAGTTCTTTTTTACGCTGCTTCATCAAAAAGCTGTTCGTGTAAAACAAAAATATAACGGCAAACAGCATGACGACGGTGCTGCCGAGCGTGAACATCATTTGCGACGTGGGACCGAGCTCCGTATTATTGGAAAGCGAATTTAAAATGTAGCTGACCGCTGCCACAAAAACGCCCGCCAACATAAACGGCACGTAGCTGCGGCGGTGCTTTTTGATGTTCTGCGCCGCCAAGCGCACATATAAGTTATTCATTTTCGTGCCCTCCCGTTACGCGCCTGCCGCCATGGCGGTGAGGGTATCCGAAATACGGTGGAACATCTCCTCATTTGTGGAACCACCGCGGTAAATTTGGTGGAACACAACGCCGTCCTTGATGAACAGTACGCGGCCGGCATGGCTTGCGGCCTTAGTGGAGTGCGTAACCATCAAAAT